>ERZ824598.4561-NODE-4561-length-10221-cov-53.599056_pt1 | contig 10221 bp, 7 predicted proteins | sample MGYA00519934_ERZ824598 | MGnify/ENA primary metagenome ERZ824598 (study PRJEB31778, sample SAMEA3449177) | human gut metagenome | biome: human gut; feature: human-associated habitat; material: faeces | place: United Kingdom | collected 2010/2012 ... | reverse complement strand
AGCGAACCCGAGAAGTGCTGTCCGACAAAAAGAACTATCGGTAGCTTGCTATCGTGGTCTAAGCTGAACGATATAATCGAAGCACATTAAACAAAAAACATTTTCTCACCCCAACGTACAATCAAGCACCATCATAACAACAAACCCTGCCGCCGCACCTATCGTTCCTATGTTGCTATGCTCTCCGCCCTGTGCCTCAGGTATAAGTTCTTCTATCACAACATACATCATAGCCCCTGCCGCAAACGACAGCATATACGGCAAAAGCGGAGCAATGAATGAAGCGAGCAGTATCATCACCGCCGCACCTATCGGCTCGACAACGCCCGACAGCACTCCCATCACAAACGCTTTTCCCTTTTTCATTCCCTCGCTTTTAAGCGGCATTGAAACCACCGCTCCTTCGGGGAAGTTCTGTATTGCGATACCCAGTGCCAGCGCAAATGTGCTTGCAAGAGTAACACTGTCGCCGCCCGTGCCGGTTGACCCGGCTACAGCCGCACCGACAGCCATTCCCTCCGGCACGTTATGGATGGTCACCGCAAGCAGCATCATAGTAGTTTTCGAAAGCCCCGAACGCATGCCCTCAGGCTTATCGCTGTCAAGATGCAGATGCGGCACAAAGCTGTCTATCCCAAGCAGAAACAGTATCCCCGCCGCAAAGCCGACCACAGCAGGCACCCAGTTCATTTTCCCGTAACTCTGCTCTGACAGTTCCATTGACGGTATCAGAAGCGACCATACCGAAGCCGCTATCATAACTCCCGATGCAAAACCAAGCAGCAGCTTCTCCGTCTGGGCCCTCACCTTGTCACGCATAAGGAACACCATAAGCGACCCGAGTGTTGTTCCCATAAGCGGTATCATCAGTATCAGAAATATCTCCAATTGCGTCACCTCAATATAAGTTAGTTTAGACTTACCGCTTATATTTTACCACAAACAAAAGAAAAAGCCAAGCGTTACACCTGACTTTTCCCGTAATATTTACTTTTTACGTTTTCTTGTCGTAACTGTGCTTATCATCACCGCAACCGCAACAACAGGGGCAGCTGCCGCCGCAAACGGTATATCTCCGCTTGTATTCGGGTTTGTCGGTTTATCCGGCTCTACAGGCTGTTCGGGCTTAGCAGGTTCTTCCGGCTTAGCAGGTTTTTCCGGCTTTGCAGGCTGTTCGGGCTTTGCAGGCTGTTCGGGTTCTTCCGGTTTATCCGGCTCTTCGGGCTTTTCGGAATCTTTTTTTACCGTTACAACAAATTCCGATATATCGCTTATCAGCCTGCCGTTTTCATCTCTCGTTACGCTTACGGTAAAATTCTCATCACTTACAGCCGTATATCCCTCAGGAATATCAGCCTCGGCTTCATGTTCGCCGTAAGGTGCGTATTCATTGTACTCATAAACTATGTTTCTGTTTTCGTCAACGATCTTTACTTTGATTACAGGGAGCTTTTCAACAAGCAGTACAATCTCGCTGTCGGCAGGATACCATTTGCCGTCTATATAAAGCAGCTTCGTGATAGCGTCATTCCTGCTTTTCAGCTCATACTGATAATGCTCATATCCCTCAGGACAATCAAGGTTATCTATGTTGAATATTGTGTGATAAGCATAAGTTACTATGCCCTCATCTACTACATCTCCGGTGAATGCATCACAGTAAACAACACGAGTAGTTTTGTCTGAGTTATCAACGGCAGGCGTTACATCGAATATCACATAACTCTTATCCGAAACATACTTGCCGTTTTCTTCTGTGATATTGACGGTCGCCTTGCTTGCTCGTGTGAATACATATCCGAATTTTTCAAGATCCTTCTCGTCATATTCGATTACGTTTTCACCGAGCGTCGTAAACTCTTTCTCATCGGATAAAACAACCGTTGCGTAGTAAGTAAAATATACAGGTACGATAACGCCCTTTACCGTTCTTATCGTGACAGTCGCAATATCGGAAGTAAATTCGCTGTCGGTAGCTTTCTTTCTTACCTCAACCGTATATTCCGTGTCACTGTCAAGCCCCATAATATAGTCGCTGTCGCTTACCCAATTGTCCTGACCTTTTATACGGTATTCATATACTCCGTTTCCGTCAATGCCGATATAATCCGGTCCCGGCTTTGCCTTTACATTTTCGGGAGCGGAAGGTCTTTCAGGCACTTCTATACAAAGCACCTCGCTTGCGAAACCGTTTAAATCAGCTATACGCTGAAGGTAGATATTCTTTCCGGGTGTAAGCGGTATTGTTTCCTCATCGAGTGCTGCCGCATTGCTCATATCGGAAGAATACGAGTATACGAAATTCTTCGAGAATGTGTAAAGAGTAGCTTCCTTGCTATAAACAAGAGCCTTTACAGCGGGATTAATCGTGTATCTCTTCGGCGTTGTTTCCATTGCAAGCAGTTCGCCGTTCATATCATAAACGCTTATCTCCTGCTTTGTAAAGTCAGCCACCGGGTCGCCGTCTGCAAGTATATTTCCGTCCTTATCTTTTACGGCAAATCTGCTTTCATCATACTGTATCGTTTCCTTGTCCTTATCATAGCCGATATACCTCTTTGTTACCTTTACGGTATATTCCGAAGCGTCCTTTCCGCTTGCAGACGATTTTATTACTATATCACGGCTTTCGCCGGGGACTAAAGTGATTTCCTCAGACCACTCATCAGACATAACTCTTTTGCCGTCAACGGTTATTTCATCGCATCCTCTCGGACGTATCGAAATACCGCTCACACCGACAGGAAGAGCTATCACGTTCTCATTAGCATAGTCATCGGGCGTTACAAATATCTTTTTATCCCCGTATCTTATCGCATACTCCGTAAGCGCCGATTTCGCCTTTGTATATGTACGGCTGACAATATTTCCGCTGCTGCCGTTCGTCTTGCTCCACGCCGAAACAGTGCAGGCTTTTTCAAGAATTATCGGCTTTGTGTAGCGTATCGCCGCACCTCCGTCTATGCTGTACCATATTTCATCCGCTCCGCTTAGTTCCAGCTTGCTTCCGAGTGCAACAGGACCTTCAATTATTGAAAACCTCACATTTTCCGATGCAATCCTGCTCTCCGGCAGAGGATTTGTAAACGCACTAAGACAAAAGCCGGTAGCGCATAATGTATATCCGTCGGTTACATAGGACAGCTCCGACACGTCATTCCAATCCTTGCCGTTTTCACTGTACATTGATACTCTGCCGTCATCGGAATACTTCGGTGAAGAATTGTAAAAGCCGTTAAAATACGTTTCAACCGGCAGCGGATATTCATACTGCGGATTAGTCAGCTTTATCACTATCGAAAAATTCTCTCCGCTTGTCAGTGCGACCGCCTTGTCAAGCTCCACAGTATGATAACCTGGATATTTTTCCGTTCCCGTAAGACCGCTTGAAGCTATACTGCCGCTTACGGGGTTTTCCTTGTCGGTATCGGTATAAACAGTTATCTCATACTGCGTATTTACATCAGTCGTATAGAACGAAACCGCTTCAAGCTGTTCATTGCCCTTTGCTGTGAATATATTCGACATATAGCCGTATTTCTTGGCGTCTTCGTCTTTATAGAACGTATCCGCCGAAGCGTTCAGCGACCACATCTTTCCGACACCGTAATAATTGCTGTAGTTGTCCTTGCTGTCAACGATATATGTTGCCACCGAGCCTATAGTCGGGTCTTCATACGACAGCCAGAAATATCCGCCATCTCCCCAGTCTGCACCCCAGCTGTTCTTTATGAGCCATGCGCCGTCTTTTTCGGGACGTGTGTCATCGCTTGTGCCGAATTTTTCTCTCGAAAAATCATCATCCCATCCGACAACCGAAACCGCATGGTCGGAAACTTTATTCTCGTCATAACAAAAGGAAGTGTAATATTCTTTGTTGTAGTAAGCATCATCACTGCAAAACGAAATCGTCGATGCACCGTATTCGCTTACAAGCTCCTTTATGATATTTTCGGAAACTTCTTTTTCTAAAATATTATCATACCCGTCCGTAATATAGGTATTTGCCGTTGCAAAGTACACATCTGTAAGATGAAAATCGCTTTCACCCGTCAGATGCTCATCGGTATCATCCTTGTCATACGGCAATCTGTAGGAATAAACAGGACCGTTCCACTCCGCCAGCGTAGCCGTTGCAAGGCTCTCAAAACCACCCATATCATAGGGATTATCGAAATCCTCTTTGCTTCTTACCCCGTTGAAGAATTCCCGCATATAATCGTTCTCATATGCGTTCCAGACAAGGTGTTTTTTAGAAAAGGAAATATCGGTAAACTGCGTTATAAGCTGTGACTCTATCGTGCCAAGCGACGCAAACGACCAGCAGGTACCGTACGGCGACTGATTCTCAACCGGCGACACCCTGCCGTAATCCCTCAGGTCATACGATGACGGAAATTTTTTATTTGCCGTCTGTGTAAGCTGTGCGTAGCTTTCGCCAAGATACGACATATCAAGCATAGACGGCGCAGCCCCCACTTCGTTGCCCTCACCGGAATCAATATATCCTATATATTTTTCCGACACCGATGAAAGCATACCGTGACCGTTAACCTTCACAGGCGCAAGCTGTGCCGATGCTGTCATATTAAGCGGCACGCTTCCTGCCGCAAGCGTAGCGGCTGTTATCGCCGCAATAATTCTTTTGAAAAGATTTTTCATATTTCCTCCTTTTTCAGTCTGTTGTTAATTTGTAATACAGTAATTGTAATAATAGTATTATACAGTATTTTTTGTGAAGTTTCAATATATTTTACAAAAAAATCTCCGCAGCCCAAAGCCACGGAGATAAAACCGTCAGATGTAACGCCGTATTACTTGATTACTTCGACCATCATGCCGGGAGCGGCCATTACAGCGTTTGATTCGTCTGTATCAATGTGCATAGCGTCTGCAAAATTCTCGCTTACTCTGATAACAACATCGCCGAGAATTGCCTTTCTTCCGTCAGAATCAACCTTTACGCTTACAACGTCCTTGTTCTTTACGCCCCACTTTTCAGCGGTTTCGGGAACAAGGTGGATGTGACGCTTTGCAACGATAACGCCCTCGCTGATTTCGATCTCGCCCTCAGGACCTGTTATCTTACAGCCGGGTGTGCCTGCAATATCGCCCGATTCTCTTACGAATATAGGACATCCGATAGAACGTGCGTCCGTAGCTGAGAGTTCAACCTGTGTAGCAGGACGAACAGGGCCTAAAATAGATACGTTTGCAAGCGATCTCTTGGGGCCTGTTATAGTAACTCTTTCCTCGCAAGCGAACTGACCGGGCTGAGAAAGATCCTTCTTCTTTGTAAGCTCGTGACCCTTGCCGAACAGTGTTTCGAGTGCCTCCTGCGTAACGTGGATGTGACGTGCGGAGGTTTCCAGTAATACTTCCATTTTTTCCATAATGTTATCCTTCTTTCATGCCAAAGGCAATTTTTACTGTTAACATTATACACCCGTGAAACGAAAATTTCAAGTGTTTCATATAACGAATATCGGGCGGAACAAAAAAGTTATAACAGCGTCCGCTATCCCCAGCAGAAAGCACCCGATACAGCATACCGCAAACCGCTCAAGATATATCTTATAATAGTGCGGAGCCTCGTCACGCCTGCCTTTAAGCACAGCCAGCACACTGTTTGAGCATAACACGGACAGACGGCACTGATAACAGCAGATTACCGTTCCTATAAATGCGGACGGAAGAACAAACACCGCAAAAGCCGGTATCCCGTTTGCCCCGTATATATTCACAAGCGCCGCAAACGTCATTCCCACGCCTATACCCTTGAATGCCGGTATAAGCGCACCCACAGGCTGTCCCACAGCGCAAAGCCCTGCTAAAAACGGCACAATGCACCATATAAGCGCCGATATGAACGAAGCGGCGGCATTCCCGAAAAATCCGCCGTGTATCCTTCCTTCGAGAAAGCCCTCCAGCATCTCATCAGGCACGGTCACCGTTGCCTTCCCGTAAAACACCGCCCCGACAACAGCCCCGATAACCGCCGTTATAAAGAGTATCAGCCCTGCATACTGCCTGTTGCGCCTGCCTTTAACCACTACTTCCGATACGGTTATACCGTCGGCACTCAGCTTCCCGTTTTCCTCCGTCATAACCACCGTATCCGCATCCTGCCCCTTGCAACCGGCGTCCTCATCCACCACAGCGTCAGGCTCGCACACCGCATTTCGTTCCTTTAAAAATTCTTCCCTTGTCATAATTTCGTTCATACTGCACGTCCTTTCCTTTCGGGTACTCTACAGTAAATCTATGAAACGAGAAGAAAATTTATGACCGTTTCGCAATAAAACACAACCGTCATGCCTCAGCACAGCGGTTGTTTCCTGTTATCCGTTAAATTTCATATTAATAATATCCGGGATCCGGCAGACCGCTGAGATAATATCTCGGGTTCAGTCTTTCCGAACCGTACCTTACTTCAAAGTGGCAATGACATCCGTATGCAAGTCCGGTTTCACCTACTGCGGCTATGCACTCGCCCTGATTTACCTCCTGACCTGCACTGACGAATATCTCACTGTTGTGGGCATATACCGTTGTGTATCCGTCGGGATGAAGTATCATCACGGCATTACCGAGTCCGCCGTTATCCCAGCCTGCAAATATTACAGTACCGCTTGCTCCGGCATATACATCCGTACCGTAAGGTGCGCCTATATCAACGCCTCTGTGTCCGGCATAACCGCCGTCCCACCAGCCCCACTCCCAGAATGTGCCGCCGTCAACAGGCCATATATACTTCTTGCCCGTATCGGCAGAAGCGTCTGAATAATGCGATGACTGCGGAGGCAGAGTACCCTGAAGGATAATCTCCGTTACAGGCTCTTTCACTCTTTCGGTTTTCTTTATGGTGCGCTTGACCTCTTCGCCGTTTACATAATACACCTTTGCTGTGATTTTGTTCGTACCGGTCTCGCCCTCCTGGTAAACCGTTTCAACACCCTCATAGCGTGTATCGTCGTCCTCATATTTCGTTTCATACGGAACTTCAACGTTGTATGTTTCCGTTCTTGAAATACTTACCGACAGGAAAGGCACCTCCTGCGTTTTAAGCAGCTTTTCGCCGGCTCTCAGCACATAGTCCTCATCCATAATGCCGGGATTCAATGCCTCAAGCTCCTCCATGCTTATTCCGAGCTTTGAGCATATTCCCGAATGGCTGTCGCCGTCAACCACAGTGTAATAGGATGCTTCTTCCTTTTTGGAATTTATCAGCTTGATGATTTCATCACTCGACACAATACTGTCAGACAGATAAAGACCGGGAACATACTCTATATCCTTCTCAAATGCAACGTCCTCGTCCTTTGCATTTGTGCGGTAGCCGTCAAGTATCTTCTCAAGCTCAGCCTCAACCGCTGTGTTGTCAACAAGCGCACCGTAAAACTTTCCGCCTATGTACATTCCGTATGCATACTCGATAGGAGTATCGCTCAGCTCAAGCAGCTTGTTTGCAAGCTGATATTTCGTCAGATATTCCTGGTCGCCGAGCATTTCGAGCGAATATTCCGGCTCCATGCTTATCTTCTTCTCGTTGCCGATATATGTGATACGCTCCTGCATTATACGCTCTGCGTCATTGAATACCTGCTCGCTTTCGATATATCCTACAAACTTTCCGTCAACCGTCAGCTTTATCGCATAGTCTGTACCCGTCGCATATCCGACAACGCTCATAAGAAATACTATTGCGATGATCGGTGCGGCATAGTTGAACAGCGTTACTGCAAGGCCCTGCTTGCCGAATACTGCGTCCTTCGCTATACTTCCGTACAGCTTTGCCGCCTTCTTGTTGTCGCCCTGCTCCTTTGCGGTCCTTATCTGTCTGTTTGTGCGCTGAAGCACACGCTTTGACTTTAACAAAGGCGCAAAGAAGAAGCTGCCTATTTCGCAGAACGTCCTCTTTACTGCGTCCCTGAAAAGCGCCGTATGCTTCCACATAAACACGGCGGCATAAGCCACATATACAGCAGGCTTTGAAAATACATCGGCTATGATATGGCAGAAATACTGCCCTGCCATAACCAAAAAATCAAAGATTCTGTCGGCAACAGCTGATATACCGTTTTTGCCTTTGTCTTTTTCTTCGTTGTTTTCTTCATTCCGATTCTCCGACGTATCGGCAACCGCAGGCTTTACATCAGCCTCCTGCGCTTCCTTTTCACTGTCGCTGTCAGGAAGTATAGTTTCCTCAATATCGTCACGATAATCGGGTATCATCAGTTTTCCCATTATCAATCCTTTTCCGTATAAGCCAAATCAAACGGGCATACGCCCCAAACAATCAATATATTTATATAATAACCCGCCGTTGTGAACGACAGGTGATAAATCAACGCTTTTTCCGTTAAAAGCAGGAACGGGCATAACGCCCGCTCCACACCTTTAAGGTTGCTTTTCCTTCCGTCATGAAAGACAGCAAATCTTTTCCGTCACCGCCATTATAACATAAAAGATTACAAACCCGCAACAATTTGTAACCATTTTGTTACCGTTTTGTAACCTTTTCGACCTTTTGTACAAAAATACATCTACTTTTGCTTTTATAACAGTGCATTTTTAACAGACTTATTTTATTGTGATTTTACATAAACGCCACACGTTAATTTGTGCAATCCTTACAAATATTTTCTGGCAATTTCAGTATCTGTTGACACGCTCAACGCATTTGTGATAGAATATAGGTGTTAAATTATGCTTACCGTTAAGTTCAGGCAAAAGGCAGGTGATACCCATGAACACGAACGAAGAAAACAAAACCGAAAACCCGGAAAGCGGGATTCAGACATACGACAGGAAAAAGAAGTCACACGGCAATTTTCTGAAAATCGGCTGTGCGTCATGCGGTTTTGTTGTCGTAGTCGCTCTTTGCGTTCTGTCAAGCCGTTACTCATGGTTCGGAGTCAGAGCCGATGACGAGGGTATCAGCTACAGCAACGGTTTAGCGTCATCATATTCCACTGCTGCGCCTGTCGAGGAACAAAAGGTTCCCACCAAAGCCATCAAGCATAATGAGGCACAGGAAACCACCGTTGCAACATCGGCAGTAACATCGGTAACTACATCGGCAACCACAACAGCAAAGACCACCCAGACCACAGCGGCCACAACCAAGGCTACAGCTCCCGCAACAACCAAGGCTACAGCTCCTGCGACAACCGCCGCACCAAAGCCCGCATGGACAGAAAAGAAGTGCAGCGGCACAAGGTACATAAACATTTCAAGCTGTTCTGCAAGAAAAGAGGGCTTACAAGGCTCTGAGGTCGTTTCCTATAAATATTACGGAGATGCGGTAAATATCGCCGCACTGACAGACACCGGCTACTATAAGCTCGATGACGGCACATATATCCACAGCGACTATCTTTCCGAAAGCAAGCCTGTCGCAACTACCGTTCCCAAAGCGGCAAAACCCGCCGTGCAGGACAACACAACACCCACATCGGCTATAACCGACAGTCCCGTAAACTGCACCGCAGAGGAGGCGGAGGTTTTCCGTATCGTGAATGAAATCCGTGTTTCCTACGGGCTTAAGCCTTATAAATGGGATACAAACGCATACAAGGCGGCAAAGGCACGTTGCACTGAAATTGAACAGCAGTTCAGCCATCTGCGGCCGGACGGCTCAAACTTCAAGACCATATACGGCTACAGTGACGATGAGTTATGGTATAAGTTCTGCTCCGTCGGAGAAAATCTCGGCTCAGGTCAGCCCACTGCACAGAGAGTAGTCGACAGCTGGATGGCTTCTACCAAGGGTCACCGTGAAAATATACTCAATCCCGATTTTGAAAATCTCGCCGTAGCATTCGGCACATATAACGATGCTTATAAGTATTACTGGGTACAGGAATTCACAACCTACAGATAAGCATAATAACACGTTTTAAAAGCACAAACGCACAGGCTGTCGATAAACTGATTATTATCAAAGCCCACGCAGTGAAATATATCGCCAACACCGCAGAAAACATTTTTAGTACCCACAGGGAATTAATAATTTCGTGAGTGTATCAGTGCAACTGCACTGACATTAGCCTTTCAAAAAAACGCTACTAACCTAAGATATATGTACTAACCTGCGGACGTGTAGCGTTAAGCGTCCCTGCATTAACAGGATATACAATGTTCGGGTAGTTTTACTAGTTCATCCAACACCCCAGCGGGGTAAGGGTATGGGTAAGGAAAGAGGGAGCCAAGAGGGAG
>ERZ824598.4560-NODE-4560-length-10224-cov-5.676763_pt1 | contig 10224 bp, 8 predicted proteins | sample MGYA00519934_ERZ824598 | MGnify/ENA primary metagenome ERZ824598 (study PRJEB31778, sample SAMEA3449177) | human gut metagenome | biome: human gut; feature: human-associated habitat; material: faeces | place: United Kingdom | collected 2010/2012 ... | reverse complement strand
GAGCATTCCTGCATATGCACGCGCCCTCCAATCGGGTAATAGTAACCGGTTGGATGCCGCACCATGAGCAGGCGGCCGTTATCGATGATGATGGCGCGCACACGCAAAGAAAAAGCATCCGTGCCGGACGAGAACGAAAGATCAAGCTGGTCCATGCATACCTCCTGTATTCTGTTTTTTGATTCGCCTCAGCATGATTGTAAGAAAAACGGGTCGAAAAGCCGATGAAGCTGCGATATGGAAGAAGGGCGGCGGACCTGCTCCGCCGCCCGGGAAAACGGTTATGCTCTGCCGTTGCAGCCGAGCACGTTGACGATCTTGTGCGCAACCATGTCCTTGATGGCGTTGCGCGCAGGCTTGAGGTACTGGCGCGGGTCAAAATGATCCGGATGCTGGTTGAAATACTGCCGGATGCAGGCGGTCATGGCAAGGCGAAGGTCGCTGTCGATATTGATCTTGCAGACGGCCATTTTCGCGGCCTCGCGGAGCTGATCCTCCGGCACGCCGATTGCGCCGGGCATATTGCCGCCGTTCTCGTTGATGATCTTTACAAATTCCTGCGGTACGGAGGAGGAACCGTGCAGTACGATCGGGAAACCGGGCAGGCGGCGGCTGACCTCTTCGAGAATATCAAAGCGGAGCTGCGGCTTGGTGCCGGGCTTGAACTTGTAAGCGCCGTGGCTGGTGCCGATGGCGATGGCCAGAGAGTCGCACCCGGTCCTGGACACGAACTCCTCCACCTCCTCGGGGTGGGTATAGGAGGAATCCTCGGCGGACACGTTGACCTCATCCTCAATGCCGGCCAGGGTACCCAGCTCGGCCTCCACCACCACGCCGTGGTCATGGGCATACTCCACCACCTGACGGGTCAGGGCAATGTTCTCGGCAAAGGGCTTGGAGGAGGCGTCGATCATCACGGAAGTGAAGCCGTCCTCGATGCAGGACTTGCACAGCTCGAAGCTGTCGCCGTGGTCCAGATGCAGGGCGATGGGCAGGCCGGTCTCGATGACGGCGGCCTCCACCAGCTTCTTCAGATAGGTGCGGTTGGCATAGGCCCGGGCGCCCTTGGACACCTGCAGGATCAGGGGGGCCTTCAGCTCGGCGGCGGCCTCGGTGATGCCCTGAATGATCTCCATGTTGTTCACGTTGAAAGCGCCGATGGCGTAACCGCCGTTATAGGCCTTCTCGAACATTTCCTTCGTTGTAACCAGTGGCATAATAAATCGCTCCTTTTGAAAATTTGGTCTTGACTTGTATGGAATGATTGGGATATCTATCTACATATTGCATTGTACCACGTTTTTTGTTTTTTGCAAGCCCCGACGGTTTACTTTATCAGCCTTTTGTGATAAAATATGCCGCATGGCAAGTAATTTTCTACTGGGAGGTAGTCAATCATGAAAGAATTAAAAGGTGCCTGTATCATCGGTCAGTCCGGCGGGCCCACGTCTGTGATCAACGCCAGTGCCTACGGCGTCATCGACACGGCCCTGAAATCCGGCGTCATCACCCAGGTGCTGGGCGCGGAGCACGGCATCAAGGGCGTTCTCAGCGACCGCCTGTTCGACATGGGTCTGGAGGATCCCGAGGAGCTGCGTCTGCTGAAGTACACCCCCTCCTCCGCCCTGGGCTCCTGCCGCTACAAGATCGCGGACCCTGAGGTGGACGATACCGATTATCGCCGCATCCTGGAGGTGTTCAAGAAGCACAATGTCCGCTACTTCTTCTATAACGGCGGCAACGACTCCATGGATACCTGCAATAAGATCAATCAGTATATGCAGTCCGTGGGCTACGAATGCCGGGTCATGGGCGTTCCCAAGACCATCGACAACGACCTGTTCGGCACGGATCACTGCCCCGGCTACGCCTCCGCCGCCAAGTACATCGCCACCTCCCTGATGGAGGTGAACCTGGACGCCCACGTGTACGATACCGGCATGATCGTGGTTATGGAGATCATGGGCCGCCACGCCGGCTGGCTGACGGCTGCCGCCGCCCTGGCCGGTGAATACGGCGCAGGCCCCGACCTGATCTATCTGCCCGAGGTGGACTTCAGCATGCCCCAGTTCATTGAGGACGTCAAGCGCGTATACGCCGAAAAAGGCTCCTGCATCGTGGCCGTGTCCGAGGGCATCCACTATGAGGACGGCGGCTTCGTGTCCGAGGCCAAGGTGGCCGCCAACGACGGCTTCGGCCACGCCCAGCTGGGCGGTCTGGCCGCCATGCTGGCCCAGGTGCTGAAGGAGGAAACCGGCGCCAAGGTCCGGGGCATCGAGCTGAACCTGCTGCAGCGCTGCGGCGCGCACCTGGCCTCCGAAACCGATATCGAGGAGTCCTACATGGCCGGCAAGGCCGCCGTGGAAAACGCCATCAACGGCATCAACGGCCGCATGATCGGCTTTGAGCGCGGCATCCGGGATGGCAAGTACGCCTGCAAGACCAAGCTCATCCCCCTGATGGAGGTGGCCAACACCGAAAAGAAGGTCCCCCGGGAGTGGATCAACGAGGCCGGCAACGGCGTGAACCACCAGTTTGTGGAGTACGCGCTGCCCCTGATCCAGGGTGAGCCGGACCTGCCCAGGGTGGACTCCCTGCCCCGCTTTGCCCGTCTGAAGAAGATCCTGGCCAAGTAAACAGGCGATTCCATAATATGACGATCCCCTGGCGCATAGGCGCCAGGGGATTTTTGACTTTTTCCTGTAATGCGAAATAGCTTTACAGCTTTGCCAGATGCGCGCCTGCGGCCTTCAGCATGAGCCGTTTGGTGCCCACCCGGTCGAAGGCCACCTCGATCATGGCATCGCCGCCCATGGGCCGCACGCTCAGGACCATCCCCTGGCCGAAGGCGCTGTGCCGCACCCCGTCGCCGGGCTGCAGCTGCAGCAGCGGTGCGGATGCAGCCGCCGGACGCACCGGGCGCTCCGGGTGTGCCGGACGCTCCGTCCCGGGCCGCGCTCCCCTCTCATAGGCAGGCCCATCGCCGAAATCGTCCCAGGAGGACGCCGGACGGGGCTCGGGCTTCCCCAGCCACTCCATGTTCTCCTCCGGGATATCCTTCAGAAACCGGGAGGGCATGCAGGGAGTGGTGCGTCCGAACAGCATCCGCTGCCGGGCGTTGGTCAGGGTCAGCTTCTCCTTGGCCCGGGTCATGGCCACATAGCACAGCCGCCGCTCCTCCTCCATTTCCTCCGGCTCTCCCATGGCGCGATTCCCCGGGAAAAGCCCGTCCTCCATGCCCACCACGAACACGCTGGGAAACTCCAGTCCCTTGGCGCTGTGCATAGTCATCAGCGTCACGCAGTTGTCCCCGGCCTCCTGGCTGTCCAGGTCCGTATACAGGGCCACCTCGTCCAGGAAGCCCGACAGGGTGGGATTCTCCGGATCGTTTTCCAGGAAGGCCTGGATGCTGGAGCTGAGCTCCTCCACGTTTTCCAGGCGGCCCCGGCTCTCCATATCGTTCTTCTCCTGGAGCATCCCCACATAGCCGCTGCGGCGGCACACATATTCATAGAACTCCACCAGGCCCATATCGTCCGCCTGACGGCGCATTTCGTCGATCATTGCTGTAAAGGCCGTCAGCTTGCCAGCACTTGCCTTCAGCTGGGGATAGTCTCCTGCCCGCCGCAGAACCTCCATCAGCGGCAGGCCCTCCTCCGTGGCGATGACCTGGGCCTTGTCCATGGTGGCCGCGCCGATCTTCCGGGCGGGCACGTTGACGATCCGCCGCAGCCGCAGGTCGTCGGCGGGGTTGTTGATGACGCACAGATACGCCAGCATGTCCTTCACCTCGGCCCGGTCGAAGAACTTGGTGCCGCCGATGATCTTATAGGGCACGCCGTTGCGCTTGAAGGCATACTCCAGGGCGTTGGACTGGGCGTTCATGCGGTACAGCACGGCGTTGTCCCTCCAGTTCACCCCCCGGCGATAGTTCATCATGATCTGCCCCACCACATAGTTGGCCTCATCCCCCTCGTTGAAGCAGGTTTTGACGGTGACCGCCTCCCCTGCTCCGTTCTCGGTCCACAGGGTCTTGCCCTTGCGGCCCACGTTGTGGCGGATCACGGCGTTGGCGGCGTCCAGAATATTCTGGGTGGAGCGATAGTTCTGCTCCAGCCGGATGGTCCTGGCCCCGGCGTACTGCTTTTCAAAGCTGAGGATGTTCTCGATGTTGGCCCCCCGGAAGCGATAGATACTCTGGTCGTCGTCGCCTACCACGCAGATGTTCTTCCGTCCCCCGGCCAGCAGGCTGGCCAGCATATACTGCATGTGGTTGGTGTCCTGATACTCGTCGATGAGGACATAGCGGAACTTGTTCCGGTAATATTCCAGGGTCTGGCGGTCCGACTGCAAAAGCTCCACCGTGTGCAGGATGATGTCGTCAAAGTCCAGGGCATTGGCGTCCCGCAGGCGGCGGTTATAGGCGGCATAGACCCGGCCCATCCGCACCCGTCTCCAGTCGCCCCGCTGTTCCCACAGCTGGCTGAACTCCTCGGGCATCATCATGGCATCCTTGGCGTTGGAGATCACCGACAGCACCTCCCGCACCGGGAAGGTCTTTTCCTCCAGCCCCATCTCCTTGAGGATGTCCTTGATGACCCGCTTGCTGTCGTCGGTGTCATAAATGGTAAAGCTGCGGTCGAAGCCGATTTTGTCGATGTCCCGGCGCAGGATGCGGACGCAGGCCGAGTGGAAGGTGGCGGCCCACACGTCCCGGGCCTCCTCCCCCAGCATCTTCTCCAGCCGGTCCTTCAGCTCGTTGGCGGCCTTGTTGGTGAAGGTGATGGCCAGCACCTCCCAGGGGCGGGCGGGCTCCACAGCGCAGAGATACTGCATCAGCGGCCGCTGCTCCGGGTCCGGCCGGGCGGCATACTGCTCCAGAAATTCCACCTCATCCCGGGAAATGGGCAGCGGGATCTCATCCGTGTCGCTGCCCCGGCCATAGCGCAGGAGGTTCGCCACCCGGTTGATCAGCACCGTGGTCTTGCCGGACCCGGCCCCCGCCAGCAGCAGCAGCGGCCCCTCGGTGGTCAGAACCCCCTCCAGCTGCCGGGGATTCAGGTGCGCATAATCCGTGGCAATGGCCCTTGTCCGGGCCTCAATAAATCGTTTCTCCAGGTCGTTCATAGTGTTCCTTCCCCTGTCTGTATTCTTGCCTCCCATTTTAATACAATTTTCGCCTCCGGTCAACCGCTCCGCAAAATTTGTCGAATTTTTGTTCGACTTCCTCTTGACAAGAACGCCTGTTCGATTTATAATGCAGATAGAACAGATGTATGACAAGCAAAACCGGAGATCTTCCACCATCGGAAAGGAAGATCGTTACGAAAGAAACCCATCAGGGGTGTCTTTCGTTTGCAATCATAGTTTTTTTAGGACTTAAAAAGTTCTGAAAAACCGCACACAGCTTGTCAAATAAGACTTTTTTGACAAGCTGCGAATGTTTTTGGAGGCGTTTTCTATGACGACTTTTGGATTTATTATCATGCTGTTGGGTGCCGGCGCTTTTTCCACGGGGGTCATGTATCTGGTGGACTGGATTGACCGGCCCCGCCGCACCGCCTGAGGCCGCCGGTCATGGAACTGCTGGATAAGCTGGCCATCCTGGCCGATGCGGCCAAATATGACGCGGCCTGCACCTCCAGCGGCGTTCGCCGGAGCTCCCGGCCGGGCATGATCGGCAACACCACCTCCTCCCTGGCGGGTTGCTGCCATAGCTTCTCTGCCGACGGGCGGTGCATCACCCTGCTGAAGGTGCTGATGACCAACCGTTGCGTCTACGACTGCAAATACTGCGTCAACCGCCGGTCCCACGATACCCGCCGGGCGGCCTTCACCCCCCGGGAGCTGGCGGAGCTGACCATCGGGTTCTACCGGCGCAATTATATCGAGGGCCTGTTCCTGTCCTCCGGCGTCCTGCGCAGCCCCGACTACACCACCGAACAGATGATCGAGTGTCTGCGCCTGCTGCGGCAGGAATACCGGTTCAACGGATATATCCACGCCAAAGCCATCCCCGGCACGTCCACGGAGCTGGTGCAGCAGCTGGGCCTGCTGGCGGACCGGCTCAGCGTCAATATCGAGCTTCCCTCCCAGGAGGGGCTGCAGACCCTGGCCCCGGATAAAAACAAGCAGGCCATCCTGCGGCCTATGGCCCTCATCCGGGACCGGACCGCCCAGAGCAAGGCGGAGCTGGTGCAGTATAAGCACGCCCCGGTCTTTGCCCCGGCGGGCCAGAGCACCCAGCTCATCGTCGGCGCCACCCGGGACACGGACCGGCACATTCTGCACCTGACGGAATCCCTGTACCGGAAATATCGGTTAAAACGCGTGTTCTACTCCGCCTATGTTCCGGTGGTGGAAAACGCCCTTCTGCCCTCTCTGGACACCAAGCCGCCCCTGCTGCGGGAGCACCGGCTGTACCAGGCGGACTGGCTGCTGCGGTTTTACGGCTTCAAGGCCCAGGAGCTCTTGGACGAGGCCCATCCGGACTTCAATCCCCTGCTGGACCCCAAGTGCCATTGGGCCCTGTGCCACCTGGAGCAGTTCCCGGTGGAGATCCGTAAGGCGGACCTGGAGACTCTGCTGCGGGTGCCGGGCATCGGCCCGGTCAGCGCCCGGCGCATCGTCTCCGCCCGTCGGCAGACCCCTCTGCGGCTGGAGGACCTGCCCAAGCTGGGCGTGGTGCTGAAGCGGGCGCAGTTCTTCGTCACCTGCGGCGGCCGTATGCGCCCGGGGCTTCACTTCTCTGCCGCCACCCTGTCCCGCCAGCTGGAGGCCATGGAGCGGGGCCAGCTGCCGCCCCAGGAATGCCGGCAGCTGTCGCTGTTCGATGCCGGGTGACGCCGTGGAGGATGTGATCTTTCAATATGACGGCAGCTTCCCCGGCTTCCTGTGCTGTGTGTTCGACAGCTATGCCCATAAAGAATTCCCCATCGCCTTTTACAGCGATGAGGAATGCGTCTCCCTGTATCCGGTGCGGGTGGTGGTTACCCGCCGGGACCATAGCCAGCGGGTTTACGACAGTTTGCAGCGCCTGTCCCCTCCGGCTCTGAAGGCCCTGCGCCGGGCCTGGCTGACCTGCCTGGAGGACAAGGAGCTTCGCCTGTACGCCTTCATCCGCAAGCTGTACGACCAGGGGCCCGGCTTTATGCGCAGCAAGGCCGACGATGTGTACTACCCCATCGCCTGCGCCCTGCGTCACCTGGGCGGTGAACTGGAAAAGCTGCGGGGCTTCGTGCGTTTTTCCGATTACAACGGCATCCTGGGCGGCGAGATCGAGCCGAGGAACCGGGTGCTTCCTCTGCTGGCCAACCATTTCTGCAGCCGCATGGCCGGGGAGTCCTTCTTCCTGTATGACCGCACCCACCGGGAGCTGCTGCTGTACACCAGAGGCCAGCGCCGCATCGTCCCGGTGGAAAGCCTGACGCTGGAGCTGCCCGGCCCGGAGGAGCTTCAATACCGGGCCCTGTGGCAGGAGTTTTTCCGCACCGTATCCATCCGGGTGCGGACTAACCCCCGCTGTCAGAACTCGTTTCTCCCCAAGCGGTACCGGGGCGTCATGACGGAATTTCTCCCGGTGGACTACGAGGGCCTCAGCCGTCCAGCAGCCGCCGTAGATCTGCCAGCCCCCGGCGCTCCAGCCGGGATATCTGCACCTGGGACACCCCCAGGATCCGGGCCGTCTGCTCCTGGGTCAGTCCCTTGAAGAAGCGCAGCAGGATGGTCATTTTCTCCCGCTCCGGCAGCTGATCGATGGCCTCCCGCAGGGCGATGTGCTCCACCATGCGCTCCTCCGGGCTGTCGGTGCCCAGGGTGGACTCCAGGGTCAGCCCCTCCGCCGTCTCCTGCTGCAGGGATTCCGGCGCGCCGGTGGCCAGCTCCACGCTGGCGATCTCCTCCGGCGTCAGCCCCGTCTCCTCCGCCAGCTCCGACAGCCTGGGGTCCCGGCCCAGCCGGTGCCGCAGCCGCTCCCGGGCTGCGGCCAGGGCCTGCCCCTTTTCCCGGATGCTCCGTCCCACCTTTATCGCGCCGTTGTCCCGCAAAAAACGCCGTATCTCCCCGGCGATTTTCGGGACAGCATAGGTGGAAAACTGCGTTCCGTATGTCAGGTCAAACCCCTTTACAGCTTTGATGAATCCAATGCATCCCAACTGATACAGGTCGTCCGTCTCCACCCCGCAGCCATAATACCGCCGCACAATGCTCCAGATCAGTCCGCTGTTTTCCAGCAGCACCTGCTCGCAGGCCTCGTCGTCGCCGTTCTGGGCCCGGTCCAGCAGCGCGAACAGCTGCCCGCCGCTCATCGCCGGCCGGACAGGCGCGGGGCGATGCGCTTGCGCATGGACACGGTGGTGCCCTTCCCCGGCGCGGACTTCACCGTCAGCCGGTCCATAAAGCTCTCCATAATGGTAAAGCCCATGCCGCTGCGCTCCTGGCCGCCGGTGGTGAACAGCGGCTGCCGGGCCTGGCGGATGTCGTCAATCCCCCGGCCCCAGTCCCGCACCGTCAGCTCCAGCACGCCGCCTTCCAGAATGCGCAGCTTCATCACGATTTTCCCCAGCTCGTCCGGATAGGCGTGGACGATGGCGTTGGTCACCGCCTCGCTGACGGCGGTTTTGATGTCCCCGATCTCGTCCAGCGTCGGGTCCAGCTGGGCGGCAAAGGACGCCGCCGCCATGCGGGCAAAGCCCTCGTTGGCGCTGCGGCTGAGAAATTCCAGGGTCACATAGTTTTCGGCCTTCATCTTATGTACCTCCTCTCTATTCCACGGTGACAAAGCGGTCCAGGCCCGCGGCATCCAGCACCTTCCTCGCCTGGGGCCTCACGCCCCGCAGTGTCACGGCGCCGCCCAGGTCCCGCACGCGCTGCCGGACCCGCATGACCACCGCGATGCCGGAGCTGTCCATAAACGTCACCCCGGACCAATCCAGCACCAGCCGCAGCGGCAGCGCCGCCTCGATGGCCCGGTCCAGCCGTCCCCCGATCTCCCGGGCGGCGTGGTGGTCCAGCTCCCCGATCAAGGCGATTTCCAGGCACCGTTCCTCCTGTCTGACCGTCATTTCCATGCCGATTCACTCCCTTATCATCCGCCCTGTGCTCCAGGGCTTTTGTGCTTTCAGAATCCGATATCCTCCGCAGGCCCCAAGACCCTCGGGGCCTGAAAAAAATCACCGCAGATCATTCGATCTGCGGTGATTCCTGTTCCAAAAGAACAATGTTCTTTTGGAACAAGGAGATTCTCGCTCCGACCCGCGCGTTCCGCCTGGCCAGGGGCCATGCGGAACACACTCTCTCCGCGCAAAGTGTTTTTCGCGACGTACTCGCCGCCGCGAAAAACGAATGGAATCTTCTTCACGGCCTGCGGGCCGTGAACTCTGCGAGGCTTCTGGGATAAAGCAACAATCACCGCAGATCATTTGATCTGCGGTGATTGTATCATATCGGGGATTTCGTTTTCTGTCGGAAGCCGCCGGGGCGGGAAAAATCAGCCGCGCATGGCCTGGGCGGATTCCTCCAGCTTGGCAATCAGGGCCCGGGCCTTATCGGCCTTCTCCCGCTCGGCGTTGACCACCGCCTCGGGGGCCTTGGACACGAAGCTCTCGTTCTGCAGCTTCTTCTCGATGCGCTCCAGGTTCTCCCGGGCCTTGGTCAGCTCCTTCTGAATGCGCTCCAGCTCCTTCTCAATATCCACCAGCTCCGCCAGAGGCAGATACATGGTGGCATCGTGGGTGGACACCGTCACCATACCGTTCAGGTCCTGGGGCGCCTGGCTGCCCACCTCCACCTCGCTGGCATAGGCCAGACGGGTGATGAAGTCCTGGCCGCCGGCGTAGATCTCCGGGGTCTGGCTGGCGATGATGATCTTGGCCTTCCGGGACGGCGGCACATTCATCTCGGCCCGGCGGGCACGGACGGCGGAAATGGCGTCCTTCACGGCCTCCATGGCCTGCTCCTCCCGGGCGAAGGCAAACTCCTCCCGATAGGTGGGCCACTGCGCCCGGATCAGATACTCGCCCTGGTGGGGCAGCGCCTGCCAGATCTCCTCGGTGATGAAGGGCATGAAGGGATGCAGCAGCTCCAGCACCCGCAGCAGCACATAGCACAGCACGTTCTGGGCCGCCAGCTTGGCCTCCTCGTCCTCGCCGTACAGGCGGGTCTTGGTCAGCTCGATATACCAGTCGCAGTAGGTGTCCCAGATGAAGTCATAGACCTTGGCGGAGG
>ERZ824598.4559-NODE-4559-length-10225-cov-3.872075_pt1 | contig 10225 bp, 9 predicted proteins | sample MGYA00519934_ERZ824598 | MGnify/ENA primary metagenome ERZ824598 (study PRJEB31778, sample SAMEA3449177) | human gut metagenome | biome: human gut; feature: human-associated habitat; material: faeces | place: United Kingdom | collected 2010/2012 ... | reverse complement strand
TCTGACCGTCAATGCCCTCACTGCTGCGGATTACTGCATCATCCCTGTGCAGGCACACTTCCTTGCCAGCGAGGGTATCCCCGATGTGTTGGAGTTGGTTAAGAATGTCCAGAGTCGCTTCAATCCTGATTTGAAGATCGCAGGCATTCTCCTGACCATGTATCAGTCCCGGCCGCAACTCTGCCAAAGCGTCCTTGCTTCGGTGGCTGAGATCTACGGTAGCAGTATCCGCGTTTTTGAGCGTCCCATCGAGCAGACAATCAAGGTAGCCGAGTGCCCTGCGGTCGGAATGAGTATTTTGGACTACGCCCCGAAAAATCCTGCTGCCGAGTCGTACCGCAGCCTTGCCCAGGAGGTGCTCCGCCTTGCCTAAGCGTGATATGAATGATTTGCTGAAAAAGCGTATGAACGCAACACAGCAGGTATCCGAGATTACAGTTGGGGATGAAGCGTATGAGACACTATTTAAGGGTGTACCCGTACCAGCGGTTTCAAGATTCTGCGAGCTGCCGATAGACAGGCTTCGCCCATTTTTTACTGCCGACATTGGGTTCCATCCCTATCCGCCAGAAAAGCTCAAAGCGTTTTCACAGCAGCTTGCCGAGCAGGGAATCTACGAGCGTGTTATCGTCCGCCCTATCCCAGACAGCAACGATTATGAGATCCTTGCCGGTCATAACCGCACGAGGGCTTGGCAGATGACCGGGCATGACATGATCCCAGCCGAGGTGGTGAGTGCCGACGACGCGAGAGCTGTCTCTATTGCTGTTGCTACCAACCTCCTGCGGCGTCAGGACCTTACCATCATTGAGCGCGGCAAAGCATATCATGCATTGCTTGTTGAGAGCAATCGGAACGGGCAAAGAAATGCTGTCTGCCCAACCTTTGGCGATTCTCGCCAAAGGTTGGCAGAAACAGACGACGGAGGAACTTCTGGCGAAGATCGCCAGAAGTATAATGCCCGCAAACTCGTGGCAGATTTCTTTGGCGTGACCGAGTATGAGATCCGCAAAGCAATCAAGCTGGCGGGCCTGATTGGACCGCTTGCGGAGATTTTGGAAAGCACTCCACGTAAGCTGCCGATTGCTTGCGCTGAGTTGATTGCTGACTATGACGCGACCACCCAGCAGGCATTTGTGGAGATGTGCTCTATCGAGGGCTACACGCTCAATAAGGCCACGGTGCAGAAAATCACCCACACCTGTCCGCCCCCTTCTGTGGGAAAACAGGAGATTTACGCTGTATGGCGGCAGGCTCGCGCCGAGGAAGCCCAGCGCCGTACTGTACCTCCAAAGAAGATTAGCTTTGATCGCAGGAAGTTCGCTCCGTACATTGAAAAGCTGGGCAGCGACAAGGAACTTGAAGAGTTGTTTTTGGCGTTCTTGCGGCAGCAGGTCGGCTGATGTATAATGAAAAAGAATAAAAGAAAGGATACCGAACGCTATGAGCGAACAGGAAAAAATCCAGCTTTTTGAAGATCAAAAGATTCGCACAGCATGGGATACAGAAAAAGAAGAATGGTATTTTTCGGTTACCGATGTCATTTCTGTTTTGACAGGTCAGCAGACCGCTCGTGGAGCGAGCAACTACTGGGCCAAACTCAAGCAGCGGCTGAAAGAAGAGGGCGCAGATGAACTGCTGACAAATTGTCAGCAGTTGAAAATGACCGCATCTGACGGAAAGCGCCGCGCAACCGATGTTGCTACTACGGAACAGCTCTTGCGAATCATCCAGTCCGTTCCGTCTCCCCGCGCGGAGCCGGTGAAACGCTGGCTTGCCGAGGTTGGCCGCGAGCGCATCGAGGAAACCATTGACCCGGAGCAGGCCATTGACCGTGCTTTAGAAACTTATCTCAAAAAGGGCTATGATCCGGACTGGGTTCACCAAAGGCTCCTTTCCATCCGTATCCGCAATGAGCTCACCGACGAATGGCAGAGGCGCGGAGTGGAAAAAGGCAGGGAATTTGCTATCCTGACCGATGAGATTTCAAGGGCGTGGTCCGGTATGACGACCCGACAGTACAAAAATCTCAAGGGACTAAAAAAAGAAAATCTGCGGGATAACATGAGCGATACTGAACTTGTGCTGACTATGCTGGCTGAGGCATCCACGCGGGATATTTCCAAGGCATCAAAACCCGTTGGTTTTGATGAGAGCGTAAAGGTTGCCAAGCGTGGCGGCAATGTCGCAAACGTTGCGCGGCAACAGCTTGAGGCGGAAACCGGTCAGCCTGTTATCACTTCGCAGAACGCTGCTCAGTTAAATGCGGTGGTCACAGAAATGACCGAAGCATCGGCACAGGTGGTTGACCGTCAGGATGATTCAAAAAGCAAATAGAGTTTTCTTGATATAGAGTAAAAACAATGAAGGAGTATGTGCGATGAGTACATTATCTGCAAAAGAGTATAAGTGCTTTGAAGATATCAAGCGAATCCGTCCAGATGGATCAGAATACTGGGCAGCAAGGGAGCTTGCTCCCGTGCTGGACTATGCAAAATGGGAGAACTTCTATAAGGTTATCAAGCGTGCCATGATTGCCTGCGAGAACAGTGGACGCAGTACCTTGGAATGTTTTCCTGAGGTCAGGAAAACATCTCCCATGCCGAATGGAGGAGTAAAAGACATCCTTGATTACGAGCTTTCGCGTTATGCCTGCTATCTGATCGTCCAGAATGGTGATCCGCGCAAAGAGGTGATTGCTCTTGGGCAGACATACTTTGCAATTCAAACCTACCGGCAGGAGGTCGCAGACCGCTTTAATCAGCTGGATGAGGATAGTCGCAGGCTTGTGGTTCGCGGTGATATCAAGCAGTGGAATCAGCTTTTGGCAGAGACCGCGCGAAACGCAGGCGTTATCACGGCGGAAGAATTTGCAATCTTTCAGAATGCCGGATATATGGGCTTGTATGGCGGAATGACGGTAGATGATATTCACCGCAGAAAGGGACTTGCCATCGGCCAAAAGATACTTGATTACATGGGGAGTACGGAGTTGATTGCTAACCTGTTTCGCATTTCACAGACGGAGGAAAAGCTGCGCAAGGATCAAGTTTCGACTTCCGATGCCGCGACCGCTGTTCATTATGCTGTCGGGAATGAAGTAAGGGAGGCGATCCGGAAGATTGACGGCACCATGCCGGAGGATCTTCCAACACCTGAAAAGAGCATTGCGCAGTTAGAGCGTGAGCAGATGGAACGCCTGAAACAAAAGGCGATTGATGGACAGCTCATGCTGGATGAATAGGCTTTTCCATGGGAACTCCTAAAATAATTGAATGATTTGCTGGAAGGCTCGACACCGTAAGGTGCCGGGCCTTTCTCTATGATCTGAGGTGACTAATGTGAAAGAAACAACTCGAAATTGCCGCTCGGTTCGCGCTCATAATCCGTTCGATGACGGTGCGGAGGAGCGCCTGCGGCGAATGGGGCTGCTTTCCGTGTCAGGTGCTGTAGAGACACCGGCGCTGTCTGCGCTGAGCTGCGTTTTTGCTGGACTGCTATTTGATGACCTGTGTGATGCCTGTCAGGATTACGCCGCTGTTCAGGCAGAGCTGCGGCAGTTGTTTGAAGCCGCTGCCAGAGCAGAGCCGCGGCAGCAGTTTTTGTTGATCTGCCTGCAATATGACCGCATTTCGCAGGCACTCCCAGATCCCATCTGGTGGATCAGCGGAAACCCTGGCCTTGCGGGTGATTTCGCCGCACTTTTCATTGAATACCTAAAAAATCTGGCTAGTGCCAAGGAGGTGATTTCGTGAAAGGAATCCTCATTTATAAACCCCCGGATAAGCCATCCCCAATCCCTTCGTTTATTGAGGGGCTTGACCCACGCCTGCGAGAGAAAATTCTCCTACGGCTCTATCAGCTAACCCTGCCGCAGAAACCGGAACTGAAGGAACCGCATTTCAAGAGGTTTTCTCTGGAGCGGTATCGGGATCTTTGCGAAATGCGAATCAAGAGCAAGGTCTTGATTCGCATTATCTTTTACCCCTGTCCCAATGGGGACATTCTGCTTCTCCATGCGTTTGTGAAGCGCCAAAAACGCGATACGATGCAGGCCTTGGAGCAGTCATTACGAATACTGGATGCGCTGCGTGAAAACCCGGAGCGCACAGTAGAATACAAGATCAAGGAGGAAAAAGCATCATGAACGAACCACCCAGCCCCCGCACAGCATCAAAAAAGGTATCAACGCGCAATTATATTTTACTTTGAACAGGAGGTTTTCACAGGCATGAAAAGAGTACTTCTCTGTGTACTGCTGACACTATCTATGTCAGTCTCTGCGTTTGCACTGGAGGTTCCAACGGATACGGTCGTGCAAAATCTGAACGGCAGCCAGCAGGCCATCAAAACTTTTACGATCCCTGCCAATCAGGATCCCCAGAGTCTGATTGAAGAACCCTTTGAGTTGGAGGGTTATCTCTATACCTTTGCTGATATTGTCAAGGAAGAAAATATAGTGGATGAGTCCAAGTCCCATACCGAAACTATCACGCTGGAAACAGACACCGATGATCTTGCCAAAATCTTAGATCAGCTCAAGCCTACCATTGAATATGATGATGGCGTTTTCTGCGGTACCCTTGCCCTCGACCATACCAGCATCCATACAGAGGCATCCGGCTATGCGACAAAAAGCTATACCGTGAGTGAAACGAAGACCATAGGGCAGCTTGACCGCAACGATATGTCCTATGTTCCGCCTACGACGGTGAAAAATGGCCGCACGCTGAGCCTTGCCAATGTGGAATGGCAGGTCACCGGGACAGATCTCGTCGGTGAGACGCTGATGCCCTCGTCCTATCAGGCCGTTGCCACCTATTCTGCAAAGGCGTCTTATCAGGCGGCTACCGGTTATGTTACGACTGCGGAATATACCGGCGATGTGACCCACGAAGGCGTGGAGAGTGTTACCTATGTTTTGACCTACTTAGGAACAAAGGACGGCGCAAAAAGCGGTATCGGTCAGGTGTTCTCCAATGCGGGCAACTTCCTCGCTGCAAACTGGCTGGCGCTGCTTGTCGGCGCGGTGCTGGCAGCCGCTGTGATTTTCGGTATCCTATATGCCTCGTATGTGCGTCGGCGCAGAGCTGCCACCCTTGTCGATGCGGAGTATGAGGCTGCGGATGACTCGGAGAATGAGGAGGATTCTGAATGATGAAATACGGTAGACACCTGCCCAGATTTGCGTTGCTGTTTGCGCTGACTGCTGCGCTATCGGTCAACGCTTTCGCCGTAGATTATGATTTTGAGACAGGCATGGATACAGAATATTATCCCTCTACCTCCTACGAGGATGCCTACGGCAGCGCATATAACTATGGTGGGCCAAATCTTGTGGACTATCAGATACCGGAACTGCCTTATGGTAGCTTCAGCACAACGCAGGTCGGCATTATGGAAAAGGGGTATCTGCCCGGCCTACAGCAAAATGTCGGCACTTCCACTTCCGGCGAGTATAGCCTCTCCGGCGGGATTTATGATTTTCCATCCGATTCTGCATCTTCGGCTAAACCAAGCGTATCGGCCTACACCAGCGTTGACGGCATGAAACGCAAGGACGGCAGCATTGGTACGCTGAAAATTTCTTCCCTTAATATCAACATGAAGGTCTGGGAGGGTGAGACAAACTCCAGCATGGCAAAGGGACTGGGTCATTACAGTTCCACCTCCGGCTGGGATGGAAATGTCGGCGTCTGCGGCCATAACCGCGGTGCCAAGTACACCATCGGCAGCATCAAAAATCTGGAGATCGGCGATACCATCACCTATACAACGGTCTATGGGACTCGTACTTATGAGGTTATCTCGGTCAAAACGATCTCCAGCACTGACTGGAGCTATTTACAGGCAACAACCGATAACCGTATCACCATCACGACCTGCCTTGCCAATCAGCCCAGCAAGAGAGTGTGTGTTCAGGCGGTAGAGGTAAGTCCGTGAATCCCTTGCGGCACAATGCTTTTGTGCAAAATTATTTTGGCGCCGTAAGCATTTCAAATAAACCTTTGACAAGCTATTTCTTCTGTATTATGCTCAAACCACTCCGGAGAATAAAATCAAAGAAGGAAGTATCAGATTGATACAACAATTCATGCCAAAAAGGAAGGATGACGAGATTAGAGTAAAAATGGATATCACCGTTGACCTTCCCGCAGAAGTTGCAAAGCAGGCTGAGGAGCTGGGTATCTATGAGTTCGAACGCTGCGTTTATGACCCGGATACTCGCCGTATGACAGCCAGTGTAACCACTACATTTTATCGGAAGGGAGCGTAATTGCAATGAAGAAAAGTCTTTGCCTAATCGTTGGTATTTTAATTGGGGCAACGGTTTTTGGTGGAGCATCCGCCTATGCTGCGGGAATCCTCGCTGAACGCAGTTCCCACCACATTTTTGTGGATGGAAAGGAAGTTCAACTGGAGGCGTATGGTATTGCTGGACACAACTACGTGAAACTCCGCGACATCGGCAAGGTTGTTGGGTTCAATGTGTTTTGGGACGCAGTCAATGGATGTGTGCAAATTGAAGCCGGTGCGCCTTACACCGGCGAAGCTCCCACAGAGTCGGAAACCGACACCCCCGCTTCACAACCGGAGACCATAACTCCCGTTGATGCAGATGCCATGAAGCAGGAGATCGTGAACCGCACGAATGCTCTCCGAAAGGAAAACGGCGTCGCAGCTCTGACTGCCGACGATAAACTCATGCAGGCCGCACAGGTGCGGGCCGATGAAATGGCTATCTCAGGCATATATTCCCATACCAGACCGGACGGCAGGAAATATTACACCGTTACGGACTGTAGGCAGGTTGGGGAAAATATCCATCAGATTCCGTTGATCTACCTTGAGCAGCAAAAAACTTCACTTGCCGAAGCACTCGTATATTCATGGTCAAAGTCAACAGGACACATGGAAAATATGACCAACGGAAGCTATGCGACAATCGGTGTTGGCCTTGCACGAGGGACTGATACCAATGGCTTGGAGTGCTGGTACTGTGTCCAATTATTTCTTCGCAACGGATACAGTATTTCAGCGGTGGACAAGCCTGCAACTAAATAAATCCTGTTACCCTATATCACAAAGCAGACCGGGAAAACTCGGTCTGCTTTTTCTTGTGCAATTTTGCAAGGAGGTATTTCATTGAAAAGATTAAGAGTTAGACTCGTCTCAGCATTTCTCGTCATCATGACGCTATTGACGCTGCTTCCGACTTCCGCACTTGCCGCTTCCAGCACCGGGACCGGCATCAAACCCACCAGCAATACCAATTACTGGACAACGCGGCTTCTCCATGACGGCACGCCCTACAGCTACAAGCCTCCCATGGCCGCAGGCAAGCTGCTGTACTGCCTTGATCGTGGCTATGGCTATCGCTGGGGTACCGCAAGCTTCTTGAACAGCTACACCTATACCTCTGCGACAGGCGCGGATGCGGATACCGTCCTGAAGACGGCGCTGGCGCAGAGCGGCATGGGTGAACTCGACGCCCAGCAGCTTGAAAACTTCAAGTGGATGATGACATTCATCGTGGACTACAAGGGGGATATCCCTGGCAGTCTCTTTATGGCTGCACAGACCTATGTGTGGGATCACCAAACCTTCAAAGGCGATGGTGACGGTGACATTGATGGCGGCGGTTACGCAAACGCCGATACCTATGAAACCTACCTCGGCTACATTGATTGGATGTTGGCGCAAAAGGCCAAAGAGGACGCAGAGTTCCAACAGCAAATTGAGGAATACGCCGCGCAGGGCATCATCGCCTCTGTTGTAGAAGATGACACCGCAAAATGGGCAGTATACGCGAAATCTAGCGTCAAGGGTCGCCAGTCTTTCTTTAATTACTATGCGCCGAGGAAACTCGTCACCAACAATCCTGGCGATGAACCGGATCAGCCGCCTGCGGGAGATGCGGATATTACCTTAAAGAAGGTCACCGCGGGAACAACACGCGGACTAGATGGCGCCCGCTTCCTGATTTACCGTGACGGTCAGATCGTCGGCAGCGATGTGACTAAAAACGGCGGCATCATCGAGGTGAAGGACGTCACCGAGGGCCTGTGGTCCTTCGTGGAAACCGAAGCGCCCGCGGGGTACTGTGCAGACTCCACGCCCATTAGCGTCTATGTGGACACAACCGATGGAGACAAGCAGTACACCGTGACTGCCGAGAACTACGCGCTGCCTGATATGAAGATCATCAAGCGGGATGCCATGAGCGGCAAACCGATTGCCGGCACGGTGTTTTCCATTAAGTCCGTTACCGGCAGCTATTCTACCTCTGTCACCACGGGGGTGGACGGTTCCGCCACCCTCTCGTCCATCCCCGCAGATGTTTATGTGGTACGGGAGGAATCCGTGCCCGAGCCGTACATCGTGAGCAATACAGATCAGACGGTGGCGCTCCGCCCCGGTAAGACCAGCGAGGTCACCTTTGTGGACTACGAAAAGCCGGGTCTTGAAATTGTCAAGAAGAACATCGCCAACGGAGAGCCTATCGAGGGCGTGACCTACCGCATCGAGCAGATCGACGGCAGCTTTTCCACCAGCGCCACGACCGATAACCATGGGCGGATTTTCCTCGACTCTGTTCCTGTTGGCACATTCAAAGTAACGGAGATCAATGTTCCCAACCATGTCATTCTCTGCCCCATCCCGCAGGAAGTGGCATTGAAGCCCGGCGAAACCTCTACCGTCACCTTCTTCAACGCACTCAAGCCGACGTTGGAGATCCGCAAGGTGGACAGTGTCACCGGTGATCCCGTCAAGGGAGCCAAGTTCCAGATCTGGTATGCCAGCAACCACACCGACACCGGCGAGCTCAATGACCTCGGCACTTACTTTTCTGACGCAAGCGGAAAAATCATTCTTCCTGAGATCAAGGATGGCTGGTACAAAGTAACGGAATTGGAACCGGCGTCCGGGTACGCCATCAAGGAGCCTGCCACGCAGGAATGCTTCATCTCCGGCGGCGAGAGCAAGGTGTTGACCTTTGAGAACACGCCTCTTTCCGCCATCATCATCCGCAAGGTGGACAGCGAGAGCGGTCAGCCGTTGGAGGGCGCATGGTTCCGCATCCGCTACCTTGGCGGCACCTCCGGTACGGGTGGTACCGTGGTTGGAGAGATCAAAACCTCGCAAAACGGAACCGCCATTTTAACGGGCCTTGCCGCAGGCACTTATGTCTGCGAGGAGATCTCCGCGCCGGACGGGTATGTGATCACCGACGCCACGGAAACGGTCTATCTCTCCGGCAAGGATCAGGACGTGATCACCGTGACCTTCGGCAATGATAAGATGGGTTCCCTCCTCATTGTCAAAAAGGACGCCGTGACCGGTGCACCCATCTCCGATGTTGAGTTCCTTGTGACTGACTCGGACGGAAGTGTGATCGGTACGACGAATGGCCGCTACGTGACCGACAGCGCAGGTACTATCCGTATTGACGGTCTGACCCCCGGCATGACGGTCATCGCTAAAGAGGTGCGGGCAAAAGACGGCTATATTCTGGACGATACCCCGCAGAGCATCAAAATCAAGCGCAATGCTGTCATGACGCTGGAGTTCCGCAATCAGCCCAAGGGCGGCGTGCTCGTGAAAAAGGTGGACGCTGTGACGAACGCCCCCATCTCTGATGTGGAGTTCCTTGTCACGGATTCCGACGGCAATCTCATCGGCAATGCCAACGGAAAGTTCGTGACGGACAGCGCAGGTACATTCACGATTACGGATATTGCCCCCGGCACCACGCTTATCATCAAGGAAACCCGCGCAAAGGACGGCTATTTGTTGGATGATACGCCTCAGACGGTTAAGGTCAAGTCCAATGAAGTTGTCACGGTGGAGTTCCGCAACGCCCCCAAGGGCAATCTCATCATCGTAAAGCAGGACTCCGTTACAAAGGAGCCGCTGGAAGGTGTTGAGTTTAAGATCACCTACGCAGATGGCTCGTATGTAGATGCCGAGGGCGGCACGTTGTCCTCCACCGGCCTGTACTGGACGGATAAGGAAGGCAAAATCACCATTTCTGGCATTTCCGGCACCGTGGTGGTCACAGAGGTCCAAACAATTCCCGGCTACACCATCGACGAAAATACCCGCACCCAGACCGTGGTGGTCAATCCCAACGACACACAGACTCTCCACTTCTACAACACGCCTATTGGTGGCGTGGAGATCATCAAGGTCAACGAGGATAACCACAGTGAGCGCATCCCCA
>ERZ824598.4553-NODE-4553-length-10243-cov-3.608166_pt1 | contig 10243 bp, 8 predicted proteins | sample MGYA00519934_ERZ824598 | MGnify/ENA primary metagenome ERZ824598 (study PRJEB31778, sample SAMEA3449177) | human gut metagenome | biome: human gut; feature: human-associated habitat; material: faeces | place: United Kingdom | collected 2010/2012 ... | reverse complement strand
CGGCGAGGAGATCGGCACGCTGGTGTCCACCGCCGAATCCACGCTCGCGTGAGCGACGCGCATCGGTGATCGCGCGTCTGCATCCAACCCGGGAAACCAACTTCAACGAAGAACAACAACAAGGAGCACAAAATGGCCAATCCTGTCGAACAAGCCAAGGAACAGATGAACAAGTCCGTAGAGAACACCAAGGAGAACTTCGCGGGCATCCGCACTGGCCGCGCCAACCCCGCGCTGCTCAATGGCATCGTCGTTGACTACTACGGTGCTCCGACTCCACTGAAGGCCGTCGCGTCCATCGGCGTGCCGGAGCCCCGCACCCTTTCCGTCACCCCGTTCGACGTGTCCCAGGCCAGCAAGGTCGAGAAGGCCCTGCGCGACTCCGATCTCGGCGTCAACCCGAACCGCGATGGCAACGTCATCCGCATCACCATGCCGGAGCTGACCAGCGAGCGTCGCAAGGAATACGTCAAGCTCGCCAAGTCGAAGGCCGAGGACGGCAAGGTCGCCGTGCGCAACATCCGCCGCAAGGCCAAGGAGACCATCGACAAGTCCGTCAAGGACGGCGAGATGGGCGAGGACGAGGGCGATCGTCTGCTCAAGGAGCTCGACAAGGTCACCAAGCAGGTCACCGACCAGCTCGACGCGCTGTTCGAGACCAAGCAGAAGGAGATCATGGAGGTCTGACCTTCATGACGAAATCGTTGAACCGGACGCGGCATGTGACCATCGCCTCGTCCGGTTCGCTATGATGAAGGCAGAATCATCATGGCACCATCGACTTACGGAGGCGGTTGAACATCATGGAACACAACGACCAGCTTCATGTGGAGGCCGAGGAGGCCCTGGCGAACATCAACAAGAAGACCGGGCGCAACATGCCGCAGGCGGTCGCGACCGGCGCGGTGCTCGTCATCATCATATTGGCGAGCCTGCTGATCCGCATCGACGTGTTCGTGCTGCTGATCGTCGTGTTCATGGTGCTTGCGCTGTGGGAGCTCCGTGTCGATTTCGCCACGGTCGGTCTGCATATCCCGGTCGTCGCGCTGTGGCTGTGTTCGGCGGCCATCCTGCTCGGCACCTATTACAGCCCGTACCATTTCGGCACGATGGCGCTGCTGACGATGGCGACGCTGATGCTGGTGGCCATTCTCGCCACCGCCCGGTTCAGCTTTTCTGAAAACAGAACCGCGTAGCTCAAAATCAGGATAACGCTGGCAATCACCGCCGCCGGAACGCCGAAAATCATCGCGCCCCTCCCGCAGAACCCGTCAGCCGAACCGCCACCCTTTCGCCGGCCGCAGCATTCATCATACCAACCATCGCGCTCACAACGCCAGCCATCGCGTTCATTCCGCCCGCCATCGAGCTCACAACGCCAACCATCGCGTTCATTCCGCCCGCCATCGAGCTCACACCGCCAACCATCAAGCTCACACCGCCAGCCATCGCGCTCATACCGCCTGCCGCCGTCCTCTCTCCCGCCGCTCTCAATCTCATATATGCCTCCCGAATAAATCTACGAGACTGAATATAAACATAAGTTATTAAAAAATAAATACCAAACCGCAAAATCTTTAACAAAAAAGTATGTATCGCCCCGCTGCCTTCCCGCTCCGCCCGCTCGCCTCTCTTGCCTGTCGCCTATGCGCCGCTCCCGCTGTCTCCCCCTCTCTCCCGCACCTACCTCCCCCCGCCCTCTGCCTCCCCCGTCGGCCGCACAAACTTTTCGCTCCGCCTGCCCCTTCTTAACCGTATATTAACATTTTATCCCTAAACTGCCGTTTACCGGATACACGGGTATCCGCAGTGCCTGAAAAAGAGGTGCGGAGCTTTGAACGGCTCTTTATAGCATTCGGTGTTGATATAGCACCGTCAACAAATATATCCCCGACAACGGCCGGGGAGCTTTCAGCGTATGTCCAAGGATATTTCTGTCTCTGAAATAATATCCCAAAGGCTGAAAGAGTCATTTAATGCTATATGATTGTTCAACTCCCTGACCACCTCTCTTTTAGGGTGGTTTATTTTTTAGGGAAACAACAATATGAAAAACGACAATCCGGCTGCCCGCACACAACATCAGCGCCCAAACCGCCCCGCTGCGGCAGTACCGGCCGGCAAATGCTCCGCGGCAGGGCGCAGCATGATTGAAATGCTCGGCGTATTGTCAATCGTCGGCATCCTGTCCGTCGGCGGCATATACCATTTGGGACGGATTTTAACCGAGCACCGGCAAATACGGATAGCCGAAGAATACGCCTGGCTGGTGCAAAATGTCGTGGCAGATTTTAACGCGCTGCGCCTCCCCAAAGACCAGCGCAACATCAGCAGCGACATAGCCAAATCGCCGTTGATGCCGGCCGGCTGGAAATACAAAGCGGGCTATCTGCAAAACGATATGGGACAGGTGCTTTTTCTGCAGGACAACGGCAGCCGTAAACTTCAGATAAATTTTGAAATGGGCAGAAAACAGGGGATGACATACAATCAGAAAGGGCTCTGCCGCATTCTGTTTAACAACGTGCTCCGCCCGCTCGCCTCTGAAATCTATATGGCCGCAAACTACTGGGGCAACGACTATGTGCAGCATTTTTACGGCACGAATTACTGCAACAACGGAAATTTAAAATGCCTGTCGCGGATTTCCGTGGAGGAAATAGAGAAGCAATGCGCCTTGTGTCTCGGGGAAAAGGGGGAATACAGAACCAACTGCGCCGTCGTTATGTTCTTTAAGATATAAGGCGGCACCTCTCCGCTCGCCGGTCCTTCCCCCGTCATCGTCACACTGCCGTCCTCTCTCCCGTCGTCTTCCCGCTCCGCCCGCTCTCCTTTCTTGCCTGTCGCCTATGCGCCGCCCCCGCGCCTTCTCCCCGCATGCCCTCTTTTCCGCCTTCTCCCCGCACGCTCTTTCCCGGTTTCTACTTCCACACGCCGGTCTTGAGCAGCTGTGCAATCCGTTTCGCCCGTTTCGGCGTCTGCTGCGCGTATTTGGAAGTCAGACACTCAAACGCCGCCAGTTCAAAGTTCCGCTGCTCTACGGCTTTCAACAGGCGCTTAAAGCGTCTGAACCCCCTCACTCCCATTTGGAAACACATATCCAAAAGCGCATACTGCCGCTCTTCGTCCAGCTCTTCAAACCCTTCGACTATCCGTTTCAACGCCTCAAAGCAGCGCGCGATGTCGTTCCGAAGCAGCATCTTCGCCGCGTTTTCGGTAATACCGTGCATATAGTCGCCCAGCGCCCGCGCCTCCTCCGGCGTCGGCGGATTATCTTCCAGATTGCGCCCGACGCCGATAGTCAGTTTCCCCGCCGTGCAGCGGTATGGCATCAGTTTCATTCCCTCATGCGCGATTAGCCGGTCGCACCATTTACTCAAATCATACATAAAATTTCCTCCGTAAAAAACAGCCGGACGCCTCGCGGCTCCGGCCCGAAATTGACACAAAAAAACCGGCGCTCCCAAACGAAAGCCCGGTATATGCAAATAAAAAAGCGCCCTAAAGCGCCGATGCCCGCCCAATGCGGCAATATACAAAAAAAGCGCCCGCAACTGCCGACGCCCATTTGTCCATTGTAATGCTATTTAAACAGAGCCATGACACAAAGTCAAGCATTTTTCCGCCCCTCCGGCAAAAAACATCTTCCGTGCCGTATTCTGCCCGCTCCGCAAAATTCCCTCCCGCCCCGTTCGTCCCCGTATCTTTCGCAAAAAATCCCCCGGAATCAAAAATTTTTCTTGCCAATGCCGAAAAAACGCATTATAAATACGCCTGATGTTTTTAATCCGGATTTCCCAAGCATCGGCGGCTTAAATGATAGCTTAGAGTTTTACCGCCCTGCCTTGCGGAAAGGCGCCGTTTAGCATAACCGGCAGCCTGTCGGCGGCATTCAGCCCGCCTGCGGCGTTAAAGGCATCCGGCCGGCAAGGCCTCCCCCGCGGCACCTAATCAACAACAAAAACCCCCGCGGACAAGCCGTCTTTGCCGCCGCAGCAGCGGATTGCGGCACTCTCTGCCGCCCGGAAATGACCCAATCGTATCGCCCGGACATAAGCGGCGCGATAATTATTAGTTAGGAAACAGAATATATGAAAAGAATGTTGATTGATGACACTCAGCCTGAGGAAACCCGCGTCGTAATCGTTGACGGCAACAAGGTTGAGGATGTAGAATTTGAATCGAGTCTCCGTAAACAGATAAAAGGAAATATCTTCACCGCCAAAGTCGTGCGGATTGAACCGTCGCTGCAGGCGGCTTTTGTTGATTACGGCGGCAACCGCCACGGCTTTCTGGCCTTTGGCGAAATCCACCCCGACTACTACAACGTTTCCGATGAGATAAAGGCGGAAGTGGAAAAGGAAGTCGACGAGATTATCGAAAAGAAGCGCCAGTTTCAGGCCGAACGCAAGGCCGAACAGGAGCGCCGCCGCCTTGAACGCGAGCAGAAACGCGCCGAATACGAGGCAAAGAAACTGGCCGAAGCGGAAGCTGAAGCTGCGGCCGCTGCAAACGCCGCCTCTGACACGGCCGAAATGACATCGGAAACCCCGGCTTCAACCGAAAACGCTTCCACTGCCGGAACGGAAACCCCGGCTTCGTCCGAAACTGCCCCCGGCGCAGAAACGGAAAATGCCGAAGACGAAACCACCGCCGACGGCTGCGGCTGTTCGGCAAATTGTGCCTGCCGTGCTGAAGACGGACATTGCCATTGCGAAGAAAACGGCGTCTGCACCTGCGATGAAGAATGCCATTGCAGCGCCTGCCGGAAAGAGGCAGCATCTGCCGCAGGCAACACATCCGACAGCACGACAGCATCTGACACCCGGTCCGGCGGCGATGCATCCGACAGCGCGGCAACATCTGACACCCGGTCCGGCGACGATGCTTCCGACAGCGCGGCAGCATCCGGTGAAGCCTCAGCCGAAACGGAAGACAAACCGGCCCGTCGTACCCGCCGCCGCGGCACGCGCTTTTTAGGCCGCCGTTCGTCCGGCAAATCCGCCGCCAAAGTCGAAACCAAAGACGGCTACAAAGTCTCGGCCGAAACCGCCGGCATTGAACGCGGTGAAAGCGTTGCCGAAGAAATCGGCAAAGAAGACGAAACCGATATGGATGAAGCCTGCGCCGCTCCGGTTCAATCCGCCGATGACGACGATGTCAACGCCGCTGCGGCTTCGCGTGCTGATGACGACGATGATGATTTCGGCTCCGGCAGCAGCAAAGAATTCGACAACGACGATGACGACGCCGATTCCGAACACTATCTCGAAATCCAGCGCAAGCTGATTTTCGCACGCAAGCTGTATCACCGCTCAGCGATTCAGGACGTTATCCGCGAAGGGCAGACCCTGCTTATTCAGATTGTCAAGGAAGAACGCGGCAACAAAGGCGCCGCCTGCACGACCTACCTGTCGCTCGCCGGCCGCTACTGCGTCTTAATGCCCAACCGCATCAAATCCGGCGGCGTTTCCCGCAAAATCACCTCGGCCAACGACCGCAAACGCCTTAAAGACATTATGCGCGAATTGCCGCTGAACGACGATATGTCGCTGATTATCCGCACTGCCGGCGAAGACAAACAGAAGAGCGACATCGTCCGCGACTACAATTATCTTATCCGCACCTGGAACCACATCCGCCATTCGGCGTTGAGCACCCAGGCGCCGGCACTGATTTATGAAGAGGGCAACCTGATTAAGCGAGCCCTGCGCGATATGTACACCAAAGATATCGGCGAAGTTGTCATCGACGGCGACAATGCCTATAAGACCGCCAAGGAATTCAGCAAGATTCTCTCGCCGAACATGGGGCGCAAGATAAAATGCCGCAAACCGGGCGAAATCCCCGTCTTCCAGCATTATCAGGTCGAAAAGGAGCTGGACAAGCTGCACAATCCGGTAGTTCAGCTCGCATCCGGCGGCTATCTTGTGATTAACCCGACCGAAGCGCTGGTGTCCATAGACGTCAACTCCGGCCGCGCCACCCGCGAAATGGACATTGAGGAAACCGCGCTGAAAACCAATCTGGAAGCTGCCGACGAAATCGCCAAGCAGCTGCGGATGCGCAACCTCGCCGGGCTGGTCGTCGTTGACTTTATCGACATGGAAGAACCGGCCAACAACCATGCGGTCGAAAAGCGGATGAAAGAAGCGATGAAACCTGACCGCGCCCGGGTGCAGATTGCCAAAATGAGCATCTTCGGGCTGTTGGAAATCTCGCGCCAGCGGATGCACTCGTCGTTTGTCGAAAGCAACTATGTAACCTGTCCGTATTGCCGCGGCCAGGGCGTCCTGCGCTCGACCGAGTCCGGAGCCATGCTGGTTCTGCGCGCGATTGAGGAAGAAGGCATCAAAGGCGCATACAACCGCCTGGAAGTCCGCCTCCCGCAGGATACCGCGATTTATATCCTAAACCACAAGCGCCGCATTTTAGCCGATATGGAAGAAAAATACGGTCTGGAAATCATCATCTCCGCCGACGGCTCAATTAAAAACATCTGCGATTACAAGATTGAAAAGAGCCGCCAGCCGAAAGCGAAACCGGAAACCGTTGCCGCGGCCACCGCGTATGCCGCCGCAGGTTATGCCGAGGATGACGATGACACTGCAGACGATGACGAAAACGAAGGCAACAACTGCACGCCCGCCGATACCGAAAACGGCAGCGGCAACGAAAACAGCACCGAAGAAGAAACCGGCAGACGCTCCCGCGGCCGGGGACGCAACGACCGCCGCCGCAGAGGACATCGCGGCGGGCGCGGCCGCGACCGTGAACGCAGCAGCCGTAACGGCGGAAATACTGCGCCCGACACCGATGAAGGCACCTCCCGGGACGGTTCTTCCCACAGCGGCAATGCCCGCTCCGCCGAAACTTCAGGCCGCGGTTCGTCCGCAGCTGCCTCGGAACGCGCCCAGGCTTCCGCCTCATCCGGCCGCGGTTCGTCTTCCGCTTCCTCCGCCGGCAGTTCGTCCGCAGCTCCGGACGGTGAACCGAAACCGGAAAAGAAAACCTGGTGGAAAAAGCTCATCGGCTAATCCGCCCGTAAATAAAAAGGCAGACACCTTCCAATGCCTGCCTTCTCCGAAAAAAAGCCGCCGCAGCGGCTTTTTTTCATTTGCGCGATATAACGCCTCCCCTTTCGTCATAACACGTCCGCACCTTCCTCTCTCCGTTCACATAAAACATTCTTCCGTAACCAACTGCCCGTTTTCGTCATAAATTTTAGGCGCCCCGTCCGGCTTGCCGTCTTTATAATATTTCTCTTCCCGCAGTTGTCCGTTTTCGTAATAGCTCTTCCATACCCCCTCCGGCTTGTCGTTTTTAAAATTCGTCTCTGATTTCAACTGCCCGTTTTCGTAATATTCCTTCATCACGCCGTCCCATCGGCTGTGTTTATAATTCCACTCCGCCCACAGCTGCCCGTTTTCGTAATACCTTTTAAAACCCCCCTCCAACTCGCCGTCTTTATAATATTGCTCTAGCCACAGCTGCCCGTTTTTATGGTACATTTTACTCACCCCCTCCGGCTTGCCGTCTTTATAATTTTCTTCTTCTTCCAACTGCCCGCTTTTATAATAACTTTTATACACCCCGTCCTGCTTGCCATCTTTATAATTCATCTCCACCTGCAACTGCCCGTCTTCATAATAAAATCTAGTCGTCCCATCATGCTTGCCGCCTTTATAATTAGCCTCTACGCTCAACTTCCCGTTCTTATGGTACATTTTACTCACCCCATCCTGCTTGCCGTCTTTATAATTCGTCTCTGATTTCAACTGCCGGCTTTCGTAATAATTTTTAAATAGCCCATTCTTCTTGCCGTTTTTATAGTTTCCCTCTTCTTCCAACTGCCCGCTTTCATAATACCTTTTAAGTACCCCATCCGGCTTGTCGTTTTTATGTTGCATCTCTTCTTTCAACTTCCCGTTCTTATGGTACTTGTTTCTCACACCCGCCGGCGTGCCGTCTTTATAATTCGTCTCTGATTCCAACTGCCCGTTCTCATTATACCGTTTCCACACCCCATCAGGCCTGTCGTTTTTATAATATTTCTCTTCCCGCAATTGTCCGTTTTCGTAATAGCTCTTCCACACCCCATCCGGCTGGTCGTCTTTATAATTTCCTTCTTCTTCCAACTGTCCGCTTTCATAATACCTTTTAAATCCACCCTCCGGCTTGCCGCCTTTAAAAGTCATCTCTTCTTGCAACTTCCCGTTTTCATAATAGCTTTTAGCAGATCCATCCAACTTGCCGTCTTTATAATTTGCCACTGAGCCCAACTGCCCGTTTTCATAATAGATTTCAACCGGTCCATCAATCTTGCCGCCCTTAGCATACCCTTTTCCAATTAATTTCCCGTTCGGATATGTTCCGTAGTAGAAAATTCCGTCCGTGGGTACAAAATCCGCACAAACGTGCACCCCTTGCTCATCCTTACAAAACAAACCGTTGATAAGCCCATCAATATTATCGGCAGCATACGCCTGCCCGCCCGCCGGCATCATTGCCAAAACCAAAGCCCAAACCAACACCTTATTCATAGCCATACCTTTCGCTCGCTGAATACTACTCTGCATTTTTATATGATGCCAATACTTAAAATTTAATTTATCCCCTCCGTTCCCCTCTCCTCCCCCTTTCTCCGTTCCCGTTTTTCCTCCTTTTCCGCCCCGTTCTCCGCCTTCTCTCTCCTCCCTGCGAACATCTCCCCCTTTCCGTTTGACATGCCGCAAACTATATATTACGATACCCTCAATATGGAGAACCGAGATGCGCCGCCTGTTTCTTACCCTGATATTTCTGTGCCTGGCTCTGCCTGCCGCCGCCGTCAGCCTGATTTCCGACGAAGAGGCGGAAAGCTGGCTTTATGACCTGCTGACGCCGATATTCCGCGCCGCCAATCTGCCGTTGAACCGCGATTATGTACATATCGTCAAAGACGACAGCCTCAATGCGTTCGTCGGCGACCAGAACCATATGTTCGTCCACACCGGCACCTTGCTCAAAGCCAAAAACAGCAACGAAATCGAAGGCGTGCTCGCCCACGAAACCGGACACATTCTGGGCGGCCACATCCTGCGTCTGAAAATCAAAATGCAGGATTTGCAGAAAGCCACGCTTGCCTCGCTGATTGCCGCCGCCGGAGCAGCCGCCGCCAGCGGTCGGGGCGATGCCGCGATTGCCGTCGTGCTCGGCACCCAGAGTTCCGCCATCAACGCCATGACCGCCTATCAGGTCAGCGAGGAGCGCGCCGCCGACGAAACCGCGGTTTCCCTCCTGCACCAAAACCGCAAATCCGTCCGCGGGCTGAAAGACTTTATGCAGAAAATCCAATCTGCCAACCGCCTGCAGGGCATTGAGGAAAATCCCTATTTCCGCACCCACCCGGTAACCGCCGAACGCGTCGCCTTTTTTAACGAAAAGCTGCAAAAGGAAGCCCCCTCCGCCTCAGAAGCCGAAATGGACGCGCGCCTCAAGCGCATACAGGCCAAACTGTTTGCCTATCTCGCCCCGCTGCCGCAGGTCATCCGCCGCTATCCTTTGGATGACGCGTCCGTCCCCGCAGACATTGCCCACGCCGTCTATTATATGCGGCAGAAAAACCTTAACGCCGCCCAAAAATATCTGCACCGCCTGCTTGCCGCCGAACCCCAAAACCCGTATTTCTGGGAACTGAAAGCGCAGACCTTTTTTGAAAGCGGCAGGCCCCGCGACGCCGTAAAAGCCTATCGCCGTGCGCTGGATTTGAAACCGTCGTCCGACCAGTTCAAACTTGCCTATGCCGAAGCCGTGCTTTCCGCCTCCCCCTCGCGCCCGGAACTGCAAAGCCTGATACCTTTGCTGGAGCAGGCCAATCGCAGCCGCGCCTGGCCTTCGGCCTGGCACTATCTCGGACAGGTATATGCCGGGCTGGGACAGATAGCGGTTGCCGACTATTTCGCCGCCGAATACAATGCTGCCGTCGGCGAAAATGCCGTTGCTTCCCGCCAGCTTGCCAAAGCCCTGAAACAGCCGCTTCCCGCCAATATCAAACTGCGCGCCGAGGATTTGAAAGCCCGTCTGGCGCAGGAAAACAAAAAGAACTCCTTGTTTTGAAAGGCCTGACTATGGTTAAACGCTTCTTTCTATCTTCGCTGCGCGCCATGCTCCTTTTCTGCGTCCTCGTTTCCCCCGCACATCCGGCCGCCGCATCTTCACCCGTCGCACAGGCCGCCCCCTCAACCCCGGCTGTTCCTGCCCC
>ERZ824598.4543-NODE-4543-length-10261-cov-4.601215_pt1 | contig 10261 bp, 9 predicted proteins | sample MGYA00519934_ERZ824598 | MGnify/ENA primary metagenome ERZ824598 (study PRJEB31778, sample SAMEA3449177) | human gut metagenome | biome: human gut; feature: human-associated habitat; material: faeces | place: United Kingdom | collected 2010/2012 ... | reverse complement strand
GTGTATGAACATATGGTATATGCACCGAATAAGCATATTTGTATGGCTTCCCTTCTGAGAAGGAAAGATTGAAGGAAAAGTTGAGATTTTATATGAGGAACTTCATATGACTGTAGCGGAGATCGCGGAGAAATTAGTTATTTCAGAAGAGGAGGTGCAAAAAATTGTAGATGCCTCCAAGTAATGTTTTATTAAAAATGTGGTTATAATAACGTAATAAAGAAAAAAGAATGGAGGAAAAAGCGATGAGTATGATCAAAAACATGGACAAGGCACAGGTAATGGTACTGAAAGAGCAGGTGTCCTATCAGGCAGGACAGGTAGTCAGCAAGACGCTTGCACAGAACGATGCGCTCAGTGTAACATTGTTTGCCTTTGATAAGGACGAGGAGATTAGTACCCATGAATCCGGTGGAGACGCGTTTGTAACCTGTTTGGATGGAGTTGGAAAAATTACGATTGATGGTGTGGAATATGAGCTGCACGAAGGAGAGTCGATCGTAATGCCCGCAAAACATCCACATGCGGTATACGGCAAAGAGCAGTTTAAGATGTTGTTAGTAGTGGTATTTTAGTATTGTCTCAAGAGGATGGCAAAGATTTAGACAAAATGCCCCCAAAAGATGGAAGCATTTTGTCTATTCCTGAAGATACTCTTCTAACGTAATTTTTTCACGCATGATCTTTTTGGCGGCTTTTTTGCCAACATAGCGAAAATGCCAAGATTCGTACATATAGCCGGTAACTTTTTCTTTATGCTTTGGATAACGGAGAATAAAGCCGTAATCGGCACAGTGTTTACGTAGCCATTGATTTTCCGGGGTTTGTGCCTGCCCTCTGTCAAGCTGCTGATGATCAGAAGCGGTGATATCCACGCACAGTCCGGTTTCATGTTCGCTATAATTGGCAGGTGCGACACTTTGCAAAGCATCTTTTTTAGCGGAACGATAACTCATTCCGGCACGCTCATTTTTGCGGATTTCCTCGGAAAGGAGTATTGTTTGTTTTTGACGGGTACGATAACCGCTTACTACAGTGATAGAATAATTAGGATTAGCGGCTTCACAGTCAAACCACATATCACGAAGATGCGGATACATCACCTTGGCAATCTGAATGCCATTTTTTAATGTTTTGAGTTGGACCGAGTAGTCCTTTGGTAATGCATGATCTTTGTTCACTAAGATCAGAGTTTGCTTGTGGTTGAGATTTGTGTGGTATTTATGGCTGCGCGTGGCCTGCGGTTGATCTGTTCCCTGAAAATGATAAGCAGCGCCTTCCATAGATCCGGCAGATGCGTGATCTTCCTTGATCACCAACAATATTCCTCCCCCTAAAATAGTAACCAGCACTAATAGTGCTGCAAATAATCCGATCAAATGACTTCTTTTATACCTCATCTTATAAATTCCTCCTTGCCTGATCCTGTTTTATATTCTTATTAAAACAAAAGATTGCATCCGATTTTGCAAGAAAAGGTATCTAAGTTGTATCATCACAAATTCGCAACGCAAGGGAGTTATCATCCCATCCCATTAACCATCGACCATCTGTGATGTACCATTAGAAGTCATAAAATCAGAATAAAAGTTACCGAAAGAGAATGTGAGATAATTCTCAATACCCGCATAGTTTTGAGAGGTTATGATGGTAACCGGGATGTTGTATTTGTAAGATTTTATTGTAAAATAATAGTGGGCTTCCTTATAGTCATCTTCACTGGAATACTGTGCGGAAACATCACGATTTATCGAAGCGTCATAGTATTTTAGAAGACGCTTAGCGTAGCGGTCAATTTTTTCGGACAAAAGAGATTTTTTGCTTTCTCCCATAGGTATTGCTTGATACCGCATTGACCTGGTGTTCCCAGGCAAAGTGCGGGAGGGGGTCATGTGTCCCGTTAATGGGACTGCATTATACTGTGTCGGATCGGACTTTGTCAAAATCTCTTTTATAGGTATATTTCCCATTGATACATAGTAGATTTTTTCCTGCTCTACATCAAAACGCAAAGAATAAGATTGCTTGTTAGATTCTTTCAAGAAAGAAAGTTCCCAAACACAGAAACTGTCCGTTTCTAAATAATTACGGATGGATAAATAAGTGGCAGATTGAAACATATTTTCCAGATCTTTCACCGTTAGATCGTCGGGAATAAGGTGAAAGGAGTAAAGTTTATGAAGTTGTTTTTGCAGTTTCTCAAAAAATGACTCATCATATTCTGTCAAAGTTTCTGCCTTTGCCGTTGTCAAAATTTCCGAGACAGCGATCGTTTCGGATGAAAAAATAGCGAGACGCTCTTTGTAAGACAGATTGACTTTGGTGGGTGTAGTCTGAGTGGAACCATGTGAAACCGTAATGGTATTGGTCGTTTTTTGGTCAGTCAGGTGATTCGTGATCTCAGGAATAATTTCTGCAGTAATAAAAAATGCAGCCACCAGTAAAAAGGTTAATACAATTCGTAACTGTTTTTTCATATGCTACTCCTTTCCGGTTTGCGGGATGGTAATAGTGATCGTTGTACCGACATGAAGTTCACTTTCGATATGCCACTGCGCATGATGAAGGCGCAGGATCTCATAACAAAGCGACATACCAAGCCCGGCTCCACCCTCTTTGCGGGAGCGGGATTTATCTACCATATAAAAAGGTTTTGTAATATTGTCGATTTCATCTGCAGGAATTCCTTTGCCGGTATCCTGTATGCTGATGCAGTAATAGTCATTGTCGGAATAACCAAGCACAGTGATCGTATCGCCAGACGAGGAAGCCTTTCTGGCGTTGTCGATCAGATTAATGAGCAGCGATAAGAGCAGATCTTTATCGCCATATAGCGTTGCAGGAGCGAGATGCATTGATAACATCACGTCTTTGGCTGCAAGATTTTGTTTCATCATTGGAACGATTGCATCGGTAAGTTCTGACGATGAAACCGGTGCAAAGGTAAGCTCCTGCTGTTGCAAAACAAATAGATCTAACAGTTTGTATGACAAGGATTCCAAGCGTTTTCCCTGTGAAAAGATATAGTCTGCCGCCTGCCACTTTTCTTCCTGCGACAGATCCATCGTGCGTAATAACTCGGCATAGCCGATAATGGAAGTGAGCGGCGTTTTTAATTCGTGTGCAAACGCTGCCGTAAATGCTTCTTGATTTTTGGCGTGCATGGATATCTCATCAATTTTTTCCTGCAGACTGTCAGCCATGCGATTAAAATCAGCCGCCAGAGTAGCAATTTCATCCTGTCCATGAACTTGGACACGACTATTCAGATCGCCATCTGCGAAACTGCGCGTGGAAGCCGAAAGGACACGCACGCGATATGTCAAAAAATACGACAAAGCCAGAGAAAGGATCATGCAGGACACCAATATGATAAACATGATATAGTGGTACATGCGAGTCATTTCCTGACGCTGCAAATAAATGTTATTGATATTTGTAACAGTTTCTACGTAATAACCTTTCAGATCGCTTGGTAATATCGTATAGCTTACGATACGTAAATAATACGTATCTTTACTTTTATATATTTCGCGTGCGGACTTGTTTTTCCCTGCTTTAGTAAAGAGAACATCGTTGTTCTGCGGTTTTCCGGAGGAGTAAACAACGCTTCGCCGGTCATCATATATTGTGAAAAAATCGGAATCTCCTCCAAAACTTACCGCAAAGGATGAACAGATCTCTTTCATGGCATTTTTGTGTTTAGTAAAATAATCCGCAGGCATAGAGCCGACAATATTGCCTAGAGACATGCGGACCATTTCGTTTTTGCTGTTGCCGGACTCAATCTCTCGATGATAGGAAGCTCGAAAGGACGCAGAAATCATCCAGGTTCCGCAAATACTAAAAGCAGTTGCGATCAAGATAAAAAAACTGATAAAAATTTTCCAATAAAATTTCATATTGTTTTATGCTCCCTCCATGTTGACATTAAACCGCCACCTGTCATTTTGATGATCGTTTTACACTTCCGCAATGTCAACTTCAAGTTGCCACCTGTCTTGTAAATTTGCAGAAGAATTTTGATAATCGTTTTATATTCCCGCAATGTCAACTTCAAGTCGATACCCTACTTTATATACGGTTTTTATTTTATCTTCCCAGTGTAGTTTTTTGCGCAGCCGCTGTATATGGAGATCTACAGTACGACCGTCACCCATATATTCATTCTGCCAAATGTTCTCATAAATGGTTTCACGATATAATGCGATATTTTTATTGCGCACTAAGAAGAGAAGCAGCTCAAACTCCTTGAGTGTCAGCATGATCTGCTTCCCTTGTTTGGTTACGGTACGTGATGGAACGTCGATGACAGTATCAAAAATCGTGATCCTCTCCTCACTTTTGTGATAACGTCTCAGAACGGTTTCTACACGTGCTAACAATTCCATCATTTCAAATGGTTTTGTAATGTAGTCATCCGCTCCTGCCCTCAAACCTTTCACTTTGTCATCCAACGTGCCCATCGCCGTAATAAAAATGACCGGCATTTGTGTCGTCTTGATATAGTCAAGCAATTCATAGCCGTCAATGCCCGGCAGCATGATATCCAGCAAAATGAGGTCGTAACTGTTTTCTGCAATCAGGTCTGCAGCAGTTTCGCCATCAAATGCCTGTTCACATATGTAACCGGTTTTGCAGAGACTCATACGAATCAGATTCGAAATAGCCTCTTCATCTTCTACAATCAATATTTTAGTCATAGCTTTGTCCAATATCTGTCACGGTTATTATATACGGCCTGTCCCCTATCAGGCGTATTATAACCGGAAGTCCTTTCGTGCCTACACAGTTGTGTGTGGAAATTTCCATAACTTCAACACACGTTTACTATACCGACCTTATGTATCTAAAATGTATCATAAATCTGACAAATCATATGACCGGTGGTTTCTTATTTGTTGTATTAGCATCTAGATAGCAGTATAACCTCTATAGGATTATACTGTCAAAAGGAAAGATGGCAAAGTCCCTTTCATAAATGATTCGCACCCTAATCTTTTAAAAATAAAATTAGAAAATGGTGTAACATTTCGGTGACTCATCTGTTATATTGGTAGATAGCACGAAAAATCGCCATCTGCAGCAACGTGCGAGATGAGGAAAGGAGGGGGAGCTTGACAAAGTGGATAAACAGCTTTTAGAAAAGTTGTACGATGCATATTATCAGGAAATATATTTGTATGTATATGCATTGTGCAAAAATCATGAGTGGGCAGCGGATCTGACGCAGGAAACATTTCTGAAAGCACTGCTTTCGCTGGATCAAAGTCATACCAACATGCGGGCATGGTTATATACGGTGGCGCGCAACCTGTATTATAATGAGGTGTCCAAAAACAGACGAGTCATGTATGTGGACGAGTATGAGAACGAAACGGAAGATAGGGCAAATATACCATTAGAAAATATTCTGTCGAAAGAAAGAAATCGCTTGTTGTATCATGCGATTGAGCATTTGCCGGAGCGGCAGCGAGAGATTGTTATGATGCAGTATTTTGGAGGCTTGGGACAAAAAGAAATTGCTAAGGTGCTTCACATGACACCGGAAAATGTAAGGGTGTCGGCACATCGTGCTAAGAAGCAGATGAAAAATTATATGGAGGGACAGGGTTATGAACTATAGGGAATTATTGCAAAAATATAAGGCAGGGGAATTGCCGGAAGAACAGCGCAAACAGGTACGCCAAGACATCGAGAAACAGGATGCGATCAGCGAGTATTTGTTTGATAATGAGGAGATGGAGTTTGAGGAACAGGTAGAACAGGACGGGGGTCAAACTACCGAAAGTACAGATGGAAGTGTGCCGAAAGACGGACAAAATGTCAATATTGTGGGTGCTGCAGTGCCAAAAGACGGACAGAGAACCAATGTCATAGAGGGCACAGTGCCAAAAGACGGACAGAGAACCAATGTTATTGGAGGCGCAGTGCCAAAAGACGGACAGAGAACTAATGTCATGGAGGGCGCAGTGCCAAAAGGCGGACAGGAGGCAGAGTTTACTAAGTTGATCAGGCGGGCAATACGCCGCACATTTATTAAGTATGGTGTTATTACCGGAGTGATCGTTATAGGAATTGTATGTTTCTTGGTGTTTGCACTTCCAAAGATCCAGGATGCCATGTATTATGATCCAAATAAAATTGTCGGCACAGAAGAGGGAAATAAAACCAATCAATTGTCCTTGGACATGTCCGTGTATTCAGAGTTGTTTTTGCCGGAGAACTATCGCGATTCTGCGGCCGCAACAGGAAGCGGCTATGGTAATTATGACATCGTGATCAACCAGACGAGCTCCCACAATGGCATTTTTGAGTACGTGGGAGGAAGGATCACGAAAAATGATATGGTTCTGTATAATCCCAATATTGTACAAAAACCATTCTCAAATGTTTTTTATCCACCAAGCGAGATGACGACAGCCAGTGCGGCGACGCCGGAAGGGATTGCCGGAACGAAGAAAGAAGCATTTGATGAGCTGTCTAAGTTGGAGGATGAAAAAATGTACCATGCCTATGTCAGCTTGGATAAAGTATATTCATTTTCTGAATTCAAAGCATTGGCGGAAAAGAATGATCTTGAGCCGACCTGGTGTGCGATCAGTGTAAAAAATAAAAACCAAACGGAAAGCAAATATACAACGTACAATACAGGAAATATAGGATTTCGTATGTACACCAGTTGCAGCAGTCTTGCCTTTGACCAAAAAAAATATCCGCTGCTGACGGCATTTTCACTTGCTGAGCAGGAATCCGCCAAGAAAAATGTTTTGGAGGAAAAAGATGTTACCAAACACATGACAAGTATGTTACAATATTTGCAAGATAACGATGACATTGTGAAAATGATCGAGAACGATCAGGGCACTGGGAAAACGGATTATGCTTCAGTGATTGATAGTATTCAGAAAGATGGTTTGCATATTTATGGATATTACGTGGAAGATATCGGTAAGGAACTGAAGAAGTTAAAAGATATTGGCAATGTATCATATGTGTACACGACCGAATTGAAATAATTAGTGCAATGTGTGCGGTTATTGTGACGATACAAGTGTGCGGTTATTATGACGATACAAGCGTGTGGTTATTATGACGATACAAGCGTGTGGTTATTATGACGATACAAGTGTGCGGTTATTATGACAATACAAGTGTGCGGTTATTATGACAATACAAGTGTGTGATTGTTATGATGATACAAGTGTGCGGTTATTATGATGATACACAGAGGTTGACTATGGAAAAAAGAGCACAGGGAATGTCATTACAGCAGAGAAAAGACAATTTGCCGGAGATATTGCGGCGTTTTGAACAGGAAAATATGCAGAAAGTGGCAGTAGAGAAGTATCGTTGCCATTTCCATCTTATGGCACCGGTAGGGTGGTTAAACGATCCTAATGGATTGTCCTGTTTTAGGGACAGGTATCATGTGTTTTTTCAATATTCTCCGTTTGCAGTGAATGGCGGAATGAAATTGTGGGGACATTATACAAGTAAGGATTTAGTGCAGTATAAATATGAGGGAGCACCATTTTTGCCGGATGCAACCTATGATAAAGATGGTGTATTTTCCGGTTCAGCCATTGTATGGAAGGACAAGATGTATTTGTTTTATACCGGAAATGTGGAGGAAGAGGGAGATCATGATTATATCCATTCCGGCCGTGGAGCGAATGTGATCCGCGTGATATCTGAGGATGGGGAACACTTCTCTGCCAAACAATGTATTTTGACGAATGCGGATTATCCGGCAGAATGTACGAATCAGGTTCGCGATCCAAAGTTGTTTCAGATGGCTGACGGTACATTTCGAATGGTGTTAGGGGCATGGCTGCAGGATGATAAGGGAGCGGTGTTGCTTTATTCGTCAACAGATTTGGAGCATTTTACCTTTGAGCAGCTCTACACAACAGAAAAAGCTTTCGGATATATGTGGGAGTGCCCGGATATCTTTGCGTTGGATGGGCATCGCATTCTTGCAGTGTGCCCACAGGGGGTACCTTCCGAGGCGGAGCAATATCAGAATATTTATCAGTCCGGGTATTTTATCGAAACAGAAGAGACCCGGACTGTGGACGCGTCATTTAAGGGAACAAAAGAGACCCGGACTGTGGACGCGTCATTTAAGGGAACAGAAGAGATCCGGACTGTGGACGCGTCATTTAAGGGAATAAAAGAGACCCGGACTGTGGACGCGTCATTTAAGGGAATAAAAGAGACCCGGAATGTGAATCCGTCATTTATAGAGTGGGACATGGGATTTGATTTTTATGCGCCACAGACATTCGAAACACCAGCTGGAAGAAGAATATTGATTGGCTGGGCGGGCGTCCCAGATGCAGAATATAGCAGCAATCCTACGAATGAAGGGTGGCAGCATAGTCTGACAGTGCCGCGCGAGCTTCGCTATCATAATGGGAAAATTTATCAATTACCTATCCGTGAATTGGGACAGCTAAGGAAAAAAGAAATTTTGCCGGAAAAGGAATCATATGTACTGGATAATGGTTGCGGAGAGCTGATCTTTGACGGAGTCGCCGGTTCATCATTGGCTGCTATTTGTGTGCAGATCGGCACCGGATGCTCGTTATCCTATGAGAAAGGGCTTGTTACATTACAGTTTACTGATGATAGTGGTGCCGGGCGTGGTAAACGCGTGGCGAGGTGCGAGGCAGTTCATAAAATCCAGATTTTAATGGATGTTTCTATCTTAGAGATTTATATCAATGATGGTGAGATTGTGATGACCAGCCGTATCTTTTTTCCGGAGAAAGATGCAACGGTACGATTTTTGGGACAGGCTGAAATGATTCAGGCATGGCAGCTGTGATGATCGGATTTTTGTTCGGCTTTCAGCAGACGTGGGAGATTCCGCTGAGGAGATACGTTGAAAATTTGGGAGAGATGTATTACACTGGAAATGTGTGCGATAGTGCATACTTCGCAACATAAAATTATATAGAAATGGGGATTAATATGAGTATTCGAATTGGAATTTTAGGCTATGGTAATCTGGGACGTGGTGTAGAGTGTGCAATCCGTCAGAATGATGACATGGAGCTGGTTGCTGTTTTTACACGAAGAGACCCATCGCAGGTATCTATTTTGACCGACAGCGCAACTGTTTGTAAGGTTGATGAGATAACGGATTGGAAAGACAAAATTGACGTGATGATTTTGTGTGGTGGAAGTGCTACTGATCTGCCGGAGCAGACACCGAAGTATGCACAGTATTTTAATGTGATTGACAGCTTTGATACACATGCGCGTATTCCAGAGCATTTCGCTGACGTGGACAAGACAGCAGCGGATAGCAAACATGTTGCTGTGATTTCAGTTGGCTGGGATCCGGGAATGTTTTCGTTGAATCGCTTGTATGGAAATGCAATTCTTACAGAGGGTAAAGACTATACGTTTTGGGGCAAGGGTGTCAGCCAGGGACATTCTGATGCGATTCGCCGTATTGATGGTGTTAAAGATGCAAAGCAGTATACGATCCCGGTAGAAAGTGCATTAGAGGCAGTTCGTGCCGGGGAAAATCCTGAGCTTACAACGAGACAGAAACATACCCGAGAGTGTTTTGTAGTACTAGAAGATGGTGCAGATGCTGTGAAAGTTGAGCAGGAGATTAAGACAATGCCGAACTATTTCGCAGATTATGATACAACAGTGCACTTTATTAGCGAGGAAGAATTAAAGAAAAATCATAGTGGTATTCCTCATGGCGGTTTTGTATTGCGCAGTGGTGTGACCGGCTGGAATAAAGAAAATAAGCATCTCATCGAGTATAGCTTAAAATTAGATTCTAATCCGGAATTTACATCTAGTGTACTTATTGCTTATGCTAGAGCTGCTTATCGCATGGCAGAACAGGGACAGTTTGGCTGCAAGACAGTATTTGATATTCCACCGGCATACTTAAGCAGTATGAGTGGGGAAGAATTACGTGCGAAAATGCTGTAATTGTATAACAGACGCGAGTTGTTGGATTAGATACGCCGTGATAGATTGGGACAAGACGAGTTACCAATTGAATTATGATTCGTTGCGATTCGATGAGTCGTAGATGGAAATGTGAATTGTGGGACTGTACCAGTTGCAATTTTATTTCAAATGTGATATTATCAGACTTGCGCTGTGAAAAAGTGGGCGCAGGTCTGTTTTGCAATGTGTTATTGTTAGGAAACAGAGCAAAATTAATATGCGGATATGGCGGAATTGGCAGACGCGCTAGATTTAGGTTCTAGTGTCAACAGAC
>ERZ824598.4540-NODE-4540-length-10270-cov-2.961527_pt1 | contig 10270 bp, 5 predicted proteins | sample MGYA00519934_ERZ824598 | MGnify/ENA primary metagenome ERZ824598 (study PRJEB31778, sample SAMEA3449177) | human gut metagenome | biome: human gut; feature: human-associated habitat; material: faeces | place: United Kingdom | collected 2010/2012 ... | reverse complement strand
TAATTTCGTATTTTCCTTCCAATATTCATACAATAGAGCCCTCTCTAACACAAGCATTTGATTATTGGAACATGATGTAATAAACCAACTTGAAACCGCAGTACATTGACCATCCAAACCCGGTTTAAGATTCTGAAACATAAAAAGATCTGAATCAAATAAATAGTCTGGATATATTGGCGATGAACACCATACAGTTGCATCGATCCATGTTCCTCCATACTTAATTAATAATTCCAGGCGCAATAAATCTGACAGATGTGTTTTAGAAAAACATCCCTTTTCATATTTTTCCAAAATGTATGCTGGAAATTGGACATATTCCTTATAATTCTCTTCTGTGATTAAAATTATCCTCTTATCACGCAGATTACTTTTCAAGGATTCAAAACAATACTGCACCATTTTAGGTGCATGCTCCATGCCCTGAAACCAACATACCCAAACAATATCCGAATGTTCATGTAATATATTTTTTGTATCTTCTTTCTGTTGGTATTCACTAATAAACCTTTTATATTTCTTTTTTAATTTACAATATATCCGATTATCAACTGCCAATCGGACAATCTCAAGTGATTTTCTTGACAGACCTAATATTGCCGTTTCCAATAATGAAAACAGTATTACATGCGCCATGCAATACTGTTTCAATATCTCTATACCATTTACTTTTTTAAAAATTTTTTTAAATTCTTTCATATTATCCCTTTATTATCATAAAATTATATACACTTTCCACATATATTCTGTTTCTGTCATACTAATGATCCGGCAAAAATTTTCCATGCCTATTTTTAATCATATAGGAATTCATTTATTCTATCATTTAAATACATATGATAATAATACAATTTAGAATATTCCATATGCTTCCTAAATTCACGATTATAATAATAATGCGACATATGATATGATAATTCAACCAAATAATTTACGCTGTATTTTTTAGCTTCCGCTCTAAGTTTTCTTTTAGTATCCCATATTCCACCAATCACCCCACAACAAACCCCACATACATCCAATACTCTAGCAACCTCACTCGATACATTCATAAGTGATGTTGCCAATGTTGTTATCAATGGAAACATTACTGTTTTTGCACCATAAAATCCCTCAATCTTAATATCTCGCATTCGTTTCATATATTCATCTCGACATTTTTGAAAATCCTTAATTCTTTCATTAAATATGTCTGTAATTATTTTTTCATCATTAACATTCATAATTGTATCACTAAATTTTTGCATTTCATCAAAAAAAAGATGGCGTTCATCCTTCGATTTTTCTCTGAATGCAAGCAACTCTTTAGCCGATAAGCTTTCTATACCACGCGGTATAAAATTTGCAAAAGTTAATGCCCCCAATTTGGTTATGTTATCACCTTGATCATGATCAAGCAATTTTCCATTCGACTCCATAAAGTTCGAACATAACCACGAAAAATCATAATCTGACGCGAGTGTAATATTATTTTTTTTGCATTTTTGCTATGTAAAAACCATCTTGTTTTTCTGTTGGTTCTATTTGCAAATTCTCTGGGCACATAATAAAATCCCTCATCATCCCGCTTATTACCTGCTATCAGTAATTCTCTCAATTGAACATCTGCTTTTCCTTCATGTAGTTTGACATAATTATTATCCATATAATCTGCCTCGGACAATGCGCATGCCCATTTTGATTTATCCATAACTTTTATAAAATCTTCAAATATTTCAGTTGCATACTTTTCTGGAGCAATATTCGCAATAACACTCTTGTCCTCTATAAGCGTTCTAATTTCATCTCTGTCATTTGGAATATATCCTTCAGGCACAATCCGATATACCTTGTCCCACAGCAGGCATGCATTCCAAAGCCATTCTTTATTAGCAAATTCTATTGTCGGGTAATATAATGTTGCATTATAATTCATCATTTTTCTCCTTAGCAAAGTTTGTCCTAAACTCAATAAAAAGTTTTAATCCTACAATTTTTTCTGAATAGTAATAGCGCCAACATTTCCATCAATGTATGTAACTCCATCCAAACCTGTAATGTTCACTTTATCTGGTGGATAACGTCTTATGAATCCATACTCCTGCACACCCTGGAACTGCAACCATCACTTCTTCTGTAATCTCCGACAAATCAACAGAATATTCTTCCGGTAATGGATTTTCCACATTCACCAATATCAAATTTTTCTGTTTATTGCGATCATATAATGTTTTACAAAATATTATTATATTCAATAAAATTAAAATGCACAACAAACTTATAATTTTTTTGCTTATTTTTTCATATATGCTTCAAACAATATATTCCTCATCTGATTATTTTTCCGTCTTCCGAAATGCCCAAAACTTATTCATAATAAAATTCAAAGGTACACTAACCAACAAGTTAATAATCGGAGCAATTATTTTCGGAATACCAAAAACTTCTACCCATAATAATGACAAAATACTGTTCAGGAACAATCCAGTAAAAGCATATGATATATAAGTCTTTATCAAAGCGTGAACAATATTTCGTTCCTCATTATCTGCCTTTTCAAATACAAACTTATTATTCCAATAAAAAGACCACAAAACACTTAAAATAAATGCAATCACCTGTGCTGCGAGATAATCAACACTTGGTATCAGATTATTTTTTTGAAATAATATAAGTGTCACAACATAAATAACATACGATATAACTGTATTACTTAATCCTACAATTCCAAACTTAACAAATTGCATCAATGCTACCCATTGTGTTTCATTTATCTTCAATCGTAACAGTTTACATAAAATAAAATCTATCATTTTTTCAATAATTTCCCATAAATTCATAGCATTCTCTTTATCCTTTTCTTGTTCATTTCAATCTTTCTTCTAACTTACAATTTCGTTAAATATACTTTGCATTATCTCCCGAAACTCCTCATCCACCGGATCTTTAACCACTGACATTGCCGCATCAAAATTCGCTCTGGCCTGTTCCATGCCCTTTGCAATAGGAAGTCTATCGGCATACCTATTTAATATTTCTGCACTCTCATATAACATTTCCGCCATGTTCTGATCCGTATAGCCTTTTTCTATCCAATCTGCCAAACGCTCTTTTAATTTTTCCAGCTGATCTGCTTTTCCATACGCTTTTGACAGCTTTTCCAGAACCAGTGCATTACTATCTTTCTGCAAATAATCCTCCAGCACTTCTATTCGTATGGTCGGTGGTAACGTACTGAAAAGGTATAATTCCGTATTGGTTCTCTCACTATTTCTGTTAATCCCATTTTTTCGAAAATACTGTTTCAGTCCTTCTACACCCAGCAACTCACCTTCTTCCTGCTTCTTTTCGATTTTTTTCTTTGTCTCTTTTTTCAGCAAATACAAGCATATTGCTTTTTCCGGACTGTCTAACATTTTCTTAGGGAACACATTTGCCTTAGTCATATTGAATTCCCGGATTACAGCAAATTTCTCGTCATTTCCATCTCTGTATTCTCCCCAGACTGCTTTCACGTTCTCTTTTAGCTGCTTCATTTTACAGGTGATCGCATATTGAAAAGAAACTTTTGCTTCATCGTACCCCTGTTCGATCAGAAACTGACTGATACATTTTTTCGCTTCCTCTGTTCCATAGTATGCATGCACTGTAATATCACACTGATTCTTTTTCATTACATCTGCAAGATCCATCCGGCATTCTGTTCCATTTTTGTCGTATCTGTAAGACTGAATACGGGTTTTAGCGTTATCTACTGCATCCGGATCTGTGCCATCCAGATCCAGATATGCACTCAGCATCACCGTCGTTGCAGATCCTCTTTCAAAATTATCACTCAGAAATACAATATGTTTAATTTCTTTTTCTCCCAGCATGTACTTTTGTTGTCCTTCATCATATGTGATATGCGGTTCATACAATTCAAACTGATCTCTTCCTGCCTTTTTCTTCAGATATTTTAAAAATATACTTCCGAGTGTACTGTCTGCACTAAAGGAATCTTTTGGAACATACAATGTCTCTGCATACTTCATCTGAAAATACTCATCATTTTTAATGTCATGGAAATCAAGAAGCTGATGTTTCTTAAATATTTTCAAATAATCTTTGACATTGCCTGTATGAATTCCACTATATATCATGTTATGTATCAGCCGATAACATATCTGTTCCTCAAAACAGCTCTCCGGAAATACGTTTTCTGTAATACTTTCGGAAAGTCCGTCTTTATGAAGCATTATTCCATCTTTTATTCTATCATAGCTTCCTTCATCTACTTCTTTTACCGTATCATAATGCAGACAATTCTCCATTACCATCTGCAGCCCATAGATTGCTTTTAAAATCTTCTGATCTTCCAGATATACATTTCCATCCTCATCAACGATCACGTAACATGACTGTCCTGTTTTCAATTCTTCCAATCCCGTATGCCGAACCGCTATTTCCGTTTCATTTACCGTACGGACAGGGTTTTCTTCCAGTAATATGATTCCCTTTGTTTTTGAATTTATTGCTGCCTCCTGTACAATCACCTTTTTCCCTTGTATGTCATCATTCAATAAATATAATAACTTGGATAATTCCAGATAAAATGGCAGATATTTCTGGGCACAGACAGTGTGCTTCTCTATTGACACTTCATCCTTATTTTCATCGTTTTTCCTTCTGACACAGTACCGCAGTTCCATATACATGCTATTCAATAATTCCCGCATAGCAGATGCTCTATCGTGAACAGACAAAATCCAGTTCTGTAACAATTGATTCTGATAAAAGTCTTCTTCGCTATATTCAAGACCGAATACTTCATCTTTTGTCTTATCGTCTATCTTAAGCAGTTGGACTATCGTTCCCACTGTAAGTCTGTTTAATATCCAGCTTGCACTTCTTTTGACCGAAAGATTTACATATCTTTCCAACAGAATATCAGATGTATCGACCGGAACTTCCCGCATGACATCTATCGCAAACCTGTCTTTGTTTGCGAAAGGATTCACCGGTAAAAATTCTCCTTCCTGTTCCAGCAGATGATATTTTCCAAAAATATTTTTATATCCGGAATAAAAAAGCTTTAACAACTCCATTCTTTTCTCCGGCTGCTTTTTCATCACATCTTCAAAGGAAGCCCGTGCTGCACCTTCCGGTATATCAAGCTCCACATAATACCCTATCCGCCGCTCTTTATTCTTAAAGGAATTTTCATACTGTATATTCTCTGCACCTTTAAAATATTCAGGATCATTATGCCGGATCAATATCTTCCTTCTACTGGAATCTATAAAAATTATCACTCCATTTTTCCGATAGTTATGCAAATCCTGCGTATCAAGCAGTTCACTCTGATTCTGCATATATTCAATAAATTTCAAATTACAGGCATTGACAATATTGGTCAGTATCTGCCTCTTCTGCTCCTCTTCATCAAAGAAATGCACTGCCAGATAAAGCACCTTGATATGTCCGGAATCAATATTACTCATCTCTTCTACAAACTGATCATCTTTGATAACCGAAACAAGCATATTTTCAATCGGAAAATATAGCTGTCCTTCAACTCTCAGATCAAAAATAAACTGTATTGTACCCAGATCCGTCCTTAAAGCCCACACCTTCTGAATGGCCTCATCCGTATTACTGAAGTCATTATCTCCTGTCAGACAATTGTGTCCTCTAAGGTACGCCAGAAACATGATAACTGAAAACGCTGCTTCACTCGCCTCTCGTTCCTTCGGTTCGCTGCAAATACCCTGTATATTATCGAATAACTGCCTGATATCCATCATGATTTCTTCTGGTATCTCGATCTCCTGACTGGCATATAGCAGCTGAATCTGTTTTAATATTTCATAATACAGATCTGCTATTTCTAATCTCTTCTCTGACAGCAATGCTATATCCAGCTCTTTCAAATACTGAATCGCATCTTTTATGTCCTTTTCCCTACATGTGCCCAGACGAAGACTCGCTGTTACACTCTTTATATTCTTCCCCATGTCTTTCCTCATCTACCATACTTCATCATAATAGCTTCTACAACAATACGGTCTTCTTCTGACAATGCTCCAAACTCAAAATCCTCATTCAGATAATACACAAGCAGAACTTCTACCACCCTGTCCGATAATCTTCCTTCATCGATCAGATAATACATGGTAGCTATCAGATTGCTGAAATTCACCGTGTCAACCGGTATATTCTGAAACCACTGATTTTGCAGTGCTTGCCATACCAGTTCTTCTCTCTCTAGAACAAATTCATAGAACTTCCGAAAGCCACGTCCCCTTCCAATCCCGCTCTCCATAATCTGTCCACCAAATCTGTAAAAACACCTGTATTGTGCTTCCTCAAAGCTGTGACAGCTATATATATAACTCAGAGTATCTATCTGAAATGTGTCAGTTTCCAGAAAATGATTTATCCTGTCATTGCATTCGTACTCCAATAATAAACCACTGTACTCGTTCTGAACCAGTTCATAATTAAATTGATTCCTGTGAAGCAGGCTATTGCGATAGTCCTGATCAATATCTGCGATTTTCTGTGGGAAACGTGTCTTATTCCGGTTCAATGGCAGACTTGCCCTTGCAAATCCCGCAATCAATGCCTGATACAGTTTGTAAGCTGTCTCCTCATCCCTTGAAAAGACCACAATATCATCTACATATCGCAAAATACGGTATTCACCCTTTTCCATATCTGTGCACACCTTTTCTACGATATTATCCAGATACAATTCTGCCAGTACTCTCGCATATGCCGGTCCCTGTGGGACACCTACCCTGCTTCCGCCTTGTATTTCCTTCATCAGTTCATCGTTATAATAAGCCAGATATTCAAAATATCTTTTTGCCTTTTCATTCAATTTTCCTTCCAGCTGCCGGTATACATTCAACAGATCCACATGATCATAACACTGTTTCAGATCAATATAGCTTACATAATTCTGATCCATAAAAGGGATTTCCAGATAACACTTTATCTCTCTGATGTATCTGCTCCAAGACGAAAACCAGCTATGAAACAAATAATTATCTGACATATATGAGATCTGATAACTGTAAGATTTCCAGCCGTGTTTCCATTCTCTGCACATATCCAGCATAACAGCAGTTGTAATAATACGGTCACTTTTGCCAAGCGATACTAATACTCTCGTCTTATCCTCTTCCTTTCGAAGATAAGTTTTATATCCCATTGGCTTCCACTCATCAAATGGCATCTCCCATGCACGAAGTTTTTGCAGAAAATTATTGTACTGATATAATTCATAATTACTTACACGCATCAGTCCATTCATGATCTCTACCGGTATTACTTCATCATTGTCAACCACATACCTTTTCTCTTTTCGGATTATCTTCTTCAGATCAGAATAGCTGTCTCTCCAATCTCCGATATGACTTTTCTCTGTCTCTATCCTCTTTGGTTTTTCCATTCCTGCACGCCTGAGCAGATACTCATACCCTGTTTCTTCCTGTTCTAAGGTATCTTCCATCTCCAGATTATAAATCTGATATAAATAATCAAACGTTGCCGGATAATAATCTTTTCTATGCTTTCGTATATTTTCCCGGGTAGTCGATTCATCATAGCCCGGATATCTGTTCAGAATTGTGAGCAATATTTTCCCATCTGAATCGAGGCGTCCAAGCGTTCCCAACAGTACAAACCAGTCCTGCTCCTGCTGCTGTCCTCTCCTCATCCGTTCAAAAATCCTTCTGAAAACCAATATCTCAGAAAGATAAGAAATCACCTGTTCCGGTGACATGCAAAACCCTTCTGACACCTCATATTGAACATACAGCTTCTGATTCTGCCTGGGTTCGTCCATATGCAGCTTGTGGCATAACTCTTCGGCATTCTCCAATCTTACCTTCTGCATAATCAGATACTGATCACAATAAAACTCTTCAGATTCTATATCATATCTGGTTTCAAATCCGCCTTCAAACAGATACGATCTGCTTCCATTCTGATGCCATGATAATGGGAATTTGACCTGTTTGCCAACTATATTTGTAGAACTTGCTCTTGCAGCCGGGAATCGGTCTAATCCCCACTTTTCATTGTCCACTCCATCTTTTAATTCCGGAATCTGGTTCAAAATTGTATTTACAATATCATATCCTAATTCTTTTGTGATCATCTCTTCGAATAGAATCCAGATGTGTATGCCTCGTCTGCCGGAAAATTCCTGTAAATAATGAATATCATTTTTCGTCAGGAAATCTATCAATGGAGTTATACATATACTGTATAACTCCTGAATATCCGGATTTTCTTTCTCGTTACAGTCAAAATCAAAACAAATCCAACGTATCCGGTTCGTTCTGTATTTCTGCTGATAACAGCCCAATGATCCTTTTTGCGATAACATATTTTGTAACAGAAATGGTGTGACCGGGATATATTCTGCATAATAATTTCCATCTCTACCCTGCACAGCAACTGCTGTTGTGTTCACAACAAAGAGCTCGTATTCTTTCTGCGCTAACTGTTCTATTATTTTATTCAATCTGTTCTTCTCCCAAGTACGTAAGCGCTCAATATTACAACGCTAGATTTTAATTAACGCTTGCACCTTTTGCTAGATGCAAGCGTTTTACTACATTTTAGTTTTTGCAAACAGTTTGAACTTCTTCACTCCACTATAACTCTCAAGAACTTTGATTCTTCGTTTCATATTGGGAGTCATCAAGAATTGATTTTTTAGGCAATTCATACTATATTAGATTAAATTTCTATTTTGTAGAATCTAATTCTACAAAATAGAAATTATCCTTACAAAGTCAAATTTACTATTTCAACTCACCTATAGTTAATGTTGGATAACCACTTATTTCTGTTTTCCAATATCGTAGCGTGATTCTCCTCATCCATTCGTCATATTCTTTTTCTGTTACTGCTCCGTCATTATCTTGTTCGTCTTCTAAATAGTTACTAGAATACTTATTTACAATATCAATATAACTATTTAGTCTATTTATAACCTCTGAGGACAACATGTATTTTTGTGTACAATAAGTAACTGAATTATCTCCGTATGAATTAATGATTTCAGTATGAATTCCATCGATTTGCGAAATAACATTCTTTGTATATCCTGCTCCATACGATATTGCCCCTGCTGCATCAATGCCTAAACATTCATTTATACTTATGCAATTTACTATTTTTCCTTCAAAATTATCAGCAATACCGCCAGCTCTTAGTCCGTTTATAACAGAAGATGTAGTATAGCAATTAATTATCATTGCTTCGCTACTTGCTGCATGCGATGAAATAACCCCAACACAGCTGCCTGATACATAGCTATTTATTACCCCTAAATTGCAAACTATACCTCCCAATTGACCAAACAATCCAACATTTTCTCCTTCATGAATACATGTCATATTTTTTATCACATGTCCATTTCCATCATATATTCCTCTAAAGTAAAATCCACTATCATATTTTCCTATTGGATTCCAATTATCAATTGAAGACAAATCTATATCTTTTGTTTGAATAAAATAAACGTTAGAATAATCATTACCATTTTCTACAGATCTTTGCAAAAATAATAAATCCTCGACACTGTCTATTTCATATGGTGACTCTTTGGTTCCTTTCCCTCTATACGAATATTCTTCGGAAAAATCATTATCTGTCTTATAATACAATAACAAACTATTATTCTTTGTAGATTTTATCCTACCATAAAATGTATAACCATGCTGAGTTGCAAAATTCAGTAAAAATTGTTTCATTTTTCTCGTAGCTGAAATTTCGCCTGCTCTGAACAGCTTTTCATGTGAGTTATATGCATATTCTGATGTTTCGTATATAATAATTGCCTTAGGTGGTTTATTTTTTAATATTTTGATATCGTTATCTATTGATTTATCTGATGCGACATCAAACCATTGTACTTTTGCACGCACCCCTGGATCCATTCGATTACATATATAATAAAAACTCGGAATTTGAGGAAAACAATAAATTGAGTCCTTTTCATCCGTGTTCTGCGTCACAATATGATATACTGTTTCATATGCATTTAGTGTTTCATATGACAATCCAATTCCTTCAAATACTTCAATATCATTTGAAAGATATACACTTTCTTGCAACGATGATTCATCCATCCCCCACCAATTATATGTATAATTCATTTTTTTTGCTGCACATTGTAATGTCAACAAAAAACATACCAATATAACTGCTAACTTTAAAACATTAGAAAATCTAAACTCTAAGTTATTGAGTAATATTGCTATTGCAAATGCAACACCTAGTGTTC
>ERZ824598.4537-NODE-4537-length-10274-cov-3.921127_pt1 | contig 10274 bp, 7 predicted proteins | sample MGYA00519934_ERZ824598 | MGnify/ENA primary metagenome ERZ824598 (study PRJEB31778, sample SAMEA3449177) | human gut metagenome | biome: human gut; feature: human-associated habitat; material: faeces | place: United Kingdom | collected 2010/2012 ... | reverse complement strand
GTATCCGTTCCATGCGACGAAACCCTGTGATTGCTGACCTGTTCCACCGCATGAAATACATGGAACGCCGTGGAAGTGGTCTACGCAAAATCGTCAGTGAAACTGAAAAACTACCAGGATATTCAGAAATATATAAACCTGAATTCTTCTCGACAGCAACAGATTTCAGAGTTATTTTGAAAAATGTGAATTACCATCTTAGTCAGAAAGACTTAGTCAGTGACCAAGATTGTGACCAAGTTAGTGATCAAGATAGATCACAGGACATCCTACACGCAGTCTTGGATTTTTGTATAACAGAAAAAAGCAAACAAGAAATTTGCTCGTTTATTGGTTATCGAAATCTCACTTATTTTACAAGAAAATATTTGAATCCTCTACTGGCAAGTGGTCAGCTTAAAATGACTATTCCAGATAAGCCAAACAGTCGAAAACAAAAATATATTACTGTTCATTCCGAATAATCGAGTAGGAGACGTGACTAACCGCCGTCCTGTCACACCACCGTGCGTACCGTTCGGTACACGGCGGTTTCAATAGTTGACGTGTACAGACGACGGCATGTCCGTCATACTTAGAAACGTGCGCCGCTAGGCGCACAACAACAAAAAGCCTGACCGCTGATGCGGCCAGGCTTTTTGTTGTTGTTTGTCTTATGGTATCTGTAATTACTGTAACAGAGAAAGAACACCCTGTGTAGACTGGTTTGCCTGTGCAAGCATAGACTGACCTGCCTGTGCAAGAATGTTGTTCTTGCTGTAGTTAACCATCTCTTCAGCCATATCTGTATCACGGATACGGGATTCAGCAGATGTTGTGTTCTCAACAACGTTATCTAAGTTGTCGATCGTATGCTCTAATCTGTTCTGAACAGCACCGAGAGCGGAACGCTGGGAAGAAACTTTTGCTACTGCGTCTGCGATTGCGTCAATTGCATAAGTTGCTGCTACACCGGAATCATCTTTTACGCTTAATCCTTTGATTCCAAGTCCTGCTGCGCTCATTGCTTCGATATTAACGTTGATCTTATTTGTAGCATCTGCATCTGCGCCTACATGCAGGCTGAAAGAAAGTGATTTCTTTACGTTAACTGTACCCTGAGTGATCTCAAATGTACCGTCTCCGTTATTTTTAACTGTTGCAGCTTTGTCAGCTCCAATAGAACTTGCCTTTCCGAGTTCATCAGCCATCTTTGCATAAGCATCATTCAGAGAGATTTCGTTCTCATTCTTAGCTGCTGCCGGGAGTACGAAGAATTTATCTGTGCCAACTTCTACTAAATCTCCCTCTTTTACAAGCGCTGCAACATCATCTGCTGTTGCTTTAAGTGCAGCAGGATTCGTTAAATCTGTGGTTGTTCCAATCGTGTACTCAGTTCCATTAATTTTTACTTTTCCATTAGCGGCAAGAGCTTTAACCTTAGCCTCAACGTTGGTTCTATCTGATGCTATATGCTCAGCCACCCCATCGCCCATAACAGTAGTTGTTTTTCCATCAGCCTTGGTTATGAGTGTATCACCGGCAACGGCTTTAAAATTTGCCTGTACGGTACCTGCTTCATCTTTCCAATCAGTACCATCAAATGTATAAGTCTGGTCGCCACGGACAATCTTATCACCATCAGCTTTTGCAGCATCATATTTTTTTGCATCTGTATAATCATTAGCATCTGCTGAACCAACAATTTTATATTCTGTACCAGCAATTTTTACACTGCTTCCTACTTTTAAAGCATCTGCTGTAAATGTTGTTTTTCCATCTACACTTTCGCTTAATTTACCTGCAAGTCCTGCGTCATGTGCTGCAAGTGTGTTTGTTTTTGTTGTACCGGATTTATCTCCTTTTAAAAGGTAAATCTCATTGAATTTTGTTGTCTCAGCAACACGGTCAATCTCAGTTGTTAACTGGGAGATCTCATCCTGGATTGCCTGACGGTCATCCTCAGAGTTTGTTCCATTGGAAGCCTGAACTGCCAACTCATTCATTCTCTGTAACATAGAGTGAACTTCTGTCAAAGCACCCTCTGCTGTCTGTACAGAAGAAACACCATCCTGAGCGTTTGTGGAAGCCTGATCAAGACCACGGATCTGTTTTCTCATTTTCTCAGAAATTGTTAATCCTGCTGCATCATCTGCTGCACGGTTGATTCTGTAACCAGAAGATAATTTCTCTGTGGATTTTGCCTGCTGTCCTGTTGTTACGTTTAACATTCTGTTGGCGTTCATTGCCTGCATGTTGTGTTGTACTACCATAATTTTTACCTCCGTGTGTTGCGGTCATTCTGCCGCTAAAATAATTTTTTATTTTCGGGATTCCATTCCCTTTTCCCTGAAAAAATCAGGATTTTGGCACAAAGTGCCTGTATAATAAACCACGCCCCTAGGTTAGCATGGCATTATTACCGCCTGTGGCTGACTGTGTAAATGGCTTTTTTTGCAGCCGGTCTTTCCGTTATCTCAGAAGCTGCGTGCTTCTCACGCATTAAGATTCCTGCGATCTCACGCTTTGCTTCCTCCGAAATTGTCTGCTCACGATAGTATTCTTTTTTGTCTTTTTGCTTCATGGAATTACTGCGCACAATGTTGTATTCGCGTGGTGCGTCTACAAGAAGATGAATGTTATTTGCAGAACCACCAGAAAAAACGACACGGATGTTTTCTCCTATATCAATGTATTCTCCCGGTTTTAAAGATAATTTAAGCATTGTAACCTCCATGTGGCTTTGTATTTTTCCATAAATACTGCGTATATTAAAAACGGTACTCCATCCGTTTCAGATACTGGTAACACATTGTATATTGTGTTACCTCTGTTTTGCGTTCCGGAATCATGTGGCCACATTGATCACAATGCATATTATTCGGATATTTTATAAGAAGGAAAATTCTCTCCTTTATAAACAGATTTTGCGGAAAACCTCGTCCCTGTCATCCTGCTCGATTCCAAGATAACGTTTGGTGATGTCAAAAGAGGAATGATGATAAATCTCCATGAGAAGTACCGGTGGAACTCCCTGCTTCCACGCATAATATCCAAATGTTTTCCGTAAGGAATGAGGGCTGATCACACCACTTAGGCCGCTGTTTTCTGCCGCCTTGCGGATAATCCGGTAAGCCTGCACCCTTGAGATTGGATCTGCGTCTTTTCCACAGAAAAGATACGCATCCCCACTGATCTTTAAACTGCGTTCAGACGCTAAAAACCGATAGTACTTTTGCAGCTGGACAGTTATTTTTTCATTCAGATAAATATTCGATGCTTTTCCGGTCTTTGCCTCCACAAGAAGCAGATGTTCTCTTACGCTCCGGTTTTCTAAGTCATATACCTGCTTCCACTGTAAAGAAAGAAGATCCGAAATTCTCAATGCAGTATTCAGCCCCATCGTAAGCAGCAGTTGATTTCTCGGATGATACTGTACCTGTTCATAAAAGTTCATAAAATCTTTCAGTTCCTGTTCTGAGCGGATTGGCTGAGCTGTGTTCATATTTTTTCTCCTCACATACTTGAATAAATTTTTTTGAAAAAAGGGGTTAAGTAATGGAAACTCTGTCCGATATATAAAGCAAGAAACAGAGGTAACACAATATACATTGTGTTACCTCTGTTTCTGTTATCATAGCATCTCATTCTACACTTGTAAATCAATCTATTTTTTCATTATCCGGGTATAATTTAACGCTGGCGTTTTTCAGGCATATACTTCATTTGTACAACTGACGCTTGAACCTGTTTATTCCAATATCAGTTCCTCGACCGTCACAAACGAATATCCCTCTCCCTGCAATTCATCAATAATCAGAAGTGCTGCATTTACCGATGATTCTGAGGCATCATGCAGCAGAATGATATCATTTTCCTGCACTTTATCCATGACACGCTTTGCAATGACGCTGGAATTATCTGTCTTCCAGTCGAGCGGATCGACGTCCCACAGCACCTCGATCATTTTTGTCTCATAATCGAGATTGCATTTCCAGCAGCCGTAAGGCGGTCTGATATATTGCGCATGTTCTCCGGTCAGTCCAAAAATAATCTGGTCCGTTTTGTCCACCTGCTCCATCGCCGCCTGATCCGTGAGATTGGAAAGATTCACATGTTCATAGGAATGAACGCCGATGAGATGTCCGTCTGCATGGATTTTCTTCACGATCTCGGGATATTTTTCACACTCCGCACCCAGAAGAAAAAAAGTTGCCTTCACATTCCGCTCTTTCAAGCCTTCCAAGAGTGTCTCCGTATGATCCGGATTTGGTCCATCGTCAAATGTCAAAGCCACTTTCTTAACTTCCTCTTCTTTGATTTTTCCTGATGCTGCTTTCGTGTTCTCTTCTGCCATTCTCTCTGTCTCCATCCCACTGTCTGCTCTTATCCTATTGTCCTTTTTTTCCACGCAAATACCAATGATCCCTGTAAACGCAAAAATAAGCAGCAGAAATCCTGCTGCTCTTTTTATAATGAATTGTTGTTTTCCATTGCTTTTCTGTCTCAAACGGATTCCCCGGCTGTCATTTCTTTATTAATAATATATGCCGTTCTTCTCGTGAAAATTATAAGAATCATCATTTGGAAGATAACCATAGAAACCGTCATCCGGTGTATAACCAAAGAAATCTTCATCCGGTGTGTAGCCATAGTAGCCATCATAATAGCCATCTTTGTATCCCTGCTGATACCCCTCATACAAGCCGTCATAATAATCATCGGAAGCATCATCATTTTCTGAACCTTCATAATAGTAAGTGCTGCTATCCGTGCTTTCTGTTCTGGCATCTGACACAAACATACAAGCCCAGAAAATCACTAACAGAAATAATGAGATTGTACTCATGACGATCCCGGAGATTGCCATCCCTTTTGGTGCCTTTCTCGTCAACTGGATGATACCAAAGATAATCGAGAGAATCGCAAGTGGAATATTCACGAAGGAAAAGAATAAGACCAGTGCGATAATGCCAAGTACCATGGACGCAATTCCGAATCCACGCCCACCGGAAGAAACTTCTCTCACACTCCAGTTCTGATTTTGCATCGGCTGATTACTGCGGTTTGGCTGATTATAATTCTGCTGCGACTGCTCATTGCTGCCCCGGTAGTTTGTACTGTCTCCGGCAAACTGATAAGCAATTCTTGGCGCACCATTTGCAAGATGAATGATTCCACATCGCACGAATCCATTCTTTTCCAACAAATGCTGCATGATTTTATTATCCTCATGAGTGTCTGCTCTCAGATTTCCAATCTGGCTCTTACACCAGCTAATACATCCACTGGCAATTCCATGATAAGAAGTATTTCCCGCAAGTCTGTGAATGGTTCCATATGGCTCATGATTCAGCCATGCTCCATTCTCAATCCCATAATAAGTCGGGTCCTCACCTTTTATAAAAGCAAATGTTGCTGCAAGGTTCTTCTCATCATCTTCTACAATGTAGCTGTTTCCAAAGGCAATATCCTTTTCCAGCAGTTCTCTCGATGGATAATTTTCATCCCACTGGTTTAGATTTCCATTTTCACGCATAAAAACCCTTGCCTGTGCATATAAATCCATCATTGCCGGTATATCTTCCATATTTGACCGTCTAACGTACATACCTGATCACCATATCCTTAGTTAAATCCAACAATTTTCTGTGAAAGTTTGTAAGCTGCAACTGAAATCTTTCTTCCGCCTCTTCCCGGAAGGTTCATCGCATTTCCCATAATACCGTTTCTCAAATGGTGGAACAGACGGATATCATGGTCTTTGATATATTTCCATAACTCACGTTTTTTCTCAAGATTCTCCTCTGTGCCGGAGCGGATCAGCATGATCGTTGAGATCACTGTGATGATCTCAAGATAATTAAACATATAATGACGTAGTTTTGGATTCGGGATCTTCCAGAGATCAAACTCATCGATCATGATCTTATTCACCTTGATCTGCTGGTCAATACGACCGATCATCACTTTTTCATTGACGGACTGATCATCACGTCCAATGAAGTAACGGTAAAAATCAACATCCATGTAGTACATATGCTTTACGCTTGGCAATGGCTTGTACACATAAATGTTATCCACATAAAAAGTATGTTTTGGCAGTTCAAGCCCACATTCCCGCAGAAGCTGTGTACGGTAAATGACGGAATGCATCAGAATGTACTGTCCCTTGTGGAATCTTCCTGCCTCATTCCATGTAAAAATCTTATCCTGCGGCAGGGAAGAATAGCGCATGATTTTTTTGTGCCGTACACCCTCTTTTTCATAAACATAATTTGCAATGAACATATCCAGCACGGTATCTCCGCCAGCAAGTTCACGCAATTTTTTTAAGATTTTCATGTAGGCTTCGTAATCCACCCAGTCGTCACTGTCCACAACCTTGAAGAAAAGTCCTGTGGCATTGCGGATTCCGGCATTCACTGCCTCTCCGTGCCCTCCGTTTTCCTGATGGATGGCACGCACGATTCCCGGATATTTTCTCTCGTACTCGTCTGCGATCTCTGCGGTGCGGTCCTTTGATCCGTCATCCACGATCAAAATCTCAACATCATCCCCACCCGGAAGCAGAGACAGGATGCAGTGTTCCATATAATCCTGCGAATTATAAGATGGAATTGCAAATGTAAGTAACTTCATAATGATAACCTTTCCTACTGATTCATAATGGCATCTGCCAGTTCCATGGCTTTTTTCGTCATGGCATCAATATTGTAATATTTGTATTCTGCAAGTCTGCCTAATAAATGGAACTTCGGAAGTCCTGCTGTGAGTGCCCTGTATTTCCCGTAAAGCGCCTGATTTTCCTCATTTAAAATCGCATAGTAGGGAATCTCGCCCGCTGCGCCCGTATATGCAAATGGATATTCTTTTACAATTGTAGTTCCATCTGTATTTTTCTGTCCCGTCAGAAATTTAAACTCCGTAATGCGGGTGTAATCTTCGCTTACCGTGTAGTTTACCACGCTGCGTCCCTGATAAGACTCCTCATCATAATGCTCAAAATGGAAATCCAGCGAACGATACGGCAGTCTGCCGAATTTACAATCAAAAAGCTCATCCAGCGCTCCTGTGTAAATGACATCTCCCTCAAATGGTTTTCCCTCAAAAAGGATCTCATTCCCTGTAAACTTTAAGACATCCCTGCAGTCTGTATCCAGAACAACTTCTATGTTCTCATGATCTAACATATGCTCAAACATCGGTGTGAAGCCATCCTTTGGCACACCCTGATATTTGTCCTGAAAATAGCGGTTATCATAAGAGATCAGCACCGGCACTCTTCCTGTCACTTCCGGACTGATCTCTTCCGGCTTCTGTCCCCACTGTTTCATGGTATATTTCAAAAATACATTCTCATAGACATACTGTGCGATCTCACGGATATCCGGATCATCATTCTCACGAAGTTTCATGATCGGCACACGGCTTCCCTCACCGTAAGCTTCGATCAGTTTTTTCTCCAGAAGATCTGCTTTTTCCTTATCATAGACCATGTGCAGCGTATTTAAGTTAAATGGAACCGGGATCAGCTTGTCCCCCACTTTTGCTACCACTTCATGTCCGAAAGGATACCATTCCGTAAATCTCGACAAATATTCATAAACTTCTTCCAGGCCTGTATGGAAAATATGTGGACCATACTCATGGATTAAAATGCCATATTCATCCAAAACATCATAACAGTTTCCTCCAATATGACTTCGTCTCTCAATCACAAGAACTTTCTTTCCGGCTTCCTCTGCCAGTTTTCTGGCACAGGCTGCCCCTGCAATTCCGGCTCCTATCACGATGCAATCGTACATCTTTTATTACCTCTGACTTTCCTTATTATAATTTCAACATTTTCCAAAATATTTCCTGATCGTCTGCAATCCTGTATCCGGACTGCGAAACGGTTGTAGTACTTTCCTATTATACATATTTTATTATGACAAGCCAATTTATTTTTTCTTAATTATTTATTACAGCCTGAATTTTGAACATTTTGTTCATATTTTATTTACAAATTTCTCACAAAGCCATCATACGATAGACACAATTCAACTTTATACTCTAAGCATAAGTTAAGCCAACAAGAAAATTTTTCATAGAACTTTTTTTCATACCTGAGTAGATCAGGTTGCCTTGCTTAACCAGTAAGCAAGGTTCCTCCCAGAAAATAGTGAAGCATTTCACTTTCCATACACAATCTTTTTCATATGAATAGCCGGTGCAATGCACCGGCTCCCTCTTTTTTATCCCGGAAACTGTAATATTTCCATGCTTTCTAATCCGTCTCCAGAAATTTTTCATTTCCAAGTCTGATCCCCATATATTTTGCGTAAGCGGCAAACGCAGATGGAATCGCATAATTTTCCTGAGATTTTTCTGCATCCACAAAAATGAGATGATTTTCTGCCATTTTCTCTGCCTCAGTGTCAAATCCTGCTTCTTCCACCAAAACCGCATATCCTTCCATCTGCCATTCGATATGGGAAAATATATGTTTTGCATTCTCTAGCTTCTGCACCCGGATTGGAGAGAGCTGCATCTCTTTTACCAGATGAACAATCTCATCCTGCGAGTATCGCCCCTCAACATTCGGCAGTTCATAGAGTCCTGCCAGAAGTCCTTTTTCCGGTCGTTTCCGAATTGCCACTTTATCATTGTCCCGGATGACAAGCACCGTCCTCTTTTCGATACGTCTCGCTTTCGCTTTCGTCCTGACTGGAAGCTCTGCAATCCTGCCCTCTTTCCTTGCCAGACAGAGACTGTTCCACGGACACTGTTCACATAACGGCGCACCATTCGGCACACACACGGTCGCACCAAGTTCCATCAGTGCCTGGTTAAACGCCCCCGGCATCTCCATTCCCTGCATGACTTCCCGCAGCTCTTTTTCCAGAAGGGAGCGAAAAGACGGCTTCATAATATCGGTATCGTCCGCAGCCACTCTCGTCAGGATGCGGAATACATTTCCATCCACAGCCGGCACCGGAATCTGATATGCAATGGAGGCGATCGCCCCGGCAGTGTAACTTCCGATTCCCTTCAGTTTCAACAATTTCTCATAATCTGCCGGAAGTTTTCCACCATGCTCTTCCATCACCTGAACGGCTGCCTTCTGTATATTCCGCACGCGGTTGTAATAGCCTAATCCCTCCCAGAGTTTTAGCAGCTCATCCTCCGGGCATTCCGCCAAAGCCTCCACATCCGGCAGACGCTTCGTAAACCGCTCAAAATAAGGTTTTACCGCTTCCACTCGCGTCTGCTGCAACATAATCTCCGACACCCACACCCGGTACGGTGTCGGTTCTTCCCTCCACGGAAGCACACGGGCATGCCCCGCAAACCAATTTAATAACGGCTCTATTAAAATCTGTAAATTAAAATCTGTAATCATGTGTTATTCCTCTTTATCCTCAAATATCAAATTATGAAACTAATTATAAACATCAAGTGAAATGTAAATTCAATTGCAAAACTCACAAAATGTAAATTGAATTGTGAAAAAGTAACAAAAGCTTGAGAAAACACTGGGGAGCGGTCGGTTCTTAGAAGGCAGATACAACGTAAGTTGTAACTGGCTTCTTAGTACCGCTACCAGCGACACGTAGCGAAAGCGGGTTTTCGAAAATTTTGTTACTTTTGAACAATTTCAAAAAAATTATATAAGTTTTGCAATTGTCAAAGTCCTCATAACATAAAGTATGTTTCACTCATATTCCCATTATAATAAGGAATCCCCCGGATGTAAACGGAGCGATTTTCCATTTTTTACAGATTTTAGAAAAAGTTTATCGACGTTCATATTGACAAATCCTCTCAAAAGAAGTACTCTAGATATAACATGTATTGTTAATTTTTTATCAATCTATTTAGGAGGGTATTATCGTGAGCGAATTCAACAATTTAAAATTAGATGTGGAGAACGAGATCGCCGTTCTTACCATCTCAAGACCAGCAGCATTAAATGCATTAAACAGTGAGACATTAGACGAGTTAAACACAGCTTTAACAGAGATCGAGGGAAGAGACGATATCAAAGTTGTGATCTTAACCGGTGGTCCTGACAAGAAAGACAATGCATTCAAATCTTTCGTTGCAGGTGCTGATATTGCCGAGATGGTGAACTTTACAGCTCCGGAAGCAAGAGCATTCGGTATCAGAGCTTCTGTTCCATTCTTCAAATTAATGAATATGCGTCAGGTAACAATCGCAGCCGTTAACGGTTTCGCACTTGGCGGTGGATGTGAGATTTCTATGGCATGTGATATCCGTATTGCATCTGACAATGCAATCTTCGGTCA
>ERZ824598.4532-NODE-4532-length-10280-cov-2.404597_pt1 | contig 10280 bp, 12 predicted proteins | sample MGYA00519934_ERZ824598 | MGnify/ENA primary metagenome ERZ824598 (study PRJEB31778, sample SAMEA3449177) | human gut metagenome | biome: human gut; feature: human-associated habitat; material: faeces | place: United Kingdom | collected 2010/2012 ... | reverse complement strand
TAAAAAGTTCTGTGCAGAGATTTCCATCAAACATTCTGCGATCCAGTACGAAAATGATGACATCATGCGTGTGGTTCACGGCGATGACTACGGTATCGCATGCTGCGTATCTTCCATGAGAATCGGAAAAGAGATGCAGTTCTTCGGAGCCCGTGCAAACCTTGCAAAATGTTTACTCTATGCGATCAACGGTGGTGTGGATGAGATCAGCGGCAAACAGGTAGGACCGAAATATCGTCCGATCACTTCCGAGTATCTTGACTACGACGAGGTATGGGATAAATACAAAGACATGATGAAATGGCTTGCAGGTGTCTATGTCAATGCATTAAACATCATTCACTATATGCATGACAAATACTGCTACGAGAGAATGCAGATGGCATTACATGACAAACAGGTAAGACGTTGGTTTGCAACCGGTATTGCAGGATTTTCCGTAGTAGCAGATTCCCTTTCTGCCATTAAATATGCAAAAGTAAAACCGATCCGTGATGAGAACGGTATTACAGTAGACTTTGAGATTGAGGGAGATTTCCCGAAATATGGTAATGATGATGACCGTGTGGATGAGATCGCAAAAGAGGTTCTGCATACATTCATCAAATATGTAAAAGGAAACCACACTTACCGTGGAGGTATCGCAACAACTTCCATTCTTACCATCACATCCAACGTATCCTACGGTAAGAATACAGGAGCAACCCCAGATGGAAGAAAGAAAGGTGTTGCGTTTGCTCCGGGTGCAAATCCAATGCACGGACGTGATAAAAACGGTGCGGTTGCTTCCTTAGCTTCCGTTGCAAAAATGCCATTTATGGATGCGCAGGATGGTATTTCCAACACCTTTACCATCGTGCCGGATGCACTTGGAAAGACGGAGGAAAGCTCTGAAACAAACCTTGTGGCACTGCTTGACGGCTATGCAGAAAAAGGCGGTCACCACTTAAATGTAAACGTATTAAATAAGGAAACACTGCTTGATGCACAGAAGCATCCGGAGGAATATCCGCAGCTTACGATCCGTGTATCAGGTTATGCAGTAAACTTCATCAAACTGACAAAAGAGCAGCAGGATGAGGTAATTGCAAGAACTTTCCATGAATTGATGTAATAATAAGGAGATTATTATGGGCTATATTCATTCTCTGGAATCATTTGGTACCGTGGACGGTCCGGGGGTGCGTTTTGTCGTATTCTTCGAGGGCTGCCCGATGCGCTGCCAGTATTGCCACAACCCGGATACATGGGTGCTGACTGATGGAAAACAGATGGAGGCGGACGAGATCATCGACCGCTTCCTGCGCAATGCCTCGTTTTACCGGACTGGCGGAATTACCGCCACCGGTGGCGAGCCGATGCTTCAGATTGATTTTCTGACGGAACTGTTTGCGAAGGCAAAGGCACACGGAATCCATACCTGTTTAGATACGTCTGGTATTATGTTCCCGGGATTTCCGGAGGATGGAGAAGCCACATCAGATATCACACTGGAAAAAATAGACAGGCTTCTTGATGTCACAGATCTTGTAATGCTTGACATTAAGCATATCCGTGACGAGGATCACCGGAAACTGACCGGACATTCAAATAAGAATATTCTGGCATTTGCAAGATATTTAGATCAGAAGAAAAAGCCGGTGTGGATCCGTCATGTCGTTGTTCCCGGCATTACATTTGAGAAGGCAGAATTGACGGAACTCGGACACTTCCTAAAGACACTTTCCAATATGGAAAAATTGGAAGTACTGCCATATCATGCACTTGGCAAGGTCAAGTATGATAATCTTGGCATGGATTATGTGTTAAAAGATACACCGCAGCTTACCAAAGAGGAAGCAAAAAAAGCGGAACAGATGATAAGGGATGCAATGTCATAATGGCGAGTCATTATGACATTGCATCCCTTGTTAAATGTGTAATATTGATCGTGCCAGCGAATGATGCACATTTTTACAAGAATATTACAGGAAAATATAAATATTCTGAAAAATATATAAAAAATGATATATTGTATTGAAATATTTGTGGAAAGTGCTATAATAAAACCATGATATAAATCTGTATCAAATAAACGGCAAAGGGGTTGGACATCATGAGAATCAAGATTACAGGAAGAAACATTGAATTAACCGATGGTATCAAAGATGCAGTGGAGGACAAGTTAAACAAATTAGAGAAATACTTCACTCCGGACACAGATGTCTATGTAACACTGAGCGTAGAGAAGGAACGCCAGAAAGTGGAAGTTACGATTCCAATGAAAGGAAACTATATTCGTTCTGAACAGGTCAGCAATGATATGTATGTATCAATTGATCTGGTAGAAGAGGTTATTGAGCGTCAGTTAAAGAAATATAGAACGAAACTGGTTACGAAACAGCAGAGCGCAGCATCCGTTTTCAAACAGGATTTCCTGGATGCAGCATCAGACGATGATGAAGAGATCAAGATCATCCGTTCTAAGAAGTTCGATATGAAGCCGATGTATCCGGAAGATGCATGTGTACAGATGGAGTTATTAGGACATGACTTCTTCGTATTTATCAATGCTGAGACCGAAGATGTCAACGTTGTATACAAGAGAAAAGGCAACACATACGGATTGATCGAACCGGAATACTAAAATGGATCATTGCAGAATTGTGCTGTGAATACAAAGAACCCACCCTGCGGCAAGCACCTTGCCGCAGGGTGGGTTTTTGCAGTACATCATAATAGATTTCCTTGTGTGACGTGAAGCATTTGTCGAAGATAAGATGTTGGGGCAAATAGTGATTCACAACATAACGACTGACAAATTGCAACAAGCCGGGAATACTTTTGTGACTTTGGAAGAAAATTAGGAAATCTTAGCCTGCCTGTCAATTCAATTCACAGTGATGTTCTGCCACGGATGGCAGAACAAGGCTTCACGAGCCATGGAAGGCTCGTTGAACGCCGTTCATGTCACTTTGAGAAAATCTAATCAGGCAGACTTAGATTTCCTTATTTTCGTACAATGGAACAAAACAGACCCGGATTGTTGCAATTTGTCAATCAAGAAATTTGAAATCAATATTTGTTCCAACATCATTATTATTTATGGAAAAACGACACACAGATTGCCCCCGGTCCCGCATGTGTACCGATCGTACTCCCAATCGTGCTGATTGGCAGCTCTTTTGTCTGTCCGGTCCAGAGATCTGCGCTGTCCGCAATATACTTCCGGAGCAGTGAGTCGTCGAGCCCGCTGTAGCCTAACATATACGGCATGGAAAAATCGATACCGTTTTTATTTTTCACTTCCTGGATCAGGATGTTATTTCCGTTTTTCGATCCTCTGGCCTTTCCTAAGATCGCAACCTCACCTTTTTCAATGGCGATGACAGGCTTGATGGATAAAATATTTCCCGCCCAGGCGGCAGTCTTTGAGATGCGTCCGCCCTGTTTTAAATACTCAAGGGTATCAAAGACGGCTAAGACACAGACATCTTTCTTTTTCTCTTCGAGTTTTTCGGCGATCTCTTTCGCGGAAAGCCCCTCATCGCGCAGTTTTACGGCATAAAGGACAAGGATCTGTTCGCCCAGACATACATTTAAACTGTCAACTAATGTAATACAGTCCTCATAGCCATCAAGCGCAATGTGTGCACTCTGGTATGTACCGGATAAAAGAGAGGACAGACAGATCACAACGGCGGTATCGCCGGCTTCTTTTACTTCTTTGAATTTCGCTTCAAAATCATGTGGAGATACCTGGCTGGTCGTCGGGATTGTTCCACATTCGATCAGTTTTTCATAAAATTCTTTATGGGAAATGGTGACACCGTCTAAATATTCCGTTTCGCCAAAAATTGTTTTTAAAGGCATATAATCAAGATTTAATGCATCCGCACGTTCCTTTGTGAGATCAGATGCGGAATCAACAATAATTCGTACACTCATTTTTTTCCCTCCGGATAAAATAGTTTGACTATCAAACAAAAATAAATATAAAGTATGATGAAAAGAATGTCAAGATATTTTGATTATCAAAGTATCAAAACAAAAATCAAATGTAGTTGACAAAAATCGACAGACATAAGATACTTGTGTAGTATCAATGCCTGCATGACAGTAGTGTAAAAGTGGAAAATTATATAACAGAGCAGAAGAAAGCGGAAGAAATGTATAACGGGGCAGAGATTCTGGTGGATCTCGCAAGAAGGTATCCGGAACTATGGAATGAAATAGACAGGCAGTGCACTTTAAATAGAGAGCGGTATGGATTGCTCTGTGAAATATTGCTGGCGGGGGACGAGGAACGCTGTGAGGATGTGGTTGCAAAGATATACCGGTACGGGAGTATGATCGGAAAACAGGATCTGATTGGAAGACAGATATTTTTGTGGCTGCTGCAGGCACTGAGGATGGAAGAAATCGCAATGCTGTAGAAATGGGTTTTATCGTGAAAGAGGCCAGCAGCAGGCAAAGAATTTTATGAGTCAGGAATCTTTTCCGGTACGGGAAAACGGGGAATAAAAGAAAAAATGGTGCCTGCCGGGGGCATTGCCGTGAGGCAGAAAAATAAATAAGAAAGGATGTCATGCAGGCATAAAAAGTACAAAGGAATGTGCAAATTCCTTGCCACACAAAGAAAAAAGGTATACTATAAAGCAGAAATGTTTTTATGAGATAGTAAGGAGAGTATACCATGAAGATTGTTGTTTTAGCAGGTGGTTTAAGTACAGAGAGAGATGTTTCCTTTAAGACCGGAGATATGGTGGCAAAGGCATTGAGAGAGAATGGACATCAGGTAATCTTACTTGATGTATTTATGGGATACAGTGATAAAAAAGAAGATCTGACAGGTATTTTTGACCGGAGTGAGGAAGTCAGTGTAAAAGTATCCGGAATACCGGAAACTGCACCGGATCTTGCAAAGGTAAAAGCATCCAGAAAAGATCAGTCAGACAATTTCTTTGGACCGAATGTGATCGAATTATGCCAGATGTCCGATATCGTTTTTATGGCACTGCATGGAGAAAACGGAGAAAACGGCAAGATTCAGGCCGCATTTGATCTGTTTGGCATCCGCTATACAGGAACCGGTTATTTAAGCAGTGCGCTTGCCATGGATAAGGAGATGTCCAAAAAATTATTTTTGTCAGCAGGCATACCGGCTCCAAAGGGCGCATCCATGAAAAAGGCTGACTGCAGCGACGATATCACAAAACTTGGCATTCAGTTCCCGTGTGTGGTAAAACCATGCTGCGGAGGTTCGAGTATCGGTGTTTCCATCGCACACAATGCGGAGGAATATAAAGCAGCATTAGATGAGGCGTTCCGCTGGGAAGAAAACCTGATCGTGGAAGAATATGTAAAAGGACGTGAGTTTTCTGTCGGCGTGATCGAGGGAAAAGCACTTCCGATCATCGAGATCGCACCGGTACAGGGATTTTATGATTATAAGAATAAATACAAAGCAGGCAGTGCTGTTGAGACCTGTCCGGCAGAACTTTCAGAAGCTGTTACAGAGAAAATGCAGCATTATGCAGAGCAGGTGGCACAGGTACTTGGATTAGATACCTATTCCCGCACCGATTTTCTGTTGGATGAAAATGAAAATATCTACTGTCTGGAAGCAAACACATTGCCGGGTATGACTCCGACAAGTCTTCTTCCACAGGAGGCACAGGTTGTCGGTGTGAACTTTAACGAATTGTGTGAGAAACTGATCCAGATTTCCCTGGATAAATATGAGAAATAATAAGATATTTTTGTAAAAGTAAAAGCAAAACGAATCCCGGGAAATGAGGTAGATCATGAAAAACATGACACTGGAGCGTATTACGGAAGTATGCGGTGGAGTATATTATGGCAGTGAGGCCGACAAAAAGAAAGAAATTGCGGGAGCTGTGATCGACAGCAGACAGGTAGAGTCAGGATATCTTTTTATTGCGGTAAAGGGAGAAAAGGTGGATGGTCATCAGTTCATTCCACAGGTGTTTGAAAAAGGTGCACTTGCCGTATTATCCGAACAGGAACTGTCAGAACCGGCGGGCCCTTATATCAGGGTGGAATCTACACTTGGTGCAATGAAAAAACTTGCGGCATACTACCGCAGAAGTCTTGATATTAAGGTCGTCGGAATTACCGGAAGTGTTGGAAAAACCAGCACAAAGGAGATGATCGCGTCGGTTCTTTCACAGAAGTATAATGTGTTAAAGACAGAGGGCAATTTCAATAACGAGATCGGTCTTCCACTTACGATTTTTAAGATCAGGGAGCAGCATGAAGTGGCAGTGCTTGAGATGGGAATTTCAGAATTCGGTGAGATGCACCGTCTGGCTGAAATGGCATATCCGGATATCTGTGTGATCACAAATATCGGATTGTGCCATCTGGAAAACCTGCTGACCAGAGATGGAATTTTAAAGGCAAAAACGGAGAGTTTTGAGCACCTGACACCGGAAGGAACTGCCGTGTTAAATGGAGATGATGATAAGCTCTGTGAGAAAAAGATGGTGAACGGAAAACCGGTGGTATTTTATGGTATCGGAAAAGAAGCAAAGCTTGCAAAGACAGAGCAGGGTGAAAAATATCTTGCCGAAAAGGAAGTATATGCAACAGATGTGGAACCGGTAGGATTAGATGGAACAAAAGCGGTGATACATATTGGTGCAGAGAGCTTTGCAGTGACGATCCCGATTGCAGGAGAGCATAATGTATACAATGCTTTAGCCGCAGTCTGCGTTGCAGGAAAGCTTGGACTTAGTGTGGATGAAATGAAACGCGGGATTGAGTCGGTAAAAACGATCGGAGGAAGAAGTAATCTGATCCACAAAGGCGGGATGACGATCATCGATGACTGTTACAACGCAAACCCTGTTTCCATGAAGGCGTCCATCGACGTGCTCGCAGCGGCACCTGGAAGAAAAATCGCAGTGCTTGGAGATATGGGAGAACTTGGCGAAAATGAGCAGGAACTGCATGCCATGGTCGGAGAACATTTCGAAGGAAAAGGAATAGATGCTTTGTTTGCAGCCGGTGCATTATCAGAGAATCTGGCACAGGCAGTAGGAAAATGCAGTAAGGAGACGGAGGTTCATTATTTCAAAACAAAAGATGAACTGATGGAAGAATTACTGCCTTATGTAAAAAGCGGTGACACGGTTCTGGTAAAGGCATCCCACTTTATGGGATTCCCGGAGGTCGTAGGACAGCTTACAAAGTAAGAAAATGTAGTGAAAATACGAAGCTATGACAGCTTATAAATGAATAAAAAAGAAAATCCCCGGATCACGGAATTGGTGATCCGGGGATTTTTTTAAATTCATAGGAAATTACGTCCTATGAATTTAAAAACCCTCCGGGCGGGATGCGCATCTCGCGGAGTAGAAGTTAGCTGTAAACAGCACCGCTCGAGCGCGAAAGAGTCGCAAGCGACTCTTTGTTCCTTTAAGGTATGTAAACGTTTGCAGGAAAATAAAAATAATTGGAAAATTATGAATAAAAACATACATAAAAAACGAAACAAACAGTGGAAAAAAGACAGTGTATACGTTTTCGCGAAAACTGAAAAACAATAAACCCAAACAGGGAAGGACAGAAGAAAAACAGCTGTTTTTACTGGAAAAATAAGGAAAACACCACCATCCATGCAAACGATTACACAATCAGTCGTGGAATCTTATACAAAACTGGTATATAAATACATCAAGCAAGACGTCGAAGCAGAAAACAATCACACAGCAAAAGGAAAGGAGATCGGATATGTATATCGAATTAAAAGACATAAACAAAACATTTGGAAATTATAAAGCATCCGATCATGTAGAGTTTGGCATTGAAAAAGGAAAGCTGGTTGCCCTGTTAGGACCGAGTGGCAGCGGAAAAACGACGATTCTCCGCATGATTGCAGGACTGGAACATCAGGACAGTGGAGATATTTACATCGATGGAACATGTGTCAATGAACTTCTGGTAAGAGAGCGCGGGATCGGATTTGTGTTTCAGAATTATGCACTGTTTCCTTATATGACGGTATTTGACAATGTGGCATATGGACTTAAGGTCCGCAAGGAAGATAAAAAAGTCATTGAGAAGAGGGTAAAAGAACTTTTAGAGCTTGTGGATCTGAAAGGACTCGAAAAACGTTATCCGACACAGTTGTCCGGCGGTCAGAGACAGCGTGTCGCATTTGCGAGGGCACTTGCACCGAATCCGCAGGTACTGCTCTTAGATGAGCCGTTTGCGGCGATCGATGCCAAAGTAAGAAAGGAGCTGCGGAGCTGGTTAAAAGATATGATCGGAAAGATTGGTATCACGAGTATTTTTGTAACACATGATCAGGATGAAGCCGTTGAGGTGGCGGATGAGATCATTGTCACCAATCAGGGAAGAGTAGAGCAGATGGGAACGCCGACGGAGATCTATAAAAATCCGAAGACACCGTTTGTCGCACAGTTTATCGGGGAATCGGCGGTGATTACAGATTATGACAGGCTGAAAGGTTTTCATTTATATCAGGGATGTGACAGGGCGATTATCCGTCCGGAGTTTGTAAAGGCAGTCCGGTTCGGAACCGAAAAAAGATTCCAGAGTCTGTATGCGGAAGGTATTGTGGAGCAGGTTGCGTTTCGCGGAAACTGCTTAGAACTTCAGATCAATGTCAATGGCATTTTATTAAAAACGATACAGTCCTTTGCGGAAGAACCGTTCCAGAAAGGGGAAAAGGTAGAGGTCATTGTATACCGGCTTTATGCGGTGGATGAGAAAGAAGCGCACCTGATACAAAATGAGGGCTTACAGGAAAATGAAATGTTTTACATTTAGCGAGGGAGGATTCGTGATGAAGAAAGAAAAAAGAATCATACAGGTAATTATAAAAAGTGGTCTGATCACATGGGTTCTGCTGCTTTTGATCTGGCAGACCGGTTCGTTATTTTACAGCGATGATTTTCTTCCGGGACCGGTTACCACATTTGCGGGAGCGGGAAAACTGGTGGCGAGCGGAGATCTTTTCCGGGATATTTTAATCAGTATGCAGCGCGTGTTAAAAGGCTGGCTGCTTGGAATATTATTTGCGATTCCGGCGGGACTCTGCATCGGGCACTTTAAAAAGATCGGGGCGATTTTTGAACCATTTTTAAACTTTTTCCGGTTTGTTCCGGCGATCGGCTTTATCACACTGTTTCTGATGTGGTTCGGAGTCGGCGAAAAATCAAAGGTGGCACTGATCTTTTATGCAGTGATCTTTCCGGTAATGATCAATACGATCGCAGGTGTACGGACGGTGGATGATGCACTGATCGAGGCTTCGGAATCGCTTGGTGCAGACGGAGCGAAAACTTTTTTTACGGTGATCATCCCGTCTGCAGTTCCAAATATTTTTACCGGTGTGCGTTTAGGATTAAGCGGTGCGATCATCTGCATCGTGGCGGCAGAAATGTTAGCAGCCTCCGAAGGAATCGGTTATCTGATCTATACATCAAGACTTTATTATAAAACAGACTGGATCTTTATCGGTATTTTTACACTGGGTATCATCGGCTTTCTCGCAGACAGACTGTTACAGTTTGTGGGAAGAAAAGCATTGAAAAGATTTGGCGTGAGATAGGAAGGAGAAGCAGGATGCTTGAAAAATTGACGCAGGATAATTATGAAAAAATTATCGCCGGAAAAGATAAACCGGTGGTAATAGATTTCTTTTCACCGGAATGCAGACATTGCAAAATGACAGAGGTGGGACTTTTAGAACTGGCAGAAGAACAGAAAGATGCAGCAGTTTATGCAGCCTGTGATATCACAGAGGAGCAGGCTCTTGCAGAAAGATTTGATATTACGACACTGCCGACACTTTTATTTATAAAAAACGGAGACATCAAAAATAAACTGACCGGTTTTACACACAAACTGATCATAGCAGAAGAAATAAAAAAATTAGTATAAGGAGTGGAGCGCATATGGGTTATCCAAGTATTTTTCCAACAGGAACAACAATTTATCAGAAAGAAAAAACATACAATGGTTATACGATTTTTCCATCAGCAAAAGGAGCACTTTTAATCGATATGAACGGAAATGAAGTGCAGCTCTGGGCTGGACTTGGCGGATTCCCGAATAAGATCCTGCCGGGTGGATATGTGATGGGAACAACCGGAACAAGGGGCGGAAAATATGCCTATCAGGATCAGACAGATTTGGTACAGGTAGACTGGGATGGAAATATCGTCTGGAAGTTTGACCATACGGAACTGGTCGCAGATCCGGGAAAAGAGCCGGTTTATATGGCAAGACAGCATCATGATTATCAG
>ERZ824598.4528-NODE-4528-length-10293-cov-2.419711_pt1 | contig 10293 bp, 9 predicted proteins | sample MGYA00519934_ERZ824598 | MGnify/ENA primary metagenome ERZ824598 (study PRJEB31778, sample SAMEA3449177) | human gut metagenome | biome: human gut; feature: human-associated habitat; material: faeces | place: United Kingdom | collected 2010/2012 ... | reverse complement strand
CAGTTCAAAGGTTTGAAACTGAATATGGCTGGAGGGTCGGTCCTCATAGAGTACGCCCAGGGTGTGCGCGTCAATTTGCGCCAGGCAGGAGTAGGCAAAAAAGCCCCGGTTGATGGGCACATGGCGCACCCAGTCCACATGGGTGTAGCCGCCTTTTTTGCGCCGCAGTTTGCCTACGGAGAGCATACCGTTTTCACGGGTGTGCCCGGAGGGATGGCTGCAAAAGACGGTGTCTCCCACAGCGATCACGCTTTTTTGGCACTTGGGGGCGTACAGCCCGGTTTTGCCGCATTTGCTCCAGCTTTTTCCCTTGTTGGTAGAAATGGACATAGGGGTCTTTCCGAAGCGCTTTTGCCGTCCGAAGCCCACAATACTGCCGTCCGGCGCTTCCACCATTTGCCACTCGTCCGTATTCTCCGCATAGGGCTGGGAGGTCATGCGGTGCCAGGTGTCACCGTTGTCCACACTGTAAATGGAGACGGTGCTTTTGCGGTCCACATACAAGGGCATAACGATTCGCCCGTCTGTGGTGGTAATGCCCGCTCCGGGTGCTACGCCCAGAAAGGTGCCGTCCGTTTCATGGAGTACCATATTGGTAATATCCACCGGGTCGCTCCAGGTTTTGCCCCGGTCGCTGCTGCGCAGCATAAATACATAGCAACGCTTGGGTGCCTTTAGCGGCGCACCAAAGGTGGTGACCGCTCCGGCTTCGTTCTTGCCAACTGCGCCGTTTAAGTAAATGTTGCCCACATATTCGTCGCCTTTATAAAGATCGCCAAAGCCGCTGCCCAGACGATAGGGGGTGGGCTGCTTTTGACTGTCCAGCACCGCGCCGCTTTCTTCTATGTAGTAGAAATTGCCGTCTCGGTCATAGATCAGCGGCCGCATTCTACCGTTGAGTTGTGCGTAGGGCACCTTGTGCTTATCCAGCAGACGCTGATTGTGCAGCCCCTTGCACTCCGGCCAAAAATCCGCCAGCAGGATCACATCGCCGTTTGGTGCCACCGCCATACAGGGATCAATGTAAAAAGCGGAGGCATAGCAGTCGGCGCTGATCTTGGTCTCCCTTGCCGGGGGAGCGGCAATGGTCTCAATGGGCGACCAGGTTTTGCCGCCGTCTTCACTTCGGCGTACCGCCAACTCAATGTAACCCCAGTCCGCCCCGCAGGAGGCGCGGTCAATAGCGGCGATCAGGGTGCCGTCGGCGTTCACTAAACTTGGAATACGAAAGGCGTTGCCGCCGTTGTCCCCATTGCTGTCTGCGGTGAGCGCTTTGTCGAGAAAGGTCTCGCTGCTGCCGCAGAAGATAAGTTGTTCCTTTGCCATGTGGGTGTTGCCCCTTTCCTTGTCTTCATTATGCATATCTTAGCATATTAAAATTGAAAATGAAAGGGAATTTTTGCAAAATGGCTTGCAATACGGCGGCGAATTCGGTACAATGGAATTGAAATTTTTGTAAAGGAGGTAAAGTTTATGCTTTGGACACTTAAAAAGTGCTGGTACAGAATTTATCAGCGCGTTTTTAAGGTAGCCATGTGTTTTATGGACTGGTCCGCACCCCAGCTGTTGGAGGGTGCCGGTTCCATACTGCGCCTGCCTGAGCTGATTAAGAGCAAAGGCGTAAAAAAGGTGCTGGTGGTAACCGACAAGGGTTTGATCGCACTGCATCTGTTGGATCCGCTGTTTGCGAAATTGGACGAGGTCGGCATTGCCTATGTGGTATTTGACGGCGTGCGCCCGAATCCTACGATCCCCTGCATTGAGGAGTGTAAGGACATGTATGTCAAAAACGGCTGCGAGGGCGTCATTGCTTTTGGCGGCGGTTCTGCGATGGACTGCGCTAAGGTTGCCGCTGCTCGTGCGGTAAAGCCCAATCAGTCTGTGCGCGCTATGCGCGGCCAGCTGAAAGTGCACAAGAAATTACCGCCGCTGTTTGCCGTACTGCCGGTACCGGTTCTGAGACCACGGTTGCTGCTGTTGTCACGGATCCTGAAACCCATGAGAAGAATGCCGTCAACGATACCTGTCTTCGTCCCAAGTATGCGGTGCTTGACCCGGAATTGACCGTAGGTTTGCCGCCGCACATCACTTCGACCACCGGTATGGACGCACTCACCCATGCAGTTGAGGCTTACATCGGCAAGAGCAACACCAAAGAGACCATTGCAGAAGCTGAGGAGGCTGTGAAGCTGATCTTCGCCAACTTGGAGAAGGCTTACACAGACGGAAAGGATTTGGAAGCCAGGGGCAATATGCTTAAGGGCTCCTATTTGGCCGGCCGTGCCTTTACCCACGCTTATGTGGGCTATGTGCACGCCATTGCCCATAACCTGGGCGGCCTGTACGGTACACCCCATGGCTTGGCCAACGCAGTGATCCTGCCTTATGTGCTGGATTACTATGGCGACTGCATTTATCCCCAACTGGCCAAGTTGGCGGATATTGCCGGTGTGTCTGCACCCGGTATGTCTACGGCGGATAAGGGCAAGGCCTTTATCGCTGCCATTCGCCAGATGAACGAGAATATGAATATTCCCAGTACCTTTGATATGATCAAAGAGGAGGATATTCCGCTTCTGGTTCAGCGTGCGCTGAAGGAAGGTAACCCGCTGTATCCCGTGCCCAAGATTATGGACGCCAAGGATTGCGAAGCGGTGATTCGCTCCTTTATGGCGTAAAGGGCGTACAAACATAACAATTCGGGCGAGCAATCATTCTTATGTTTGTTCGCCCTTTTTTCAGGTGAACTTATGAGCGATTCTCTACGCACCCCAAACTACAATGACTTTTCGGTTTACAAAGACAATTTGCTGCCTCCGGCGGCGTACTTCGTGCCCTTTTCTACGGCACAGGATGCGCTGGAGAGCGACCCGGTGACTGCGCGCTATTCTTCGGACCGGGTGATCTGTCTGTCCGGGGACTGGCGCTTTCGCTACTATGCGAAAGAAAGCGATTTGCCGGCAGATTTGGACGCAATAGTGGCGGAGATGGACACCGTGTCTGTGCCCTCCACTTGGCAGCACACCGGCTATGAGGAGCCGTACTATGTAAACGCGCGCTATCCCTTTGCACCCAAACCGCCCCAAATTCCGGCTGATTGCCCGGTGGGCGTGTATGTAAAGGAATTTGAAATTGAAAATACCGCACTGCACCATACCATCACCTTTTTGGGCGTTGCAGGGTCTTTGGATCTGTTTTGTAACGATCGGTATGTAGGTTACAGCGAAGGCAGTCACAACACGGCGGCTTTTGATCTGACCCCTTACCTGCACGCCGGGGTGAACCGGGTGGCGGTGGTTAATCATAAATGGTGCAACGGCACCTATATGGAATGCCAGGATATGTTCCGGGAGAACGGTATCTTCCGGGATGTACTGTTGCGCAGCCACGGGGCGTTCTGCCTCGAAGATTATGTGGTACATACCGATTATGCCGACGGCAAATACACCCTGTCTCTGGATTTGTCCCTGGGCAGCGGCAGCGGTCAGGTAAAGGCCACTTTACTGCAAGAGGGCAGGGAAGTGGCTGCCCAACGGGTGGAGAATGCTGCCGGTACGGCACATTTGAACTTTGGTGCGCTGGAAGTGGAGCCCTGGAGCGCAGAGACGCCGGTGCTCTATGATCTTTTGCTGGAACTGACCGGTACGGAAGGCACCAGGGAGGCTGTGTGCCGCCCGGTAGGTTTTCGGCATATTGAGATTCGGGGAAATGTGTTTTATCTCAACGATCAGCCCATTAAGCTGCTGGGGGTCAATCACCATGACTCCCACCCGGTGCGGGGCTACGCAATGACCCTTTCGGATATGGAGCGGGATGTGCAGTTGATGAAGCAGTTTAATGTGAACTGCGTGCGCACTTCCCACTACCCGCCGGATCCTGCCTTCTTGGATCTGTGTGATCACTATGGCTTGTATGTGGTAGACGAGGCGGATATTGAGACCCACGGTTGTCAAGTGGAGATGCGTCGTCCCGGCGCGCTGAGCCATAATCCCAAGTGGCGGGGGCATTTTTGGGATCGGGTGGAGCGCATGTTCTGCCGAGATCGGAATCATCCCTGTATTACGATGTGGTCGTTAGGCAACGAATCTCATGGATATAAAAACCAGGATTATTGCTATCAAGAATTAAAAAAGCGCACAACTGTTCCTGTGCATTATGAAGCTGTGGTGCGCACCCCGCGATGGTGCTATGATGTGGTCAGTGAGATGTACCCCTGGCATAATCGGGTGCATATGGTTGCTGAGGGCAAGGGGGCGCTGCCAAAGTATTATAAAGCGCCGTACTTCCTGTGCGAGTACGCCCATGCCATGGGTATGGGCGCCGGGGATCTGGAACCGTATGTGCAGGACTTTTACCGAGGCGACAATATGCTGGGCGGCTGTATTTGGGAGTTTTGCGACCATGCGGCTTACCATGCGAACGGCCCGGTGCATTACACCTACGGCGGCGATCACGGTGAAAACAAACACGACAGTAATTTTTGCACCGACGGTTTGTTCTTCCCGGATCGAACCCCCCATGCCGGGGCTTATCAAATGAAAAATGCATACCGCCCGGTGCGAGCAATGGCGGTGGACGAAAACCGCTATTTGTTCCAGAGCATGCTGCGTTTTGCCACGCTGCAAATCCAAGTCCGGTGGGAACTGCTTAGTGACGGTATCCCGGTGGTCAGCGGACAGGCGGATCTGACTTTGAACCCGCTGGAAATGCGAGAGCTGACTTTCGATTTTGAGCTGACGCAGCGCAGCAGTTGTCACAATGTGCTGTTGGTGCGCTATTTGCGCGGTGAGGAGGAACTGGGCTTTGAACAGTTTGCTTTGACCGCCCCTACGCCCCTTTGCACTGTACCCGGCGTGCCTGCGCCCAGGGCACAGGTCAGCGAAAACAAACTGTGGGTGTACTTTGACCGGGGCCACCTGGTCTTTAACGGCACCACCGGCCAAATCGAGGATTATGTGGTGGACGGCGTGCCGCTGCTCCACCCGGATCCGGAGGGCGAGATCGGACCGGCAGTGGCTCTGTATCGGGCGCCGCTGGATAATGATATGAATCTGCGCCGCAACTGGGAGCGGCTGGGTCTGGACCGTGCCGGCTTTTACATCAAGAAGCCCGGCACCGTTGCCAAAATGTATATGGTCACGGACAATGAGGTGGAGATCACGGCAGACTATGTGCTGGCCGGACCGCGTGTGCCCTGGTTGGGCAGTTTTCGGCTTACTTATACCGTGTACCGCACCGGCAAGGTGCGCCTGGACGTGCTGTGTCTGCGGCCCAATCGGCGGCTGCGGCACCTGCCGCGCTACGGCGTGGTGCTGGAAATGCCGTCTGCCTTTGATCAGGTGCGATATTACGGCATGGGACCGTATCCCAATTTGTCGGATTATAATTTGCATTGCCACAGCGGTATTTTTGAGACAGCGGTGACGACGATGCATGAGGACTATATCAAACCCCAGGAGAGCAGCGCCAGAACGGATACCCGCTGGGCGCAGGTGACAGACCAATGTGGCTTTGGACTGCGATTTGACGCCATTGACGCGCCTATGACCTTTGCAGCGGATCCGTATACTTCCCAGCGGTGTGCCAAGGCGCGGCACCGGGAGGAATTGACGGCAGGGGGCACCACCTGTATACACTTGGATCAATATCAACTGGGTGCCGGGTCCAATGCTTGCGGGCCTGTGCCGCGCCACGGCCATACCCGCAACACACCGGGCAACCGGGTGTTCAGTTTTAGCTTTGAACCAACGGGGGAGCGCCATGATTGAGATAGGTACGGATCTGGTGCTGGTATCCAGAATGGAAAAGAGCCTGCAAATTCCCGGCTTTGCGGAGAGGGTGTTTTCCCAGCCGGAGCGGGCATACTGTAAAACGACCGAGAGCTTTGCCGGTATTTTTGCCGCCAAGGAGGCCTACTACAAGGCGTTGGGCACCGGTTTGCAGTTGCCCTTAAATGCCCTTACCGTGCTGCACGATGATCGGGGCAAGCCGTATTTTGACGGCAAGCGGTCAGCAAAATTGAGCATCAGCCACGATGGGGACTATGCAGTAGCCACGGTTTTGTTATTGGAGTGATGGTATGCGCATTTTAACACGAGATGAGATCCGCGCGGTGGAAAATCGGGCTTTTGACGGCCTGTTTACCGAGGCACAGCTGATGGAACGGGCAGGCCTGGCGTGTGCCGATAAAATGTTGGCTTTGTACGGCGAGCAAATGAAAGAACAGCCGGTGGCGGTGGTTTGCGGCAACGGTAAAAATGCCGGGGACGGCTTTGTGATTGCCCGGCGGCTGCGTGCTAACGATGTGCCCGCCTATATTGTGCTGGCCGATCAAGCGCCTACGTTGCCGGAACCGCTGGCATACTATAACGCAGCGGTGGAGGACGGCGTGGAGGTGCGCTCTTTTTCCAATGAAGCGGTGCATGCCCCCTTTGTGGTGGATTGCGTGTTTGGCATTGGATTTCACGGTGCACCGCGATCGCCCTTTGATACGGTGTTCGCTGCCATCAACGACAGCGGAGCTACGGTGATCGCTGTGGATACCCCCAGCGGTACGGACGCCACTACCGGTGCGGCAGAGCAGGCGGTGCGGGCTGATCTGACCATTGCCATTTCTACACTGAAATACGCCCATGTGCTGCCGCCGTCCAACGGGCTATGCGGCAAGACGGTGGTGGTGAATATCGGCATTCCGGAGAGTTGTTATCGGGAGCCTTACGCCCATACCGTTACCAAAAAAGAAGTGCAGGCGGCACTGCCCAAATTGAATAAAAACGCCAACAAGGGCAGCCACGGCCATTTGCTGCAAATTTGCGGCTCCTACCGTATGCCCGGTGCAGCGGTGATTTGTGCCGGTGGTGCGCTGCGCACCGGCGTGGGACTGCTAAAGTGTGTTTGTCCCAAGTCGGCGTATCCGTTGTTGGCTGCCCACCTGACCCAGCCGATTTTTGAGCCGGTAACGGAGAATGAGCAAAAGACCATTTCTATGGGCGCACTTACCGGGATCTTAGAGGACCTGCCCTGGGCGGACGCAGTGGTGATGGGCTGCGGCCTGGGGGTCAATGACGATACTTCCGTCTTGGTGAGCCAGGTACTGAAAGAATGTAAAAAGCCGGTTTTGTTAGACGCAGATGGTATAAATTGCCTGAGCGAAAGCATAACTATATTACAGGACATCCACACCCCGGTGGTTTTGACTCCACATCCGGGCGAAATGGCGCGCCTGTGCGGCAAGACTGTAGAGCGCGTGCAGGCAGACCGGGTAGGTACGGCTGTGGACTTTGCCCGCCGCTACGGCGTGATTCTGGTGCTCAAGGGCGCAGACACGGTGATCACGGACGGGGAGCAGGTGTGCGTTAACCGTACCGGTAATCCGGGCATGGCCATGGCCGGTTGCGGCGATCTACTGTCCGGCATGATCGGCTCGTTCTTAGCACAGGGACTGGAGCCGCTGGCAGCAGCCAAGGCCGGTGTGTATATCCACGGGCTGTGCGGTGATATTACCGCCAGAGAACTGTCTGCCCGGGGTATGACCGTGGCGGATATGACGGAACTGCTGGGTGCGCTGATGTCTGAATTTGAATAACGGACGGATGCTTTTTGAAACGGTGGCTCTCGCTTTTTAGTGTGCTTCTTTTGCTGGCCCTGAGCGGCTGCGCAACCAAACAATATACCCCCGATGTGACGGCGGACTTTGAACAGTCGGCAGTGGTCACAGCGGGGGATTTTTCTTATCACTGCAAAATTTGTCGAACCGATGGAACGGTTACCGTCACCGTGGGCGACACGGCAGCCAGGGGCATGGTGATGACCTGTGCAGGCACTATGGTACGCTACCGATTTGACGGTATGGAGTACGAAGCCAGGGCACAGGATTTGGAGAACACCAACCCGGCTATTGCCCTTTATGACGTGTTCTCCGTACTCCGGCAAAACGGCGAATTACAAGCCCAAAAGACGCAGGACGGCTACAAATATCAGGGAACCGTACCGGCAGGCAAATTTGTGCTCTACCAGAATGAGGACGGTTCTTATGCCTCTCTGCATTTTCTCAGCAGCAACATACTCATTGAATTTGACCCGCCCACAAAATAAATCAAACGCCTGTCTGTTGACAGGCGTTTGGTTTCTTCCGTAAATTTGAAAAAAGTTGGGTTTACCCCTTTATTTCAGCGGCGGAATCGTGTATGATAATAGACGATGTTCCGTCCTGCAAAGGATAGGGCGCAAAGCGGGCATGGATGGCGTTTAGCACCGCCTTTTTGTCTGCCGACCACAGGGGTGCGATCAGGTCTCGTTTGGGACCGTCGCCGGTGAGCCGGTGAATGACGACTTCCTTTGGCACCTGCTGTAAGCAGGCGTCCAGCGTGTCTAAGTATTCCGGCAGCGTGAGCACCGGGCATTTTCCTGCGGCATAGTCCGCTGCCAGATCTGTGCCCCGGAGTACATGGAGCAGCTGCAGCTTCAACCCGTCGGCTCCATGGTCCACGGCGTAGCGCACGCTTTCTGCCATTTGGTCCCGGCTTTCTCCGGGCAGACCTAAAATAATATGTACCACTTTGTTGACCCCGATGGCTGTTAGATTTGCCATCGCTTGATCAAAGACCGACAGGGGATAGCCACGGCGTATGTAGGCGGCGCTGTTCCGGTGGATGGTTTGCAATCCCAGTTCTACGAACACCGGCTTTTGCCGGTTCAGTTTTGCCAACAGATCCAGCACCTGAGGCGGCAGGCAGTCCGGCCGTGTGGCCACCGATAGCGCTACCACCTGCGGATCGGCCAGTGCCTCCGTATAGAGTGCGCGCAGCCGTTCTACCGGCGCATAGGTGCCGGTATAGGACTGAAAGTAGGCGATATACTTGCCGTTCTTGATTTTTCCTGCCAAGGCAGCTTTGCCGCGGCGCAGCTGCTCGGTTATCGACTGTGCAGGATTACCGGCAAAGTCGCCGCTTCCCCCTTGGGAACAGAAAATGCAGCCTCGGCTGTCCAGTGTGCCGTCCCGATTGGGACAGGTAAAGCCGCCGGACAGCGCTACTTTATACACCTTGCAGCCGAAGCGCTGCTGCAAGTAGCGATTGACGGAGGTGTAGTACCTCACAGGTTCTGCACCAAGGCATCAAATTCTGCCAGGTTCTCGCCGTTGCCGCAGCGCACGCCGACGATTTGGTCAATGGGCATGGGTTGGTTCTCTGTGGTGCAGATCACGCCGCCGGCCTCTTCTACAATAACGATGGCGGCCGCGTAGTCCCAGGGCCGCAGGATCAATTCAAAATACAGATCTGCCTTGCCGGACGCCACATAGCAAATATCCAGTGCGGCAGAGCCGGTACGCCGGATTTCCAGCACCCGGGTGTAGGCTTTCTCTACCATTTGGAAGGTGCGGTGCGCCAGTTCCCGTTCGTATGGGCAACTGCCGAAGAGCAGCAGGGAGTGGTCCAGGTCACTGCGGTTCGCATGAATGGCACGGCCGTTTAAAGTAGCGCCGCAGCCTCGCTGCGCGGCGTAAAGGTTGTCTTGGTCTACATCGTAGACCACGCCGGCCACCATCTTTCTGTCTACTGCCAGACCAACGCTGATGGCACTGTGCTCAAAATTCCGGATAAAATTGGTGGTGCCGTCGATAGGGTCGATGATAAAGCAAAGGCCCATGGGTACTTCTATCTTACCGCCGCCCTCTTCGCCAAGAAAAGCGCAGCCGGGGAACGCGGCAGACAGCTTTTTGTACAGAAAATCTTGAATTTGTTTATCATAGGCGGTGACCAGGTTGTTTTTGTCCTCGCCCTTCACTTCAATGTGCAGATCGTTTTTTGCACTGCGATAGATGTTGGCGGCGGCACGTACAGCCGCTGTCATCGGCTCTAAATAATCCATATTTTATTACCTCGCATTCTCTGTGGGCGGTGGGTCAGCCGCCCGGTTACAGGCTTATTGTAACACATTTTTGCAGAAGTGCAATTCCTTTTTGCTATGATTATTTTTCTTACCAAGTTGATTACCAAGGTGATGAACCTGCTGGGTTATGGGGCTACCACCCTACCCGGGCGCATTGCGCTGTTCTTTAAGCGGGATATTTTGGCCAAGCTCTCTCAGGGGGTCAAGGTGATCGTGATTACCGGCACCAATGGCAAGACCACCTCTGCCCGTATTGTGGAGGAGGGACTGAAAGAAGCAGGCAAGTCCTACTTTATCAACCGCTCCGGCGCCAATCTTGGAATTTTCTCCGATGGTAAATGAACCAAGAACCTTTGCTCCTGCACTCACCATAACGTTATCTCTCAGGGTCGGATGTCTCTT
>ERZ824598.4525-NODE-4525-length-10302-cov-6.628477_pt1 | contig 10302 bp, 8 predicted proteins | sample MGYA00519934_ERZ824598 | MGnify/ENA primary metagenome ERZ824598 (study PRJEB31778, sample SAMEA3449177) | human gut metagenome | biome: human gut; feature: human-associated habitat; material: faeces | place: United Kingdom | collected 2010/2012 ... | reverse complement strand
GTGTCTGTTCGAGTTCTTTCAGTGTCTTTACAAGATGATGCGGCGCCTCATAAACAATCATGGTGCGGGTTTCTCCTGCAAGTTCCTCAAGTACTGCCTGATGTTCCTTTTTATCCTTTGGCAAAAATGCTTCAAATGCAAATCTTCTGGTAGACAGCCCCGAAAGCGTCAATGCCGTAATACATGCTGCTGCTCCCGGAAGGGAGGTTACTTCAATTCCCGCTTCATAGGCAATCTTTACTAACTCTTCTCCCGGATCTGAAATTCCCGGTGTTCCGGCATCCGTTATCAACGCTATGTTCGTTCCCGACTGCATCTTTTCCACAAGCTGATGTGCTTTTTCGATCTTATTAAATTCGTGATAACTTGTCATCGGAGTTTTGATGTCGAAGTGGTTTAACAGCTTTATGGAATTGCGTGTATCCTCTGCCGCGATCAGATCCACCTCCTGCAATGTCCGAAGGACACGCAGGGTAATATCTTCTAAGTTTCCGATGGGAGTTGCACATAAATATAATTTTCCTTGCATTCCGGTATTCCTTTCTGTCTGATATCAATACCCATAGATTTCATAGATCTCGTCGGTGTATACCCCCGGCTCCTGATAGACGATCAGTGGTTTTTCTACCGTCATCCGCGGCTTTCCGCCTTTTAATCCCTCGATCAGTACCATGTTCGGTTCTTTATCTGCGTAGGGATAAACAAGCCGCATCCGTTTTGGCTCTATCCTGTATGCACACATTTTACTCAGGATTTCCGCCAACCGGAACGGACGATGCACCATATAGAATCTTCCATGCTCTCTGAGCAGTCTGCTGCCCTCCCTTAAAATGTCCTCCAGATCACAGAGTATCTCATGTCTGGCAATGGTCTTTGCTTCGTTTCCATTCTGCAGTCCATGCTGCCCTATCATATAAGGCGGATTTGTGGTAATGATATCAAAAGAAGATGCTCCAAACAATTCTGAAGCATCTTTGATATCTCCTGTTACGATTTCGATGTCCTTTTCTAATCCATTGAGTACGACACTTCTTCTTGCCATGTCTGCACTCTCTTTTTGGATCTCAAGTCCGGTAAAATGTGCTCCCTTTGTCTTTGCCTTTAGAAGAATCGGAATGATCCCGGTTCCTGTTCCTAAGTCAAGAGCCTTTTCCTGCTGTTTTACGTTTGCAAAACCGCTGAGCAGCACTGCATCCATGCCAAAGCAGAATTTTTCCGGATTCTGTATGATTCGGTAACCGTTTCTCTGTAGATCGTCTATCCGTTCATTCTCTAACAGATTATTTTGTATCATCAATCTTAGACTTTCCTCCGTTGTCCTCTAACGCCTTTAACTTCTTCATTTCTTCCGCGGAAATCTTCGTGTTGTCGCGGCGGCGTTTCGGACGGAATTTCAGCTCGTCCACCTTGTATTCACGGATTTCTTTTTCATCATTGACTTCTACGATCACTTTTACAAGCTGACGCAGAACTGATACGCTCTGTACTTCACCCTTTAAACCTTCAATGGTTGTGACATAATCACCGACATTCGGCCGTCTGGAATTCAGATATTCATATGTTTCTTCTTCGTTTTTCAAGCAGCACATCAATCGTCCACAGACTCCTGATATCTTTGTTGGATTTAAAGACAGGTTCTGCTCTTTTGCCATTTTGATGGATACCGGTATAAATTCTGATAAGTAGGTACTGCAACACAACGGTCTGCCACAGATACCGATTCCTCCAAGAATTTTTGTCTCATCACGCACACCGATCTGCCGTAATTCGATACGGGTACGGAATACCGAAGCTAAATCCTTTACCAGCTCACGGAAATCAATTCTTCCGTCGGCGGTAAAGTAAAACAGCATCTTGTTATTGTCAAACGTATACTCTGCATCGATCAGCTTCATCTCCAGGTTGTGCGCCCGGATCTTCTTCTGGCAGATTTCAAACGCTTCTTTTTCTTTCTTGCGGTTGCTCTCCTCCCGCGCATCATCCTTCGGCGTTGCAATGCGGATGACTTCTTTCAACGGCTGGATCACCTTGGAATCGTCAACTTCTTTTGGCCCCAGCACAACGAAACCATACTCTACGCCGCGCGCCGTCTCAACGATAACGTGGTCGCCCACGCAGATGTCCAGCTCTCTCGGCGAGAAATAATATACTTTTCCTACGTTTCGAAAACGTACTCCTATAATTGTTATCATGTTATCAGTTTTCCTTCATTGTCAGGAACATAAGCTCCATGGTTAAATCAAAATTAACATTCGCGTTCAGGCGGGCTCTCGCCTTCTGAATCGCCTCTATAATCTTCTCCAGGCCTTCGTATGAGCTCTTATTTGCTCTCTCACGGATTCCATTCAGCTCCTGCTTGAACACAAGGGAATCGACCTCTTTTGTCGCCTTAAAGAGCAGAACATCGCGGAACCATAAAGAAAAGATATCGAAATAATCATCAATATTGTCTTTTTCGGCCGTCAGTTTTTTGATCGTCTCCACGATTTCATACAGCGGCATACTGTCGGCGTACTTTGCCATGCGGAGTGCATTTTCCAGCGTCTCCTCGTATTCCGGAGAACGGGCAATCCGCTCTGCTTTTCCGATATTTCCCTGCGCCAGGGACGCATCAACCTCTGCCTGGTAATCCGGCACATGCATTTCGTTCATCAGATAATCTTTCACAAGCTGGTCTCCCACTGGTTTTAAATTTAACTGCACGCAGCGTGACGAAATCGTCGGAAGCAGCGCATCCGGGTTGTCTGCCAGAAGCATGACAACTGCGTAGGCCGGCGGCTCCTCGATCGTCTTCAGCAGCGCGTTCTGCGCCTGAAGTGTCAGCTTCTGCGCCTCGTCGATGATATAAATCTTGTACGGACTGCTGTACGGCTTGATCATCACATCGTTAATGAGCTGCCCGCGGATTTCATCGATGCTGATGGTGTTCGGCTTTTCATGCTTCACATAAATGATATCCGGATGATTCTGGCTCTGTGCCTTTTTACAGGACGGGCATTCCATACAGGGCTCGACCCCGTGCTTCTCGCACTGAAGCGTCATCGCAAACAGTGAAGCCATCATTTTCTTTCCCGATCCACTCTCTCCGCCAAAAAGATAAGCATGAGATACTTTATTCATCGAAATGGCATTCTGTAAATGCGTTATGATTTCCTGATGTCCTACAACCTTCTGAAAACCCTGCATAAAATCACCCCCTGAAATTTTTTCACTGCTCTTAGTATATCATGATTCGCACCTTCGGTGCTTGACGCTGCTTTCGCAGCTATCATGATCGCCATTCGCCGTTCGCTGAATGTGCAAGCACATTCCTCTCACTAACGCTCATTATATCATATCTTTTTCTGTTGTTCCACAAAATTCTGAATTTCGGAAAAACAGGCTTCTGGCGTTGTATTATTCGAAAAACGGCGTACAATTCCTGCTTTTGCTATATTTTCCTCGGAAAAATCTTCGCAGTCTGCCAGGAATCTGCGGCACATTTCGGCGTATTTTGGCTCTTTCTGTCCTCTCTCGCGTTCCAGCGCACGGGACAGGCGCAGTCCATCATCCACTTCCACATACAGAGGTACCAGGGCCTGCTCCCCAAAATAGTCCTTTAATTTCACGTAGGATTCCAGCGTTCCAATCCCAAGATAATCCTGTTTTTCGAGGTCAATCTGCCCATCGTCCGCCGTAAAATAATACCACGGTCCCATCACGCTCGGATACATGCGCTCCTCGATAATCTTTCCAGCCTCCCGCAGCCTGGAAAGCCGTGCTTCATCCACAAAGAAATACTCTCTTCCGTCCTGCTCTCCGCTCCGAATCGGCCGTGTTGTGTACAGCACCAGCGGTTTCAGATCGAACGATGTCTCTTTGAGCAGATGCTCATAAATATGATCCTTCCCCGAAGCACTCTTTCCCATCAGATAGTAAATTTTTCCCATTTTCAATCTCCCCGAAACGCAAAATTTTTATGCTTTAAACCGGTATCCCACGCCCCAGATCGTCTCGATATACTGCGGCTTTGCCGTATTAAACTCAATCTTTTCACGGATCTTCTTGATATGCACCGTAACCGTCGCAATATCTCCGATCGACTCCATATCCCAGATCTCCCGGAACAGCTCCTCTTTTGTAAAGACGCGGTTCGGATTCTCCGCAAGGAAGGTCAGCAAATCGAATTCTTTTGTCGTAAACTGCTTCTCCTCGCCATTCACCCACACGCGGCGTGCCGTCTTGTCAATCTTGATGCCGCGGATCTCCACGATATCATTTTCCTTCTTGCCGCTTCCGACCAGACGTTCGTACCGTGCCAGATGTGCTTTCACGCGCGCAACCAGCTCACTTGGGGAAAACGGCTTTGTCATATAGTCATCCGCACCAAGGCCCAGTCCGCGGATTTTATCAATATCATCTTTTTTTGCAGAAACCATGATAATCGGAATATCCTTCTTTTCACGCACTTCGCGGCAGATCTCAAAGCCATCCACCTCCGGCAGCATCAGATCCAGGATCAGCAGATCAAAATCCTCCTTGATCGCCCGTACAAGACCGGTGTCTCCCTGGTTTTCAATCTCCACCTCAAAGCCCGAAAGCTCCAGATAATCTTTCTCCAGATCTGCAATGGATTCCTCATCCTCAACAATCAGTATTTTACTCATGAAACAGGTACCTCCTGATATTTTCTTAATACAAAGTACATCGTGGTGCCCACCCCTTCTTTGCTGGTGGCCCACACTTTTCCGCCGTGGTCTTCGAGAATTTTCTTCACAATCGAAAGGCCAATTCCGCTGCCGCCCCTCGTGCTGTTGCGGGACGCATCGGTGCGATAAAAGCGATCGAAAATCTTCGTCAGATCCTTCGTCGCAATTCCCTTTCCGTTATCCTCAATCTCCACCTGCACAAAATCTCCGACATCGCGCAGACGGATGTTGATGACCTTATGGCTCTTGTCCATATATTTGATGGAATTGCTTACAATATTATTGATGACACGCTTGATCTGCTCCGCATCCGCAATGACGACCGGGTCGTCCTCGAGATAGTTAAAGTATGTCAGATCCACATGCTGCGCGTCAAGTTCCAGATTCAGCTCCTCCACGCAGTCATCAAAGTAATCTGCGATGTGGATTTTTGAAAACGTATACGGAATACGGTTCGTGTCAATCTTGGAATAAAATGTCAGCTCATTAATCAGACGATCCATCTCATTTGCCTTATTGTAAATCGTGCGGATGTAACGGTCCATCTTCTCCGGCGTATTCGCCACACCGTCCATGATGCCCTCCACATATCCTTTGACCGCGGTAATCGGCGTTTTCAGGTCATGCGAAATGTTGCTGATCAGCTCTTTATTCTCTTTGTCGAACTCAACCTTTTCCTCCGCCGTCTCTTTCAGCCGGATGCGCATCTCCTCGAAGTCCTCGCAGAGATCATTGATCTCTGCCACACCACACGGCTCCACGGTAAAGTCAAGATTTCCGTCTTTGATGTTCTGCGTCGCCTTCTTCAGCTGTCCGAGCGGGCCGATCACACCGCGGTAAATCCAAAGGCTCAGGCCAAGGCTGGTGAACACCAGAATCAGAACCGTCACAACAGCAAGTTCTCTTGCCATACCCGTAATCTGCGGCGCAATCTGATCTGTCTTGGTTACGATAAACGCACTGCATTCTTTTCCGTCCACGTTCTCATAGTCCACCTGTTTGACCATCCACTGTTTTTCATTTCGGAAATAAACACCGCCTTGGGAATTGGCGCCTGGATCGCCGTATTTCGGCAGCTCATTTTCCAGTTCCTCCGACGACAGCTCTGCCGATCCGTTGTAAATGATGGTTCCGTTTTCACACACCGCAATAAACGACTGTTTTTTCTTCAGTCTCGCATTCAGAATGGCGAGATAATCCGTTTCTTCCAGCCTCGAGGTATCCGATTTTGCGGTCTTCTCCACCTCGTCGTACTCTTCTGCTGTCATCGCATTCAAAAGCAGCGTATTGTTCGAAATGGTTCGGTACGTTGCGTTTGCGAGACCATATTTTTCACCAATGCTCTTCGTCTTATACCCTACAAAAAAGTAAAACGTCAAGGCGCACATCACAATCGGAACCAGTATGATGATGAAAAAAGAAATGATGACTCTCGTCCGTAATTTCATGCTTTTTTTCTTTTTTTCCATATAAGATTCACCTGTTTTCCAACACATATTTCGTATTTTCCGCGCCCGCAGGACAGAAAAAAATCCTCAGTACGCAGTCTAAATTTATTATAGCACAACGCCTGAGGATTTTTCATTAACTTAGATGAATCTTTCTAAACTTTCTATAAACAGAAAAGCCTGAAATTAGAGGTATTTCTTCAGGTCTTCTACTTTATCCAGTTTCTCCCACGGCAGATCCAGATCGTTTCTTCCGAAGTGGCCGTAAGCGGAAGTCTGTTTGTAGATCGGACGGCGCAGATCCAGCATTTTGATGATTCCAGCCGGACGAAGGTCGAAGTTCTCACGAACGATATCGGTCAGTTTGTTGTCGGACAGTTTTCCTGTGCCGTAGCTGTCGATCATGATAGAGGTCGGATGAGCGACACCGATTGCGTAGGAAAGCTGGACCTCGCATTTGTCGGCAAGACCTGCTGCTACGATATTCTTTGCTACGTAACGTGCTGCATAAGCTGCAGAACGGTCTACCTTTGTACAGTCTTTTCCGGAGAAAGCTCCGCCGCCGTGACGAGCGTATCCGCCGTAGGTGTCTACGATGATCTTACGTCCGGTGAGGCCGGAATCTCCGTGAGGTCCGCCGATTACAAAACGGCCGGTCGGGTTGATGAAGAACTTGGTGTGCTCATCTACCATGTCTGCCGGAATGATTTCGTCGAATACGTATTTTTTGATATCCTCATGAATCTGCTCCTGGGATACTTCCGGATCATGCTGAGTGGAAAGAACAACCGCATCAAGACGGAACGGTTTGCCGTTCTCATCGTACTCTACGGTTACCTGTGTTTTTCCGTCCGGACGCAGGTATGTTAAAGTACCGTCTTTGCGGACTTTGGTCAGCTGGCGAGCCAGTTTGTGTGCCATGTAGATCGGGTATGGCATGTACTCTTCGGTCTCGTTGGTTGCGAATCCGAACATCATTCCCTGATCTCCTGCTCCAATGGCATCGATCTCCTCATCGCTCATATTGTTCTCTTTTGCTTCGAGCGCTTTGTCTACACCCATAGCGATATCGGTGGACTGTTTGTCAATTGCAGTTACAACAGCGCAGGTATCTGCGTCAAATCCGTATTTTGCACGGTCATAGCCGATTTCGCGAACGGTATCACGTACGACCTGCTGGAAATCAATGTGTGCGTTGGATGTAATCTCACCCATTACCATAACGTATCCTGTTGTAGTACAGGTTTCGCAAGCTACACGGCTCATCGGATCCTGTTCAAGCAGCGCATCCAGAATCGCATCAGAAATGGCATCACAGATTTTGTCCGGATGTCCTTCGGTTACAGACTCAGAAGTAAACAGTCTTTTTTCCATTCTCGTTCTCCTTTTTTTCTTCTCTTCTCTTTTGATCTTCTATAAGATCTCTGAACAATAAAAAAGATCCGCAAGCGAAGCGGACCTGAATAGTAATGTTCAAATCCCCTTATTGTTCGAAAATTTCGCTCAGGCTGGCACCTTCCCGTACAGACCATTCTGTCTGGGGGTTGCCGTGGTTTCACAGATCCTATGTATCTCCACCACTCTGAATAAGAGAAAAGCAACTGAATTTTTGATTTTGTTTTTTGTTCCTCTGATACACTATCGCAAAATACGTCATTCGTCAAGAGGAAATGAAAGGAATTGAGACATTTTCTTAGAAGTGTCGGACTCAAACCGCCAAAATCCCGGAAAATACACTGCCCCGGAGCTTCTGGCGGATTTCCGAAGCCCCGGGGCAGCAAAAAATCATGTTTCTTTTTCGTGTTCTTTAATGTAAAGGAATCCCGTCCTGTTTTCCGGCGTGTATTCATCCGTCGGCACAATTTCAATCGTCACCGTCCGCGCTTTTCCATCCTGCTCGCAGTGATATGTGATTGTCTGCGCAGCCTTGGTTTCATCAAACCGCCGGCGGATCGCATCGAGATCTGTTTTTGCAAGATACTCGTCTTTGTCCTCCGGTACAATCCGGTCAGCCGCAGACAGATGCTCCAGCCAGGATGACAGACTCGTCGGTGCTCCGTCCTCCGTCTTCGGCGGTTCCCAGCTCAGGATCCGGTAGCTGTCCTTGTTCAGATTGATTTTCAGCACCTTCGGATACAGCTTGCAGAGCGCAATATACGCGGCCGGCTGTCCTCTCCGGTCCACGCCGTTCCGGCTGTAATACATCGCCTTTTTCTCATACATGCGGATATCCGCTGCATGCGCTATCTCGTGTACGGACTCCCACTCTTTCTCACGGCTTGAGACAATACCGTACGAAATCGTCATGGAATCGATCCGCTCACCCTTCCAGGACTCCACCGTTTCCACAAACTCGTGACGGATTTCCTGCATCCACTGTGAATTTATAAAGAGAATCGCGACAAACTCATCGCCGCCGATCCGGTAAACCTTTCCATAGTCATCAAACGACTTCCGGATGCAGTACGATGCCCCGCGCAGCAGTTCATCTCCCGCCGCATGGCCAAGACTGTCGTTCACAATTTTCAGTCCGTTGACATCCATGGAAACATAGACAAACTCCGTCGATGGCCGCAGCCCGCGGATATCCTTCTCATATGCTCTGCGGTTCAGACATCCCGTCAGTTCATCCGTATTCGATGTCTCGATAAGCATCTCTTCTTTCTTCTTCTCATTTTCAATGCTCTGAATCGTGAAAATTGCCTTCACCGGCTTCTCATTGATGTCTGCCCGGATCGTAACAAACGATGCACGGAACCAGCCAAAATCCTTTCCTACAAACTCTCCGGAGATAATTTTCTTTCCCTTCATGCGCTCCGCAACCGTGTGCAGATCTACGAACTGATCCGCCTGCTCCTGGTACGCCTCAATGACGGTCTCCGCCATAATCTCATGCATTCTCTGATCCGCATTCCGGTAAATCTTTCCGGTCTCCTGTTCCTCCGTCTGGTCGGAATAGGCAATGACGGAATCCTGTTCCAGATTTACCAGATACATCCGATAATAAATCTCTGCCATCGACGCCAGAATACCGTACTGCTCTTTTTTCTCCCGGTTTGCTTTCAGAACCCGCGAAACCAGATACAGCAGGATTGCACACGCAATGCACAGATACAGCGCAACCATCAGAATCGCAATCAGGTTGCTCTCATTATCCGCAGATACCGCAAAGGTAACACCAACCAGGTATTCTCCCAACGGTTCAAAAACGCAGTTGTATTTCTCTCCGTGGATTTTTACAATTCCGCTCACCATCTTTGTTCCGCCGAGGTACGCCCGCGGCATACCGATGGCTTCCAGCTTCTTTCCGATCGTATTCTCATCCGTTGCACCCAGGATTTCATGGGTATCGAGATCTGCCACGTAAAGATTCATGCCCTGATACATCGGCATATTGCTCACTACGGTCGATACATCATTCTGTTTGATCTCCGCCAGAAGCCGCACTGGTTCGATTCCGACCTGAATCATCTTATCTCCTGTGCTGTTCCAGGTGATCGCATACATCATGCTCCTTCCCTCCGAGGTGTTCGGCGTGATATCCTGGCACATCGTAAGACCCTTATTCTCCAGCATCGGCTTAAAGTACTCCATCTGCTCGCCGGAGTCAAAGCTGTATCCATAGTACTCCGGTTTTGTTCCGCTGTAAATTTTTCCCGTCGCATCAAACAGATAAATTTCGTCAATCGACATCAGCGACGCGATTTTCTGCAGCTCCTCCGTATCATTTTCCGCTTCCAGCCTCGACTCCAGAATGTACGACACTGCCCGCGCACGGATAACATAATCTTCCTTCATCGACCTGATCAGATCTATCTCATTCTTCTGATTTTTCTCAATAATGCTGATCGACTGATCCAGCAGCATCTGTGACGTCTTGTCCAAATTTTTACTGTTGACGTACATCAGAATCCCTGCCTGCAGAAACAGTGCCACAACGACCATTCCAACCATCAGAACGATGATGATCTTCCATTTTGTCCGGTCTGTAAATCTGCTTTTCTTCATCTCATAGCCCTTTTCTCTTCCATTTTTTCAAATCTCTTTTTCCTTCCCTTCTTCCGTCCCGGGAATGCGCAAAAATTTTCATTAGTACTCATACTATACCATACTTTCTACTACAATATATTTATGGTTAATATCCCTTACAGCCAGTAAGGAATTAT
>ERZ824598.4520-NODE-4520-length-10314-cov-3.370309_pt1 | contig 10314 bp, 8 predicted proteins | sample MGYA00519934_ERZ824598 | MGnify/ENA primary metagenome ERZ824598 (study PRJEB31778, sample SAMEA3449177) | human gut metagenome | biome: human gut; feature: human-associated habitat; material: faeces | place: United Kingdom | collected 2010/2012 ... | reverse complement strand
CTACTTGTAAATCAATTTTGTCCTTTTTAGTTTTTCTTCCTGCACCTAGCTCGCATGATAATTTACCTATTTCTTCAGCATTAATTTCTTGCACATATCCTTCAGTAGTCGAAATCACTTCTTGTATTATTTTAGCTTTTTCAAATTTAGTTACATCTTTAACATATTCTATATCTCCACCTTGATTTTGCACAAGCTCGATAAACTTACTATATGCTTTACCATTTTGTATATTTTCTAATAACATTTTTTTATTTTCTTCTATATTTGCACCTTTTCCTGCTAGTTTAACCATATACGCACCAAGTTCTAATACAACTTGTTTTAAGTCTTCTGGCATCTTACCTTGTAAAAATTCTATAGCTTCTATTATCTCTAAACTATTTCCAACTGTAAATCCAAGTGGTTCATTCATATTAGTAATTACACATACAGTTTCTCTATTAGCTAAATTTCCTATCTCTATCATAGTTCTTGAAAGTTCTCTTGCATCTTCTATTTTTTTCATAAAAGCACCAAAACCACAAGTAACATCTAAAACAATTTTATTCGCTCCACTTGCAATTTTTTTACTCATTATACTAGAAGCTATTAGTGGAATACTTTCTGTACAGGCAATAGTATCTCTTAATGCATATATTTTTTTATCAGCAGGTGCTAAATTAAGTGTTTGTGTAATTAAACTTATACCTATATTTTTTACATTATCTATAAATTCTTTTTCAGAAATTCCTGTATTATAACCTGGAATAGCCTCAATCTTATCTGCAGTTCCACCAGTATATCCTAAACCTCTGCCAGACATTTTAGCAACAGGAATACCTAATGATGCAATTAGCGGTGCTAAAATTATAGTAACCTTATCTCCAACTCCTCCAGTACTGTGTTTGTCTACAACATTCTCTCCTAATTCTGATAAATCTAACATATCACCAGAACTAGCCATGGCCATGGTTAAGTCTTTGGTTTCTCTATAGCTCATACCATTTATATATATTGCCATAACTAATGCTGCTGCTTGATAGTCCTCTATATTATTATTGGTGTAGTCTTTTATAAAAAAATTTATTTCATCGGTATTTAATTCTTTACCATCTCTTTTTTTAGCAATAATATCTATAATATTCATTTCTATCTCCAATATTTATCTTTTTAATCAACAAAATGTTTTATAAATGTTTTTCTATGTATTGGGCATGGACCATATTCCTTAAGAGCCTCTATATGAGCTTTTGTCCCATATCCCTTATGTTTTGCAAATCCGTACTGTGGATATACTTCGTCCCATTCTCTCATTATTCTATCCCTTGTAACCTTTGCAAGTATTGATGCTGCAGAAATACTATAGCATTTTGCATCACCTTTTATTATAGAATCATATTTTATATTACAAGTATCTATCCCATTTAATGCATCAACTAAAATTAATTCTGGTTTTGTTTTTAACCCTTGTATTGCCTCTGTAACACCTTTCTTAGTAGCATTAAGAATATTAAGTTCATCAATATCTTGCTTATCTATTATTGCAACAGACCAGCTTATCGCATTTTCTATTATTTCATCATATAATTTTTCTCTTTTCTTTTCAGAAACCTTTTTAGAATCATTTATTCCTTCTATCATAGAATCCTCAGGCATTATTACACATCCAATAACAACAGGTCCAGCTAGTGGACCTCTTCCTGCTTCATCTATTCCAGCAATATATTTTATACCATTTTTATGATACTCAAGTTCTATTTTCTTTAGTTCTTTTAATCTTTCTTCTTCCTTCTCTTTCATTTTTCCTCCGTTATTTTACTACTAAATTGCTAATATCTGTTAAAGAATAAACAATATTGTTATCATCAGTTTTATATCCATCTAAATAATAAACTTCTTCAGTTTCATAATTTATAACAAAATCTTTTTCCTGTTTTATTTCTGTAACCTCTAATTCTTCTAAATCCTCTTTAGATAAAATTCTTATCTTTCCATTATCTTCTATATTTAATTTTTTTAAATCATCTTCCGGAATTTCTTTTCCTATATAATCACTTGTATTATTTACTTTATTTCTTTCATTTATAACTTTTGCTTTAGCTTGAATTTGTAACATTGTAGTACTTAAACTTTGTAATTCTTGTTCGTGTAAGTTGTTTTTTATATAAAATACTGCTCCTATTACTAATATTACTATTACTAAAACAATTAATATTAATTTAAGATTTAAGAATCCTTTTTTTCTCATAATTCCCTCCAATTTTTCTTATTATATCTTCTTTTTTGCATTATTACAATAAAGAAATACACATTTTTCACAGTTTTTTCACAAAAGTATTGTATCTTTTAATTAGTTTAGTATAAGATAATAAAAATGGAGGTAATTTTATGTCAGAGAATAATGAAAAGAATATCGAAAATAAAAAATTTAATTTTCCACAAAATAATAAAGGTTTTAAAGAAAAAGGAAAAACTGGTTTTGGAAAAAGTGTTTTAATTCCTTTTTGCTCAGGAGTTATAGGTGCTGCTTTAGTTGTGGGTGTTTGCTTTGGAGTACCAACAATCAAAAATAATTTAATAGACTCAAAATCAAATTCTTCAACTACTAGCACTCAAGCTGTTGGAACTCAAAATTTAGTTTCTTTATCAGGTTATTCTGATACAGCAACAAATGTAGCATCTAAAGTATTACCATCAATAGTTGGAATTAAAGTACAATACACTGTAAACTCTATATTTAGCGGTTCGCAAGCTGCAACTGCTGAAGGTTCTGGTATTATACTTAGTGAGGATGGCTATATCTTAACAAATAATCATGTTGTTAGTTCAAGTGATTCAACTTCTTACTATGCAGTTTCTGAGGCAACAAAAATAACAGTATCATTATATAATGATACAACTGAATATGAAGCAAAAGTTGTTGGAACAGATTCACAGACAGATTTAGCTGTTATAAAAATAGATAAATCTGGTTTAACTCCTGCAGAACTAGGTGATTCAAGTAGTGTTGTAGTTGGTGAGTTTGCAATGGCTATAGGTAATCCTTTAGGTATGCAAAGTTCTGTAACATCGGGTATAATTAGTGCTGTTAATAGAACAGTACAAAGTACAGATGGAAATACTTATAATCTAATTCAAACAGATGCTGCTATTAACTCTGGTAACAGTGGTGGTGCATTGGTAAATAGTGAAGGTAAAGTTATTGGTATAAATACTCTAAAATTAAATGGAACTGGGGTTGAAGGAATGGGATTTGCAATTCCTATAGATTCTGCAAAACCAATATTTGAACAATTAATTTCTACTGGTAAAGTTGCAAGACCTTATATTGGATTAACAGGTAGAGATTTAACTGAACAAACAGCAAAGGCAAACAATTTAGTCGAAGGTGTGTATGTTGTTTCTGTAGAACCATTCTGTGCAGCAGAAAAAGCTGGTATAAAAGCTGGTGATGTAATAGTTGGAATAGATGGAACTTCTATAAAAACAATGGATGAATTAAATAATATAAAAAATCAACATCAAATTGGTGATGAAGTTACTTTAAAAATAAATAGAAATGGAAAAGAAATGGACATGAAGGTTACCTTACAAGAACAACCTTCAGCCAATAATTAATTATTTATGGACACGAAAAATAAACTTCGTGTCCATTACAATTTTAAGCAAAGTAATTTTATTTTTTCAAACATATCACTTTAAGTTCACAAAATGAACAAATTTACTTGTTATATTATAGGAGAAGTCAGTAATACTTATTACTCCAATTACTGACTGTATGTTTAAAAACATCCCCTTTTATTTTCAAAGAAGAAGCACTACAAAGTGCTTCTTTTTTTGCCTATAAATTGCTAATCTGGCAAAAATAAAAGTAACATTTTTACATGTTACTTTTAAAATATTACTATATCTGTTACATCTGTATTGCTCGAATTTCCATATGCGTAAATAACATATACATTATTATTTTCGTCTATGAAAAAGTTACTTATATTCTCTACATCATATCTATCACTTCTTAAATCTCTTATATAAACAGAATAACCTAATTGCTGTAAAGCCTTAGCTTCTTCTTGTTTTCCCTGTATTTGTTTTCTTATTTTTTCTTGTACTGTATTAGTATCTAAATTTTTTAGTGTCATAATATCAGAAAATTCTACTTTTTTCATTTCTTTAATATTATAACAATAAGTTTGTATAATTACTCTTTGTGGATTACTTCCCTCTTTTAAAGTTGATCTTATAACAATTGATAAGATATTATTATTTAAAAAAGCTTCATAATCTACCGAATATACAGCTCTATTTGAGCTACCATTTAATATACTCTCTGCTTTATCTTGAAATACTTGTTTAATATCTTCATTATATGATTTTATTTCCTCAGAATTTATATTAATCATTGGTATTTTTACATCTATTTCATAGTTTCCCGAATTCACTTCTGCTTTCTCATAACTTGTATATATATAATCTTTATCTGCCTCTATTTTTTCTGCCTCTTCTGATGTATTAGTATTTTTAAATGAATTTTGAAATACATCGTCAAAATTATCAACTAGGGACATATCTGTAATTCCTGTATTACTTAAGCTGTTCTCCGCTACGTCTTTTTTATCTTGAATATTAGGATTCATAACATAATATAAAGCTTCTACAATAGCAATTATACATACAATCATTATGAGAGCAAAGCAAAAAATTTGGCTTTTAGGTATCTTTACTCTTCTCATATGTACTCCTTTTCTAACTTCTCTCTAATTATAACATTTAGATATATAATTTTCAACTTTTTTAACCATATATATTGTTTGAAATCATTGACTATTGTGGTATAATAATATATTATTATATATATTGTATAAACTATATATTAATATAAATTTTCGATAAAGGAGAACTTAATTAATGATTTGTTCAGAATGTAAAAAGAATACTGCAATCATATTTATAAATTCAATAGATAAAGACGGTAAAGAGTCTTTAAAGGGTTTATGTTATGATTGTGCCAAGAAAAAAGGAATTGATCCATTAGATGTTATTGCAAAACAAAATAACATTTTAAATAATAATATAAATAATAACAATAATATGTCTAACCAAATAGAATCTTTATTTAAAGATTTATCAAAAAATTTAAATTTAGAATCTTTAAATTTGGTTAATTTAGGAAATGATCCAACAGATTCAGACGATGATGACTCTGCTGATAAAAATATTAATGGTATGCCACTAGAATCACTATTTGCAGGTTTTATAACCCCTAATAATGATTCAAATGATTCAGAAAATACTAATACTAAACAACAAAGAAAAACTACTAAAAATAAGAAGAAGAAAAGAAAGTTTTTAGATTCATATGGTACAAATTTAACACAAAAAGCTAAGAACAATGAATTGGACAATGTAATTGGTAGAAATAAAGAAATAGAGCGAATGATTCAAATTTTAAATAGAAGATCTAAAAATAACCCTTGTTTAATTGGTGAACCTGGTGTTGGTAAAACAGCTTTAGCACAAGGACTTGCTATAAAAATTGCTAATAAAGAAGTTCCACCCAAATTATTAGATAAAGAAGTCTATTTAATAGACATGACAGCTTTAATTGCAGGTACTCAATTTAGAGGCCAATTCGAAGCTAGAATAAAATCTTTAGTAGATGAATGTAAAGATTTAGGTAATATTATATTAGTAATAGACGAAATTCATAATATTATTGGTGCTGGTGATGCAGATCATTCTATGAACGCTGCTAACATATTAAAGCCATCTTTAGCAAATGGTGAAATTCAATTAATTGGAACAACCACTTTAAAGGAATATAGAAAATATATAGAAAAAGATTCAGCTTTAGAAAGAAGATTCCAACCAATTATTGTTCAAGAACCTAATATTCAAGACACTGTAGAAATTCTTGAAGGAATTAAACAATATTATGAAAAATTTCATGGTGTAAAAATTTCTAAAGAAGTTATAGAAAAAACTGTTTCTATGTCAGAAAAATATATTCACGATAGATTCTTACCAGATAAAGCAATCGATATCTTAGATGAAGCTTGCTCTAGAATTAATTTAAATAATCAAGACCTATTTAAATTACAAGTATTAAAAAAGAGATTACAAGAAGTAAAAGATGAACAGGAAGAAATTGCTGCTGAAAGTGCAAAAGCTACTAACGAAAATGATTCTAATCAAGACTATGAAAAAGCTGCAAAATTAAAAGCAACAGAATGCTCAATTACTAAAGAAATAGATGACATTCAAAAAAATATTACTGTTCCAAACTTAACTGTTCAGGATATTGCGCAAGTTATAGAAAGTTGGACTAAAATTCCTGTAACAAAAATAACAGAGGCTGAAACAGATAAATTACTAAATTTAGAAAAAAATCTTCATACTAGAATAATTGGGCAAAACGAAGCTGTAAATAGTGTTTCTCGTGCAATAAGAAGAAATCGTGCAGGACTAAAAAGTACTAAAAGACCACCATCTTTCATCTTTGTTGGACCTACAGGTGTTGGTAAAACAGAACTTGCTAAATCTTTAGCATATGAAATGTTTGGAAATGAAGACATGATTATACGAATCGATATGTCTGAATACATGGAAAGCAATTCTACTTCAAAATTGATTGGTTCACCTCCAGGATATGTTGGATATGATGATGCTGGTCAATTAACAGAAAAAGTAAAAAGACAACCTTATTCAATTGTACTTTTTGATGAAATAGAAAAAGCTCATCCAGATGTATTTAATTTATTATTACAAATATTAGACGATGGTAGACTTACAGATTCACAAGGAAATACAGTAAGTTTTGAAAATACAATTATTATAATGACATCAAATGTTGGATCAAATGTTAATATAAATTCTATTGGTTTTAACTCATCAAAAACTTACAATAAAGAAAAAATAGAATCTAGTCTTAGAGAAACATTTAGACCTGAATTTTTAAATAGAGTTGATGAAATTGTTATTTTCGATAGTTTAACAGAAAATGAACTAATCCAAATTGTTGATATAATGCTTGCAGATACAAGTAAAGCCCTTGCAGATAAAAATATCAGTTTAATCGTAAGCGATGAAGCTAAAAAATATTTAATGAAAAAAGGTACAGATTTAAAATATGGTGCAAGACCTTTAAGAAGAGCTATACAACGTTATGTTGAAGATGAATTATCTGAAAAGGTATTAAGGCAAGAAATAAATAATGGTAATACCGTAAAAGTAGATTTAGAAAATGACGAATTAAAATTTACAATATTATAAATGTATTTAATGGAGGATTATTGATGAAAAAAATTGCTAAACAAATTCCTAATATTTTAACAATATTTAGATTTATACTTATACCTTTTATTGTAATCAATTTAGTTTATGATTCATATATTGCAGCTTTTATTATCTTTACGGTATCAGGTCTAACAGATATCTTAGATGGATTTATTGCAAGAAAATATAATTTTATAACTAATTTTGGAAAATTAATTGACCCATTAGCAGATAAATGTACACAGATAATAACTTTAGGAACATTAGCTATAAAAGATATAATACCTATGTGGATAATTATTATAGTTATTTTAAAGGAATTTATAATGGTTGCAGGCGCTTCCTTCCTATATGGAAAAGAATTGGTTGTTTCTAGTAGATGGTATGGAAAGCTTGCTACAGTCTTATTCTATATAGCTATTGTTTGCTCATTATTTATAAAACAATTTGATTTTTCATTTGACTTTAGTATATACATTTATTACTTAGCATTAATTTCTACAATCTTTTCTTTAATCATGTATATAAAAGCTTTTTATATGCAGGGTTACTTGAAAAAGGAAAATTTAAAGATAAATGAACAATTTGTAGACAAAACCAAAGACAGTTCTAAAAAATAGAACTGTCTTTGGTTACTTAATTTTAGTATATACTATTATTCACAACTAATTTTATTCGAAATCTTCTATAATACTATTCAAATTCTCTCGTCCAAAAACCTTTATTCCATCTCTTAAACTTATTTTATCTGTTTCTGGCAAATATTCTGTTGATATACCTGTATTTTGATATATTTCTTCTTTCCCGTCACTAAGGATCTTATAAATCATAATATTGCTATTTTCATCTCTTACAATATAATGTTCGTCACATTGCCCTTCTTCTTCTTTTATTAAAACTATTTTATTATTAAAAAAACTCTCTACTTTATAATCAGGATATAATTTTTCAATTTCTTCTTGTGTTTTGTTTACCATGTCATTTGCTACATTTCTTTTTTCTTCTGTAGTATGACCACATTCTTTATAATATTTTTTTATTATTTGGCGATACCTTAGTTTCTGTCTCACTTACTTTTATTTCGTCTATATCATTCTCAATCTCGTTGTTTTCATAAATGCATTCATCTGTCACTTTCTCTTCTTCTTTTGCCAATTTATCATATTTTATATTTTGATATACTACAGCACTTGTTAATATTATCAATGCTATTGTAAATATTGATATTAAAACTATTTTAAATTTGCTCATATAAATCTCCTGCCTTCTAATTGTTTTATATTATTATGTAGAATTATTAGCAAATTTATACATAAAAAGTTTTAAGCACACTATCTTAGTACTACTAAAGACAGTGTGCTTTTGGGTACGATTTAAATCGCAAAAACGATGATTGCAAGTAAGATTAGTAAGAACCATAATGCTTCTGTTCTTATATCTCCTCTTCTCATCATACCGATGTCATCATCCCAATGATGATCAAAAATCAGCTCTTCAATAAATCTAAACACCCGATTGTTAAAATTTCTGATTTTTTTCATGTCACATACCCTCCTCATTTTGTTCAACCTATGATTACACCTCTATTATATCATATTTATGAGTTTTTATCAAAAGAGATGAACTTATGAAGATTTAATCCATTCTTTTATTTTTACTATTTTTCCTCTTCTATTAATAGTAATACATATTTCTCCACTATCATCTGTTCTAAATATTTTACAGCCTATTTCTTCCAAATTATTTAAAGTGCTTATACTTGGATGACCAAACTTATTATTTTTTCCTACTCCAATTAATGCTATTTTAGGCTTAATACATTTTAATAATTCCTTTTTAGAAGACGTTTTAGACCCATGATGTGCTACTTTAATAATATCCGATTTTAGTATTTGTAAACTTTTTTCATATTTATTTAAAATTGCTTCCTCTGCAATCTCTTCTATATCTCCTGTAAATAACATTGTTGTTTCCTTATAATTCACCTTACATACTAAGGAATTATTATTTAATATATTATTTGTAATAACATTAGCACTATCTGGCCATAAAATATCTATATATGTATCTTTATCAATATTAATTCTTTGACCTGCTTCTACATTATATATTTTCATTTTTTTATCTTGAATTACCTTTATAAATTCTTCATAATTTTCCGATTTTTCAAATTGTTTTCCAATTATTATATTTTTTACGTTCAATTTTTCTAAAATAGTTAAAATACCACCCACATGATCTGAATCAAAGTGAGAAATAATAACATAATCTAATTTATGAATTTTTTTCTTTAATAAATATGGTAATAATGTTTTCTCTCCTACATCAAAAGTTGAACCAAATTCACTTCCTCCACCATCTATTAATATTTTTTTATTATACTGTGTCGTTATAAGTGTAGAATCCCCTTGGCCAACATCTATGAAATTAATGCAAAAATCCTTTGGTGTATTTTTATAAATAGTTATTACAATACTACTTATGACCATAAATATTAGCATTATTTTTTTATATTTTCTAAAAAAGTGTTTAATTTTATACATGTCCCCTCTTCTTATCATGTAATATAAATATATATTCATTACATAATAAATTATTATCTCCTGAATGTTAGGAATAACACAATAAATTTTAGAAATACCTATATTAGCAAAAAAGCTAACTACTCTTATTTCTATTTCAATCATTGGCTCTACTATTGCAAATATTTGTAATGGGCATATCATAATAAAAAATCCAATAACAGTAATTATGGTTGATAATGGAATAATTAATAAATTCGAAAAAATAAATGTTAATGAAATTGTACCAAAAATATATAGAATTATTGGGAAAATAAAAATTTGTGCAGCCACAGAACTAATTATAATATTAAGAATATATCTTATAATATTATTTTTTACTACTTTGTTAACTTTTTCAATTGTAAAACTACCTAAAACTATAATTCCTAAAAATCCAAAATATGATAATAATACACTTAAACTGTTTATTGAAAAAGGATTGTTTAACAAGATTATAAGTAATGATATTCCTAAACTATTAGCTATATCATAT
>ERZ824598.4501-NODE-4501-length-10372-cov-9.878647_pt1 | contig 10372 bp, 8 predicted proteins | sample MGYA00519934_ERZ824598 | MGnify/ENA primary metagenome ERZ824598 (study PRJEB31778, sample SAMEA3449177) | human gut metagenome | biome: human gut; feature: human-associated habitat; material: faeces | place: United Kingdom | collected 2010/2012 ... | reverse complement strand
CGGAGATTGTTTCCTCGTTGGAGGTCATGGTGTAACGTTTCGAGTAGTAGCACCATTTGTATTGCAATGTCCACAGGCGCCATGACACGTTGCCGGTGAGCGCAACCGACATTTTTTTTGCTTGACGGGATAACAACTGTATTCGTGGCAAAGACGGTCAAAGTAAGTACGGTAAGTTCTTGGAATATTTAAATCTCCATCTCGTCCGCAAATATTGTAATAATCTTCTTTCGTCATATCATTTGTATAGTTTATGCATGTTGAAAATAATTCCTTTGATTTCGTTGCGGAGCGACTGAGGGGCAAGTACCTCCAGCTTATCGCCGTGTGAAAGCAGTTCCATGATGAAATCATGCGTGGGATACACCGTCAGTGAAAATAGAGTGTAGCCGTCATCCTTTTCGATTACTTGCTGCGACTGGTGCAGCGGAAGTGCCTCGATATAGTTTGCCTCTTCCGATTGAATCTTAAGAAGCACTTCCTCCGGTTCTGTCCACGGCTCACGTATGATACCGTAGCAGTTATGGAATAAATCGCTGATGTCGAAGCTTGACGGCACGGTCTTATCTCCTACGCTCAGACGTACTATTCTGTCGAAAGGGTAGGAGTATGGCTCTCCGTCAGGTTTCTCGGCAATCAGATACCATCGCTGCCGAAACATTTTCAACCCTATTGGTGTGACAGATACAGTTTCTTCCCGATTGCGGTCATAATTGTGCCTGTAAAGTAATGACAGTTTCCTCTCCTCCTCGATAGCATTAATGATATCACGCATATATTGCGAGGCATTCGGGGCAGTCTCCACAGATATGCGCTCGCGTAATCCGGCTTTGGAAGCGATATTGTTTAGGAACAAGGCATTGTCAAGCAGTGACACCGCCTCACGGGAAAGGGCGTTGCCGTCATTATCTACGTAATACTGATTAGAGGCACGATCGCAGACGATCTTGACATCAAACAGAGTCTCGATTGCCTCCCTGTGATTTTCAAAAGTCTTGTGCGGCAACCCTGCTTTATCCTCATTGATAGTAGCCGATTCCCATGTTCGCGAGATCTCCTGAAAACTTACAGGCCCTCGTGACGCAATCATCTCATACAGCCATAGATACCGCCTGAACACTTCCCCCTGCTTCCTTCCGGTTCCCATATCTAATTACGATTGTATCCGAACGTTCGTGTTAAGAATTTATCTTTATATAGATTCTCGCGTGTAATAGCTTCGTCTTCAGATATTCTTATCGACATTGTTTCGAGTATGACCCATTGGAAATGAACGGCATAATCAGGGTCTTTGGAAATCAGATCTTCTAAATCTTTATTTCCCCCATGTCCTTTGGTTAAAAAATAGCATTGCCATCTTCCCCATATTCCCTTACTGCCGTATGTGCTGCCTACGTATTGTTTGCCCGTCAACTTATCTACAATCATGTATATTCCATTAACAGCCTGCAGCTTGTTTTTCCACTCTTCATCTTCATTGATAAAAATGGCTTTAAGTTCGTCAAACGACAGTATTGTGTCGGCATAAGAAATAAAACGCGGTACGCCGTTTTCGTCCTCAAATCCCTCATCAATGCGGATGACAGGTTTTATTTGTTTACGAAAATCCTGATGCCAGCTGACTGTTGATTTTCCCCAGTCGATTACTATTCGTCTGGATAGAAATTTAAATTCGTCAACTTCTTGCAGGTTAATTATGACTTCTCCTTTGACATTCGGATTAGGTCTGGATTCACCAACTTTGTATACGGCAATAAATCTTGCACGCGTACCACTTTCGCCTACGAAAACAACTAAAAAATCAGTTTTATCAAACGTCCCCTCTCTTTGGCGGCACTGATAGTCTTTAAAAGTTTCAATATCGTAACGGTAAAGTTCAAGTAAGGAACCTTTGAATGGAAGTCCGTTTACAGTTATTGGCCTCTCGTCCGGTTTTCGTGTATCGGCATGTCGGACAAGTTTGATAGAATTGCTTTTGTCAAATTCTTCGTTACGTCTGGCTAAAATCTGCTGGATAGTAGCAATTGTAAGTTTGTTATCATTCATGATATTGTTTTTTTAATTTTAGTTATAACTATGCGAAATCTGCATAAGCTGATATCGGAACTATTGCTCGGAGGTTAATTTATGTAACGGTAATTAATCACATAAGTTTATTTTTGTTGAAGACCAGTTATTTTATATTAAACCTATTCTTATACATGTCGTTTACTGTCCCGTGTGGACGTGTGCCTGAATAGTTTTTATGCTCATCCTTTTGGAGCGGTTTATTTCTGTTGTACTCTCTTTCTAATTCCATATAAGGTCGCTCTTTTGTACTGCTTTCTTTTATTGATTGCTTGCCAATATCTTCACGTAACTTTTTTTCAAGATATTGTCGCATTAATTCATTAATTTCATCTTTATCTTCCAGCTTTTGCTTGCGCTTTGAAATCCAGGTAATCAAAGACGCAAAAGTGCCCATTATAAAACTCCATGCTACAACCAAAAGTATTAGGCTAATTAACTTATTAAAGGTCATTTCTGCATCTTTTGCCATCACTAATGAAAAAATCATAGAGACTACAAAAAATACTATAAATACTCTCCAGAATGCCTTTGCAGTATTGACTTCTTTATTCACCATAATATAATTGTTATTTCCTCCGCAGGCAGCCGAATATTGGAGATTTTCATGGAATTATATGGAAAAGTGGGCTGCCATCCGTGCAAACTTGAAAGCATCGCCAAACGCTTGTACATACACACAGATGAACAGCCCACATGATTATATGAGCTATTCAAGCTATGCTTCGATGTACTTTTACAGAGTTGGCGATTCTTCAAGTTTGAAGCACTTTTCATTCTTTTTGTTTGTTGTCACTCTTGACTAAGAGCAAAATTACGAATTTTTTTGAAATATTACCTTTGTTAGCCGGAATTTTGAGTTCAGCAATTTCATCGTCTATTTAAATTGCTGCAAATATAAAGCGGGCTTTCGCCATAACACAGCGAAAGACCGCTTTATATTTTCGTGAGTGAAAAGTTTTTTTGTCCGGACATCAGAAGATGCTGCCCCCTATATCGTGACCGACAGGAATACCTCGAAGTTGATACCGGGCATGGGGTGTGACATTATGGTCTGATAGTCGGCGTTGAAGAGGTTGTTGACCGCGAGTTTGGCCGACAGGTGGAACGTATGCAGCGGAATGCGTCGTTCTATCGAGAGGTTGCTCATGAAATAGCGCGGGAGTGAGCCGGAGATTGTTTCCTCGTTGGAGGTCATGGTGTAACGTTTCGAGTAGTAGCACCACTTGTATTGCAATGTCCACTGGCGCCATGATGCGGAGCATGTCAATGCCGCCGACATTTTTGGCACGTAGGGGAGCTGCTTGCCTGTGGATTTGTCGTCGGGCGATACCGGGGCGCTGTTGTTGACCGACGAAGTCCATGTAGCGTTGGCATTGATGTCGAGGGTCCAGTCGCGGTTCAGGCGCGAGGCGATTCCGGCATTTGCCTCGATGCCGCAGGCATGCACGTTGCGTATGTTGCGGGCCTGGAAAAATCCCTTGTTGGTCGGCAGCCACAGTATCCAGTCGTTGATGTAGGAGTCATACCAGTTGACCGAAGCCGAGATGCTCGTCCGTGACCCTATCATTCGGTCGGCTGAGGCGCCTACATCGTAGCTCCAGCCATGCTCGGCCTTGAGGTCGGGATTGCCTCCGGGGAGGAAATACAGGTCGTTGAGCGACGCATAGTGATGGTTGCGGGCAACCGACCCCTTTATCGTTAAATTGGCAGGACGGTATACGACGTAGTCGGCGAATATGGCAGGGGTAGGGGCGTCGGCATCGCTCCCGGCTATGTCCTGACGCACGACCGCCGACAGTCCGAGGCGTTGCGTGGCCTGCCACCGCGCGGATATTGCTGCGCCTATGTCGCACCGGCTCTTGTCGTAACTGTTGACGCCTGAGAGTGCCGCGCGGTCGACGGTGGCCACATGGTCATGCTTCACGGTCAGTGTGGCCGACAGGAACATGTTCTCTACCGGAGTCCAGCCCCATTCGCCGTCGCCGTAGAATGTATCTGTCTTGGTGCGTGCCGTGGTCGACCGGTTCATCACCCCCTCGCTGCGTTCCACCGCGTAGTCGTATGCGTTCCACTGGTGGGTGTAACCGCCTCTTGCCGAAAAAGTCATCCCCGGTGCGGTGTGCTGCCACGACGCTATGGCGCGGATTATGTTGTCACGCTGTTTCTTTATGAATTTGCGCGAGTCGATATAATCGACGGTGTTGAGTGGCACATGGCGCACGGAGCCGGTGTACCATACCTGCAGCCCGAGGTTGTGGCGCCTCGGGGCAGTGAAATAAACCTGTTGCAGAAGATGAAAATCCGAGTAGCTGCCGTTGCGGTTGCGGTCCTTGGGGTAGTAGGAGTCGACTATGGTATGGTTGTCGTCGTAGACGAACTCCTTGCGGTCCTTGTTGACGAATGTGAAATCGTTGTCGGAGGTGGAGAGCACGGCGCGTGTGGAAAATCGCCAGCGTTTGTCGCCGTAGGTGAGCCGCAGGAACTCGTCGAGAGTGGTGAAGGAGCCGACTCCCTGTACGTACTGCGCACTGAAGCCGCCGGGGATTTCGGCCGGCGATGTCGACAGGTCGACCATGCCACCCATTCCGGCCGACGTTCGTGTGAGCGACGAGGCTCCGTGCAGCAGCGATGCGCGGTCTATAAGGTAGGAGGGGAGCATGGAGAAATCGGTCAGACCCATGGCGGGGGAATTGATTGGAAGGCCGTTCCACGTCACTGCCGTATGCGAGGGAGCTGTGCCGCGGAATGCCACTGTCGACAGCGTGGCGCGCCCGGCCGACTTGACGAATACCGATGAGTTGAAGCCGAGCACGTCGGCCATCGACAGCGATATGTTGTCGCGTAGGGCGGCCGAGTCGATAGGGGTATATTGAATGCCGATGCGGCTCAGCGGACGCTGAGCAGTGACAGTGACGCCATCGAGCCGGCGGCTCAACGTGCTGTTTTGGGCTGTAGCACCTAATGGCGCCAGACACAGAAAAAGCAGGGTCATCGTCAATAACAGTCGGGATGGCTCGGAGGAACTAAAATGTTCGCTATTGAAATGAAATTTGGCTCTAAAGAAATAGTGCCTTCCTGACGATTGAGTGATGCCCCTGCTTTGCGGGAGTCTCATATCCTGATGATTATGAGATATTATTTGCCAAATTTCCAACAGAATCCGGCGGGAATGATGCCGGTGCTGAAAGAGTTGATTTTTTCACCTGATGAGTTGTAGCGTGTCACGGCGCCTGCCTGTTGCCAGTCGATTGCGTCGCCTACGTATATGTCGCCGTTGGCGGGGTTGATGTCAAGTGCATACAGGCTGTAGCTTTCCGTAGGGATAAACGCCTCGGCCGGAGCTTCGGCTGCGTTTGTGCTCATGCGTTGCACACCGTTTTCGAGCCAGTACAGGTTGCCGTTGTAATAGCGCAAGTGGGAAACCGAGCTGTATTGTGCAAGCCCGATGGTGCTTTCCACCTTGAATGTGCCGAGATTGATGCGCGATATCGATGGAGCCTCGTAGCCGATGGGGTTTGTGGCATATCCGCCGCCGTCGCAAAGCACCCAAAGGGCGTTGTTGTTTCTGTCGTAGGCGATGCTCTGCGGCTGGATGCCGACTTCGATGCGGTCAACCACTTTATCGTTACGGGTGTCGATTTTAAGGATTTCCTTCTGGTAGCTCCAGCAGTTGACGTAGACATAGTCGCCTACCTTGACCATCTGTTCGGTCGAGCCGGTGGCAGCATCCATGCCGGGTACTTCGATATGTCCTGTTACGGAATATGTCGCCGGGTCGACGATGGCTATGCGGTTGTCGTAAAGAGCTGTGACATACATTTTGTGGTCGCCGACTACAAGCGCGTTGCGGGGCGATGCGATGTCGGTCACGTGGCCTTTCACCTTATAGGTGTTCACATCGATGGCATACACTACATTCGAACCGTTGACACAGATCCAGCCCGTCTCGCCGTCAATGCTCATCGATTGGGCCGTGTCGCCGAGCTTCATGCCGTTGGCGCGCTCGAACACGTTGTTTTCCACACTGTTGTCAGAGGGTGTATAATAGGAGAGAGAACCGTTGCCTGCGAGATAATTGCCGTTGCATACAACGAACAGACCGTCGACAGCATGTTGTACCGGCGGTACGTCGGGCATGTCATCGTCGTCAGAACATGAAGTGAATGTCAATGAGGATGCGGCGATTGCAGCCGCCAGATAAATGAATTTTTTCATTGTTATAAAACTATTTTTTGAAGATTGTCAGTTGCCAACGTGACAGCGAGCATGACTGCGTGTGCATCCACACCCGTATTAATCTACAATCCGGATAATATCTGGCTTCCGGATAGCAAAGAGTTTGTTTTCCGGCTTCTCTTGTTGCGACGCCTTCTCGGAGCATTCCGGTTCTCCAATGGCTTGTGTCGCGTCGTCTCCACATAAATATATATATAGGGAAACGAGAGTTACGGCAGCGTGCCTGCTCAGGACTTTCACCTGTATTCCTTACGGACAAAACAGTCCGATATCTTTGCTGATGCAAATATACTCAAACTATTTATAAAAATAATAGGTTTTTACAATTATTTTGCATAAATTTGGAACGGATTTTGGAGTAAAGGATACTCCGTGTCCGGATATTACATTAATATTTAATTTGTTATGGAAACCCGCCAGACGGCAGACGAGTCAGTTGACCTGACTGCCAATCCTATCCCCGACAGTTCTCAGCCTGAAGTTGAGAACGAAGAAGTCAACACATCAGCCGTTGCCGCCGATGTAGCTACAGATGATAACAAGGCCAAAGAGGCTGTTCCGGCCATTGATGATATGTCGGAAGCTGATATCATCATAACACTCACCGCTCTTGCGCAGGCCGGTGCTGATGAAATATCCCGCGATGAAGTGTCGCGGCTCAAACAGCGTTATTACGCGTTGCGCAAGGCTACTGATGAGGAAGCCCGCAAACAGTTCATAGCCAACGGCAACGACCCTGAAGCATTTATCCCCGAGGAGGATCCCGCCGACGAGGTGCTCCGCCAGTTGCTCAATTCCATTAAGGAGAAAAAAGCTGCGCGTGCGGCTGAGGTGGAGGCAGAGCTCCAGCGCAATTACGAAAAGAAAAATGCCCTCATAGACGAAATCACCGCTATGAGCAACGATACCGACAACGTAAACCGTCATTTCACCCGTTTCCGTGAAATCCAGCAGGAATTCAAGTCTGTGGGCGATGTGGCACCCCAGCAGATGTCGGACCAGTGGAAACGCTATCAGGAGGCCGTGGAGATATTCTACGACCAGCTGAAGGTGAACAAGGATCTGCGCGATTATGATTTCAAAAAGAATCTCGAGACGAAATTGCAGCTTTGCGCCGAGGCCGAACAGCTTGATGCCGAAGCCGACGTGATTGCCGCCTTCAAGCGACTGCAGGACCTGCATGTCACCTGGCGCGAGACAGGCCCGGTCGACAAGGAGCAGCGCGAGGAGATATGGACTCGCTTCAAGGAGGCGTCGGCCGTGGTCAACAAGAAATATCAGGCTTTCTTTGAAGAACGCAAGGCGCGCGAACAGGAGAACGAGAATGCTAAGACAGCGATATGCGAACGTCTTGAAGCGCTTGATTTCGACTCGCTCAAATCGTTCAACGCCTGGAACGACATGACAAAGACAATACTTCAGGCGCAGGAAGACTGGCGTAAGCTCGGTTTTGCATCAAAGAAAGCGAATAACGCGCTCTTCACCCGTTTCCGTGCCGTGTGCGATAAATTCTTCGCACAGAAAGCGGAATATTATAAATCGGTCAAGGAGGATATGGCGGCCAACCTCGAGAAGAAAATAGCGCTTTGCGAGCAGGCAGAGGCTCTCAAGGACAGCACTGACTGGAAAGCCACCGCCGATAAACTTACCGAGCTGCAGCGCCGGTGGAAGACCATTGGTTCGGTTCCCAAAAAACGTTCCGATGAGGTGTGGAAACGCTTTCAGGAAGCATGCGATTTCTTCTTCGAGCAGAAAAAACGCGACCTTTCGCAGTCTCGCAAGTCGGAGCAGGAAAACCTTCGCGCAAAGCGTGCGCTGACGGCGTCGCTCAAGGAGATAGCCGCCGACGCCCCGCGTCAGGAAGTTGTGGCTGCAATCAAGGATGCGCAGGCGCGCTGGAACGAAATTGGTCATGTGCCTTTCCGCGAAAAAGACAAGGTATATGAGGAGTTCCGTGCGGTCATCAATGAGCTTTACAAGGTGCACGACCTGAAAGATACACGCGCCAACTTCGCCCGTTTCGAGAACAGTATCAACGAGATGTCGGACAGCGGAAAGCTTTCCCGCGAGCGCGAACGCCTTGCCCGCGTGCTCGAAACAAAACGTTCGGAACTGACCACGTATCAGAACAACCTCGGATTCTTCAATTTCAAATCCACTTCCGGATCGTCGATGCTCCGAGATATAGAGCGCAAGACACAGCGTATACGCGACGATATCGCCGACCTTGAAAAGAAAATCGCCCTGATTGACGGGCGTCTGTAATAACCTGACCCGCAATGCCCCGGCGAATTGTTGAATTCCCGGGGTATTTGTGATTTATTCCATGGCATGCCCTGACTGTCAGGATTGCTTCATGCCCCCAGTTGTAGCAATTCACTTTGTCGCGATATGCTGAAGCGATGTCGCACGGATTGTATCTATTTCAGAAATAAAATATTATGCTTAGAAATATTCCGATTGGTAAATATGGTAGATATGTACCGCTGATACAGACTCTTCTCGATATGGCAATCATGGCCGCAGCGTTTGTGGTGCTGTTGTCGGTCGGCAGAGACGGCCGTTTTTATGACGTGAGCGATAATGGCAGTGTATGGCGTACGATACTTATCGTCGGAATAGTGACACTCGTATCGTCGAGAGGCTGTATGGCCATACACGAACGCCGTATGATGCGAGCCGAAAAATTATTCGGCATGGCATTGCTCACATCATTATTTTCCACACTCCTTTATGCGGCGATGATGATGTTTACCGGATATGGCAATGTACAGTTCATATTCTTCTGTATATTGTATTTTGCGCAGGCAGCGGTGCTTCTCCTTTTATGGTTGGTATCGTTGCAGCTTCTCAAGCGTTTCCGCCGGCATGGGCGCAACACACGTAATATCGTAATCATAGGAACCGGACAGCCTGCCATGCGCCTGTCGCAGCTTCTTGCCAACGAACAGGGCTACGGCATGAGGGTACTCGGATACTTCGACAACAGGATTCCTTCGGATTTCAACGGAAAATTCATTGGTTCTATCGACAAACTCGAGGATTTCATAAAGGCCAACGACGTGCATGAGATATTTTATACCTCATCAATCGACAATGACATGCTGATTAACAAGGTGATACATCTTGCTGACCAGCATTTCTGCAAATTATATTTCACTCCGCTTATGTCGCCGAAGCTGCAGCACAGCTTCTACATGTTCAATTTCAACAGCACGATACCTGCGATAGCCGTGCACAAATCTCCGTTGCGGTCGGTGACCAACAGAGCCATCAAACGCACGTTCGACATACTGTTCTCCGGCCTCGTGCTGCTTTTGTCGCCCCTCGTGCTAATACCGGTCGCCATCGCTATAAAGATTTCATCGCCGGGCCCCGTATTTTTCCGACAATTGCGCACCGGCTACATGGGTAAAGAATTTTATTGCTATAAATTCCGTACCATGCGCGTGAGCAAAGACGCCGACACACGTCAGGCAACAAAAGACGACGATCGCAAGACCCGTCTCGGCAACTTCCTGCGACACACTTCAATCGACGAGCTGCCGCAGTTCTGGAACGTGTTCAAAGGCGACATGTCGGTAGTCGGTCCGCGTCCCCACATGCTTGCGCATACCGAGGAATACCGTCAGCTTATCGACCAGTACATGGTGCGCCATCTCGTCAAGCCGGGCATAACAGGCTGGGCGCAGATACAGGGATTCCGCGGCGCCACCGACGAACTCTGGCAGATGGAACGCCGCGTCGACAACGACGTATGGTACATAGAGCACTGGAGCCTCTCGCTCGACCTCAAAATCATAGTCCGCACCATAACCAACGCCATCTCCGGCGAAGAAAACGCCTATTAATTTCACTCAAGCTAAAATTGCAGCGCACGGCGATATAAAAATTGTCGGCTTTACTGTCCGCGGTTAAAAACCGCGGCTACTATAACGCTCTACAATCAGTCATGCAGTAGTCGCGGTTTTAGTAATGTAGTAGCCGCGGTTTTTAACCGCGGACAGTAAAGGGATCAATGCAAAAACTCAGTTGTTAAAATTCCGACAGCGGAGAGCCGGAGGCT
>ERZ824598.4495-NODE-4495-length-10384-cov-2.583212_pt1 | contig 10384 bp, 6 predicted proteins | sample MGYA00519934_ERZ824598 | MGnify/ENA primary metagenome ERZ824598 (study PRJEB31778, sample SAMEA3449177) | human gut metagenome | biome: human gut; feature: human-associated habitat; material: faeces | place: United Kingdom | collected 2010/2012 ... | reverse complement strand
CAGTCTATAAGAATTACACCCAGTGGGGCTTTGACCCCGACAAAGATATGCTCCAATGTCCGGTATACGGCATTGACTCCTACAAGGGCGGCATCTTCTGGGGTAACATGCAGAGCACGCCCCAGTCCATCCGCATTCTGGGCGGCCAGGGCGGCTATCTTACCGACTGGCGTCTGATGACAAACCTGCCCGGTCTGTTTGCCGCTGGCGCACCCTGTCTGTTCGGCAACGGCAACCACGGTGAATCGCACACGACCGGACGCTACGCGGGACGTCAGGCAGCCCTGTTCGCCCAGATGCATGACGCGGTAGAGCCGGACAGAGCACAGATCGATGCGGAAAAGGCATGGTGCTATGAGCCGGTGACGCGGCCCGGCGGCGACATGGGCTGGAAGGAATTGAACTACGCCTCCGCCCGTATCATGCAGGACTACCTGGGGCCCTGCCTGACCGATGAGGTCATGGACCTGGGTATCGCCCGCTTGAACAGCCTGGAGGAGAGTGAAGGCCACCGCACCTACGCCGCCAATCCCCACGAGCTGGTGCGTGTGATCGAGAGCCGCGCCATCCTGGCGCTGGACAAGTTCCTGCTGGAGACGGCCAAGGCCAGAAAATCCAGCAACAAGGTGCTGAATTTCAACCGTGTGGATTATCCGGCGGACGACCCGGCATGGCACGTATTCCTGCCCATCCACATGGAGGGTGATAAGGCTGTGTCCCGGAAGATGTCCTGCACCTACTACAAGGAAGGCGAGTACGCTGAAAGCTATGAGGAGAACTACCGCCGGTACTGCGGACTGAAGGAGGGAGAGCATGACTGAGAATATCTACACGTTCCCGGCCTTTTCCGGCCCCAGCAGAGTGCTGCAATTTGACGCTGCCAAATGCGTGGGCTGCAATCGCTGCGTGAATGTCTGTCCCATCGATGTGATGATACCCAATCCCGAAAAGGGCAAAGAACCTATTGTGATCTTCGCGGAGGAATGCTGGTTCTGCGGCTCCTGTGTCAACGACTGCCCGCATCAGGCGGTCACGCTGGTCATGCCGGCCAAACAGCGGATTTCCGCCGTGTGGAAGGAAAAAGCCACCGGCAGGGAATACCGCGTGGGTATGAAAGATCCTCTGCCTCCCAATACACGCTCTGCGGCGGGCGAGACCGGAAAGGAGAATTGACATGGATGCGAACAATGCGCCTGCTTTGCAGGATAAGCTGCTGGACATCAGGGGCTACAGTACCAAAGTGCCTCTGACAAAGAAGCTGGTCATAGCCACCCTCGTGTCTGTGGCCGGATACTTCCTTATTTCGCTTGTGGACCTGTCCGCCTACGGAGAAATGGCCTCCAAAGGTCTCGGCCTGTTCGTGGCGCTGGTGCTGTTCATGGTGTTTTCCGGCATGGACGTGATGGTAGACGGCCTGATCATGGTATTCCTTGGCATAGCCTTGTCCTTCTGGCAGTGGAAGGATGTGCAGACCTATCTGGGGTCTTCACAGTTCTATTCCATGCTGGGTATGGTCATCGTGGCCATGGGCTGCGAGTTCACACCCTTCGGCCGCCGCGTGGCATATTTCTTCCTGGAGCATTTCGGACAGAAGCCCAAGCGCATGGTGATCGTGTTCGGCGCGGTGACGGCGCTCATGTCCGCTTTTGTCTCCAACATCGCAACCCTGATCCTGATGAGCAGCATCGCAGCCAGCGTGCTGGAGGCCATGGGCGAAAAGCCGGGCGAGAGCAATATCGGTAAGGCGCTGATGCTGCTGGTGGCCGCGGCCTCTATGTTCGGCGGCTGCGCCTTGATCAGCGGCAGTCCTTACGGCAATGCCATCGCCATCAGTATGATGGAAAACGCCTCTGAGGGCGTGTATACCGTCAGCTACGCACAGTGGGCGTTCTTCGGCTGTATCACCTTCCTGGTGCTGGTGATCCCCTTCTGCATGATTTACATCAAGTGCAGCGGTGTGAAAAACAGCGGCTATCAGCTGCCCACCAAGGAATACTACGAGGAGAAGAAAAAGGAGCTGGGCAAGCTGGGAGGTTCCGAGGTCCGCTGGGTCATTATCGTGGTCGTCATGGTGGCGCTGATGATCGCCGGCAAGAACACTGCGGAGATGGCCATGCTGTTCGCCATGATTTCTTTCCTGCCGGTCATTGGTACTACCCCTGTGCGTGAGAGCATGAGCAAAGTGCCGCTGCGTATTCTGATGTGCATGGGTATCATCCCTATGATGTCCAAGCTGCTGACCACCACCGGTGTGGTGGACTGGCTGACCGACATCCTGAAGGGCAATCTGAACATCACCAGCCCGCTGCTGTTCTCCATTGTGACCACGCTGATCATGGGCCTGGCCATTAATGTGCTGGTGAATACATCCTCCGCCATTGGCCCGTCTCTCATCGCCATTTTCACCCCTATCGCCGCAGCCATGGGCTTCAATCCCGTCGTGGTGCTGATGCCCGTCATGCTGGAGTCCTCTTTCTTCTGGGCTATGGGCATGAACGCGATCATGCTGATGAACAAGGGCTACGGCTACTGGAATGACAAGGATACCATGCTGCCCGGTTATCTGACAGTGGTGCTGACTTCTGTTGTTATCCCTGTGATCTGCTGCCTGCTGTGCGGTGTGATCGGACTGTCCCCCATGCTGTAAAACAAAACAGATATGTTTACCGCCCCCGGTACATCTATTGTGGGGAATCGCCCGGCGCATGATGCGCCTGGCGATTCTTTTGAGATGGGGCAGACATCGTAAATGACCGTAATGGAGATTTTACTAACTATGAAATTGCAGGGTGCAGGTTTGCCGAAAGGCAAACCTGCACCCTGCAATTTCTATGCGGAGAGAAGGGTCGAAACAAGGGGGATCGTTGCCAATAAAGTGAAATTTTGGCTGTGCGACTATTGAAATGAGATAATTGTTCATATATAATATGCGATGATAAGTGTTTTCCGGGCGCGGCAAGGGCTGCTGCGGCTTCGGATACATGACGGATGGATAAGTTTTCGCCGGACGGCGGATCATTTGACGGATGAGGGGCACACAGTGGAAGAGAACATGACCGCACGCGGCGGGGCAAAGCGGGATATTGCGGGTCAGCGGTTCGGGAGACTGACGGCGCAGCGCCGGGTACCGCCCCCGGATGGAGCGGCACAGAATGACTACTGGCTGTGCCGGTGTGACTGCGGCAATGAGCGGACGGTGCTGGCGTCCAACCTGCTTCGGGGGCACACGAGGAGCTGCGGATGTCTGAAGCAGCGGGATCTGACAGGGCAGCACATCAATATGCTGACAGTGCTGGAGAAATCGGATCAGTTTGCCACCCGCGGAAAGCGGAAGGTGCGGCTGTGGAAGTGCCGGTGCGACTGTGGAAATATCACATATAAGGCAACAGATACGCTGACCAGCCAACGGGAGTGCAGCTGTGCGGAGTGCGCAGGCAGGCGAAACGCGGCTAAGGCCCGGGAGAACGCTGGCTTTGTGGGCGGTACGCAGCTGTGCAAGCTGCCGGGCGAAGAACCGTCGATGCCCCATGACGGCAAGTGCCGGGGCGTGTACTACGACAAAAAGCGGCAGCTGTACGAGGCGGTCATCAAATTTCGGGGCAAGCGGACGCGGCTGGGGTATTTCCGGAAGTTTGAGGACGCGGTAAAGGCACGCCAGGTGGCAGAGGACGATGTGTTCGGGGAATTCCGGCGGCAGCTGGAGGCACAAAGGGCAGAGGATGAGGCGTCCAGATGACCAATGGCCGCAAAAAAAAGCAGACAGCGGAACGAAAACCGCGGTCTGCCTTGCGCAGGGAAGCAGGATCAGGAGGTCTTATGTAAATCGTCGGGATAGATCTCAGATTTGATGAGAAGCTCCACGATGGCCTGAAGGATCTTGTTGATCTCCGGCTCATAGCGGGGGTCGAACTGGCGAATACGGGAAATGGTATCTGCCCAGGGAGAGCCGTCACCGGTCTCTGCGCCGAACAGCAGATGGTCGCTGCTGCAGGAGAGCACCTGGCAGATGGTCATCAGCGAGTCCAGACTGAACGTGGAGTCGCCAAGTTCGATGTTAGCAATAAAGCGGGGGCTAAGTGAGCAGAGTTCACCCAGCCGCTCGCGGGTGTATCCGGCATTTTCTCGTCTGCGGCGAAGCCGGCGTCCGATTTCCAGTTTGGTTCTTGCGTCCATATTATCACTCCTTATCACAAGTTTAATATGAAAGAAATAAGGTTGAAATGTGATTGCGTTTCATGTATAATATGTGATAAAAGGTGATACTTGGCAATTCTAGGGAAAACTGGGGAAGGTGTGCAGACAGAAAAACGTGCGAATTGCCGATATATAGACGATAGTGCGCTGCGGCTTTGCGGGGGTGAGTGGCAGTGCGGCAGGAAACTCCCGGGGCGGACTATGTCCGCGGCGGTTTTTTGTTTTTGTTTTCAAAAGCGTATTCGCGTCTGTCAACGTGGAGGCTTTGGAATAGTAAGTATCAGCAAAGATAGGAGTGTGGAGTTCGATGCAAAAACATGAGCGCACAGGAAAACGTCTGCTGGCATTGGTGCTTGCGCTGGTCATGGCGCTGAGCACGGTAACGGAATGCCTGGCGGCGGTGGTGGAGCGGCCTGTCACTGCGGGCGGAAAGGAGACGGTCACAGCAGGTGAGCTGGTGGCCAAGGCCTATACCGACAAGTTGACGGATGCCGAAAAAGCTCTGCTGGAGTCGGGGTTGCTGACAGGGGAGACGTATACATATACGGCACCTGCCAGCCAGGATGAACTTGTGACCGTAGATGAGACAGCTCTTACTATTACAGCAAAGAGCTTCACAAAAGACGGATTCACATGGCTGCCTGAGGGCGCACGTATTGTTGTAGACAGCACAACCAATGAGCCTGTCGAGTTGAAAAAGAACGGTCAGGATTACGTGGGATCGTTCAGTGAAGCAGGCAATACGTATAGCGTGGAGGTAGATTATGCTGCGGTGATTTCTGTGTCAACAGATACGCAGAATCATCTGCTGAACACGCCTTATATGCTGGCTAAGGGCCTGGAGAATATCGAGACGCTGAATAGTCAGTCTGGCGCTTCGGATCTGTTGGAACAGTATTTTGATGCGCTGTATAAGCTAAGAACCGAAGGTATGGATTTTGCAGGTACACATGTCGATATTGTTGGCGCTGCGGCAGCTGCTATCGACGACATGAAAGCGCAGATTGACAGAAACGGCGGAAATCTGGACATCAGTGTGGAGTTGAACAAGTATGCAGCCTATGAAGAGGGAAAGACTGCGTATCTGGTAAAAGAAGGTGCCACGATGAAAGCCGTGGCGGAGCAGTATTACAAGGATATCGTTGCGCTGTCCGACACCGGGTTTGGATCGCTGCATTGGGCGGCAACGACGATCATAGGTTTGGGGTCTGCTACAGCCGAGCAAAAGGAAAATGCCAAGACGGTCAAGGCCGGACTGGAGTATCTGGGGAGAGTCGGCGAAAGCATTCGACCGGTTATCGAGGATGCGTGGCTGGTGTTGAACCAGACTGTAGTCAATGCTTCATTGAATAAAGAACAGTATCTTGCTCTAAATAATCTGGCGTTTGCTGCGATGAATGGTCAGAGTAAGCTGCATGATTCTGACATCACTGTGGAAGAAAACGTCTGCAAACTGACTAGCGTGATTACTGCGGACGTGAACCAGTACAAGGTGATGGTGCAGGTCATGGCAAAAGTCATTCCGCTGGACCAGTATGACAACAAAGCTCCGGTGGAGGTTCGCAGCACTGCGACCGAACTGACGCTGAAAAAGGATACCACATTAGCACAGATAGAAAAGGCCATCGCGGATGAGGGCTTCGAGAGTGCGGCGCTGGCTGCCGAGGATTGGAAGGACTACGCTGTGGCTGAGGGCGCTTACTACAAGCGCGAGGTGGAGCAGACCGTGGGCAGCGTGTTGAGTGCGGACGCAAGCTACACTATCGTGTATACGGTGCAGGATGCTATTGATATCGACGTGGGCGACGGCAATAGACTGCCGGTGCCCTATGGCTACAATGTGACGCTGCCGCTGCACGGCGGAAGCGACTATGTCTACGACTATACAGTAAATGGCGTGAGCTATGACGAGGGCAGCGTGTATCGCGTGGTCGGCAATACAGTCATCAGCCGTGTGGAAGGAAAGGCGTGGGAGGAGCATAACCTTGGCAAGCTGCTCTATGAAAACTATGCCAAAGACGATACTTACGCAGGTGATATTCTGACCAACACCGCGCTGAATACCGGCGTAAAGCGCCTGCGGACACCCTCCTCTGAGAGCGGGCTGCTGCATGTGGAGAACAGTCTTGTGACTGCGGCTACATATGGCGTTGGCGGAGGCAGTGGCTTGATGTGGCTGCCCAAGACGGCTACGCCCGTAGCAGACGGTGCTGAAGGGACTCCTGTGCCGTTTGTGCTGGACGAAGCGACCGGTAAGTACACGGCAGTGGTCGCCGGACCTTTTGACAGAGTGCTGGTGCAGTATGAGCTGACGCTGGATTGGGACGACCTCGGCTACACAGCGGAAGAGACGACGGAAATTCTGAACCTTCCGTATACGCTGACAGTTGCTGCGAAGCAGCAGCTGGAGGCTATGGATGATCTGGCTGGGCAATATGGACAGTTGGCGAAGGTAAATGACAAGCTCTCCATGATCAACACGCAGATCGTAAACGACACGGAGCACAATATATCCGCAGAGGCGGTCGCGGTGTGGAAAGACGTGTATGCCAATAATGTAATCAACAAACAGTTGATCATTTTCCCGTACATCGGAGAGTATGCCGCTCTGACAGACGATGCAGCAAAGCTGACTTACTACTAAAAAAACGCGGCGGTGATCTGCAGAGAGATGGACGATCTGTGCAGTAAGCTGGTAGATGTGGTTTTGGAGGACGCAGGTGTTCAGGCGCTGGTCAAGGAGGCTGACGAGGGAATCTTTAACGACCTGCAGAAGATCAAAACTAAGCTCCGTGAAGTGAACGGGAAGCTCGGTGGCGTGGATGACCGCGTTAACATAGCAAGTCCGAGTCTACGGAGCCTGACAGAGAAAGTCGTGGCGGCTATCGGCAAGACAACGCAGTACGCAACTGTTGCCAAAGAGCCCGTGCTTTCTACGACTTTGAGCGTGGAGGCGCCCGGTAAGATTGCGGCTAACATCACGGTGGAGATCAAAAACAGCGCCGGTGAGACGGTTGGCAGCGACCGCCAGAGTGTGAGCTTTGAAAAGGACGAGGGCAAGGATACCCACAAACTGACGCAAAGCGATATCACAGCGCTGGAAGACGCCCTGAATGCGGCGCTGAATACAGCGGGCAGCGGCATGGACCTGACGATGTATCAGCGGCAGGAGAATACAGGCGTTCTGCCTCAGGCAGGGGATGAATATGCCGGTGGCAGCATCACGGTGGTTTATGAGCCGAGGAAGGTTTCGGTGACGATCGAGGGTGTTGCGGCAGAGTTCTACGTGGACGACCCGGAGGTCGAACTGCCACCGTGCAGTGAGGATGGCTTCCGGTATGACTACACCGTAGATGGAACGACCGTTTCTCCGGATAAGAACAACAAGTATCGCTTTAGTGCGGAGCAGGTTCAAAGGCTGCTCAGTGGTGAGACGATCACCATCGCCCGCAGCAAGGTCGATATTCGGCGTGAAGCCGTTTTGAAAACAGTAGACGCGCTGAACGCCGCAGTTGCAAAGCGTGGCCTAATTTATACGGAAGATGGTAAGACCTGCCTCAGTCTGGCATTTATCCCCGTGGAGAAAAATGGCGCGATGACCATTCTGGTGCGTATTTCTCCTGACACCACGACATTTACGGCGACAAATCTGAAAAATCTGCTGGCGGACGTGGCTAATGAGCTGATGACGTACAGTGAGGTAAAACTGTCCGGCGGTGTGCTGTGGGACGATGAACTGGTTTATCTCCAGGCGTTGGTAGATACGTTGCTGAATAGCGGATTTGGCATGGATACTGTGCTGGGGATCGTGGATGAAAACGGAGGCATCAAGGAAAACTCCGGACTCCGCACGGAGGACGTGGTGGGCGTGACTACCGTTTCCGGCAAGAGCTATATCCAGGTGGGCGGTTATTACGTGCCGCTTTCCGATGATACTATGGGTGGCGTTTTGCTGAACACCGACAGCGATGGCCTGGTATTGGACGGCAAGGAGCTGAGCCTGTGCGTAACGCTGGAAGACTTCGACAAGAGTGCTGACACACTCAAGAAGATGAGAGATAATCTGGCCAAGGCGCGGGATAGCGTGAACGCATGGCTGGATAATGGCACAGTCAACGTGGACATCACTGCGCCGGATAAGGCGTACAAGGCGTTCCTAACGGGACTGCTGGCACTGGGTGAGAGCAGTATTGATGATATTTCCAACTTCAACCTTGCCAGTGTGGAGACTTTGGCTGCGGATAAGATCAAGCCGGTCTTAGAGAATGAGGCCATTACTGGCGCGACCATTCAGAACACACTGACAAAACTGGGTATTACCACAGATGTGAGCCGGTATACTGAACTGTACGATAAGTACATCGGAACTAAGTGGAGCAATTCTGCGTGGGTCTATGCGGATACGAAGGGCGAGAATGCTTTCGCAGGCGTGCGTGTGCTCGGTACCAGCTCCGGCGTGACTAAGCAGCTCAGCGCATACCGGAATGCACTCAATGCTATTAACAGCAACAGCAACACGGCCAAAAACGCCATAGCCACATCCCTGGCTAACAATGGTCAGACACTGGCCAATATCCTTGTTCAGCATATTCAGGATGAGACTGCAAAATTCAAGAGAACAGATGTCGAGACACTTAAGAAACTGGTCGACGCTCTGCAGACAGCCAATGAAGCTGCCGGTGAGGCGATCAAGCAGGCGGTGTTGGCGTATAACCTCAGCAGTGCCGCAGGCTCTCTCAGTGATGATGCAGTAGATAGCCTGGTGGCCGCAATCAAGGCAGCGGAAGTTACTGAACTGAGCGGTGTGACGTTTGCCAAGAGCGATGATGGACTTGCGGTAGCAATCACGATGCCTACTGGTGCTGAGGCTGCAGTGACGCAGTGGAATGGCAATAGCACTGCAATCAAGACCGCGAGTGATAACCTTACTGCCTTGCTGGCGGATGATGCGAAGACCGAATATGCTTACGATGAGTTCGGATCAATCATGAACGGTTTGATCGACAAAACGCATACAAAAGTTGCGGGGGTAACGAATCCAAGAAAGACCGATATGGATACCATTGTGCAGTATTATACTGACAATCAAAGAATCGATATCGTTATGTTGGATGGGTCTGGTATCTACGCGAACATCGCCAACCTGGTGGGTGATTATACCGCGTCCGGGTTTAAGGTGAAGGTAACAACCTCTGCTATCACTGCTTCGGTACCTGTTACCATGTCTACCTCTGTAAGCCCTGATGGTCTGGTGAAGGGGATTAACACGGATAAAGAGCCTGCAGCATCTGTTGGCGGTGCGGGAACTACCACGGTTCTCAGCGACACCTATGGTTATGCACTGGACTTCGGATTCCGCACCAACGCGGCTGGCAGTAATCTGCTGCTGCAGACGGCGCAGGCCCAGCGTGTATACAGCGATGCTACTGCAGCCAATACGCAGGGCGAAGGCTCTTACATGCAGTTCAAGTCCAACAATGTGACAGTGTTCTCCGTAGATGAACTGCGTGCGCTGATGAGTGCCATGCGCGTTGTATTCGTGGAGACAAAGATTGAGAATAATCTTCCACAATATACAGTGCTGGGCATCGCAGCTGCCGATATTACCAAGACAACAGATGAACAGGACGGGGATACCACCTATAGCGGCGGTGACGCAGTAGGCACGGACGGCCTGAAAGCAGGTCTGTACCTGTACAACTACACGGTTGGGAACGATGGCGCTATTGCGCTGGGAGAAAAGAAAGGTGACAAGTCCGTGCTTACTAATCTGGATCAGAATGTCGCCAAGAAAATCACCGCGATTGTGTACATTGATGGTGAGATCGTGGACAATACCATGGTGGCCAACGCAGCTAACTCTATGACAGGTAGTTTGAATCTGCAGTTCAGCAGTGACGCCGATCTGAAGCCTATGGAGAACACCAATATGCGTAATGGTGGTGAAAAGGCAAAGGATGCACCGGGAGTTACTCATACTAAGAAGGCGGATGCAGGTGCTACCTATGCATATGGCGGAACAGAGTATACGGTAAAGGAAGGCTATACTATCTATGAGGGCAGCGATGGCCAGGCTTATTACCAAGCGACTGGCAGCGAGACGTACATTTTGATTACCGCAGATAATTTCAGCACGGTACTGGCAAGCACTTCTACCGGAGGCTGATCCATTTATTGTCGTTGAGATAGT
>ERZ824598.4488-NODE-4488-length-10404-cov-3.202918_pt1 | contig 10404 bp, 9 predicted proteins | sample MGYA00519934_ERZ824598 | MGnify/ENA primary metagenome ERZ824598 (study PRJEB31778, sample SAMEA3449177) | human gut metagenome | biome: human gut; feature: human-associated habitat; material: faeces | place: United Kingdom | collected 2010/2012 ... | reverse complement strand
AACGAACGATTGAAGGCAACGCTTGTGCAGATGCTCTCGGAGGTGGACGCAAAATGAAAGCCGTGATCTACGCCCGATATTCTTCCGACAGCCAGCGGGAGGAATCCATCGAAGGGCAGCTCCGCGAGTGTGCCGCCTTTGCCGAGAAAAACGGAATCACGGTATTGCGGCATTACATCGACCGCGCGTATTCTGCAAAGACCGATAACCGCCCGGAGTTCCAGAGCATGATAAAGGACAGCGGCAAGCGGCTGTTTGACATAGTGATCGTCTGGAAGCTGGACAGGTTCGCACGAAACCGCTATGACAGCGCACGGTACAAGGCCACGCTTAAAAAGAACGGCGTGAAGGTGGTATCCGCCACCGAGATTATTTCAGAGGGCGCGGAGGGCATCATTCTCGAATCCGTCCTCGAAGGCTATGCGGAATACTACTCCGCTGACCTTTCGGAAAAGGTCATTCGCGGCATGACAGACAACGCCCTCAAGTGTAAATTCAACGGCGGCATGATGCCCATTGGCTATGTGATCGACGCAGAGCAGCATTTTCAGATCGACCCGCTGACCGCGCCGTTCGTGCTGGAAGCCTTCAAGCGATATGACGGCGGAGAAACCATTTCCTCCATTATGAATTGGCTGAACGAGCAGGGGCTTACCAACACGCGGGGGCGGAAAATGACCTTCAACAGCGTGGGGCATATACTCCACAACCGGCGCTATATCGGGGAGTTCCGATACCGCGATGTGATCGTGCCGGACGGTATCCCCGCAATCGTACCGCAAGACCTCTTTGACCGGGTGCAGGAGAAGCTGGCGAAGAACAAAAAGGCCCCGGCACGTCACAAGGCCGAGGACGATTATCTGCTGACCACCAAGCTGTTCTGCGGCTACTGCGGTGCGTATCTCTGCGGCGAGAGCGGCACAAGCCGCACGGGAAAGGTGCATCACTACTACAAGTGTGTGTCGGTCAAAAAGAAGCGCACCGAGTGCCACAAGAAGCCCGTCAGGAAAGAATGGATCGAGGATTTGGTGGTCGGTGAAACCATGAAAATGGTCATGGACGACAAAGCAATCGAGGCCATCGTGTCCATGCTGATGGACTTGCAGGAGCGTGACAACGTGAACGTGCCGCTTTACGAGCAGCAGCTTCGTGAAGCGGAAACCGCCATCAACAATCTTCTTAACGCCATCCAGCAGGGAATCCTGACGCGCTCCACAAAGGCGCGGCTGGAGGAGCTGGAAAACCGCCGCGACGAGCTTGAGAACAGGCTTGCCTGCGAAAAGCTGGCGAAGCCCAAGGTCAGCGCGGAGTTTATGACCTTCTGGCTCCACCGCTTCCGTAAGCTGGACGTGCGGCAACAGAGCCACCGCAAGATGCTCATCGACACCTTCATCAATGCGATTTTCCTGTATGATGATAAAATGGTGATCACCTTCAACTACAAGGAGGGCACGAAAACCATCACCTTCGCGGAATTGCAGGAAGCTATCAGCAACAAAAACGGTTCGGATTTGGATTGCCTTGCTGCACCAGAATGCCGGGGCGGTCTTGGCCGCTCCGGACTCTTGCAGGGCGGGAGCATAGTTTTATTTGATCGGAGGTGCTGTGCATGAAACGTGTCGTGTCCATCCAGGACATCTCCTGCCTGGGACGCTGTTCGCTGACGGTAGCGCTGCCGGTGATCTCCGCCATGGGCGTGGAGTGCGCCATCGTGCCCACCGCCGTACTCAGCACCCACACCGCTTTTCCCGGCTTCACCTGCAAGGACCTGACGGACCAGCTGACGCCCATCGCCCGCCACTGGCGCAGCCAGGGCGTAACGCCATATCCACCGGCTACATCGCCTCCGCGCCTCAGGCGCGGCAGGTGCTGGATTTCGTGGCGTCCATCCGCAGTCCCGAAACGCTTCTGGTGGTCGATCCCGCCATGGCGGATCACGGAAAGCTGTACGCCGGGTTCGACGACGATTTTCCCAAGGCCATGGCCCAGGTGGTGGCCCAGGCGGATGTGGCGCTGCCCAACCTGACGGAGGCGTGCCTGCTCACCGGGACGCCCTACCGTGAGGATATGGACGAGCCCTTTGCCCGGGAGCTGCTGCAAAAGGTGGCATCGCTGGGCGCGAAAAGGGTGGTGCTCACCGGTGCGTCCTTCTCCCCGGACAAGCTGGGCGCTATGGGCTACGACAGCGCTGCCGGCACGTACTTTACATGTCTCGGCCCGCGGCATCCCGCGTTGTTCCACGGCACGGGGGACATCTTTGCCGCCGCCGTTACCGGCGGACTGGTGCGGGGCATGGCGCTGGAGCAGGCGGTGCAGCTGGCGGTGGATTTCACCCTGGACTGCATCCTCGCCACGGAGCGCGACCCCGCCGCCGGCTGGTACGGCGTGGAGTTTGAAAAGGCACTGCCCGCGCTGGTGCGCCGCATGGAGCAGTGGGGAGAATAAAGCGCATAACAAGGGCCTCTGGCTTTTGCCGGAGGCCCTTTGGCTCGTTCTGTCAATAATGCTTCACCAGCCCCGCCAATAGCAGCGTGGGCAGCAGCCACAGCAGCTGATACAGCACCATGGCCAGCGGCGTCAGCAGCGCGAAATTACCGATGGACGTGAGATAATACGCCAGCGCAACGCCCGCCAGCGCGCCCAGGTAGCTCAGCACCGTGGCGGTGCGGACGGCCTTTACGGCCCGGCGGCTGCCGGCCACCGCCTCCACCAGCGGCAGCAAGCCCTCCCGGCAGATGACGGCGTAGGGCGTTTCACCCTGCTGCCGGGCCAGCTCTGCCAGCGCCAGCCGGGTGGAAACGTCGGGGTATACCGGCTTGGCGTCCACGCCGAACTTTCGCTTGATCAGCCCCGGCGTCACGTTGCCGCCGCGCACCGCCAGCACCGGCGTGATGCGGAAGCGCCGCAGCGTCCGCAGCGCCCACTCCGCGTTGCGGGAGGGCTGGTACTTGATGGCGAACACCGCCGTCAGCACGCCGTCCACCGCCAGGAATACGCCGGTGGGCAGCTTCATATCCCGGGGCAGCGCCACCTTGCGCTTCTTCATGAAATACGCGCTGCCCAGCAGCACCGTCTCGCCCCGGATGGTGGCCTCCACGCCGCCCTCCTCGCAGAACCGCAGCCCGTCCACCGGCAGGTGGAAGCCGCCCTCGGCGGTGAGCTGCCGCTCCAGCAGCGGCGTCAGGCTGCTGCCCGCCGCCTTTGCCACCGACGCGGCGTAGGACACCGCCCGGCTTCGCTCCTCGCCGAACACCTTGTAGCCGTTCAGCGATACCGTTCCGGACGGGAACAGGTCGTCGTCCGTCAAAATCAGCCGGTTGGGGCGGCTCAGCGCCCGCGCACCGGCGTAGCCCGCCGCGGCGCAGCCGCTGCGGCCCAGCCGCCGGGACAGATAGAACAGGGGCAGCACCCCGGTCAGCGGGATGGCCACGCCCATGCCCGCCGTCACCAGCGACGTCAGCACCCAGGGGAAGTCGTTCATCCGCTGTCCTGTCAGGCACACCACGCCGGACAGCACCACCGCCGCCGACAAAAGCAGGGGAAGCACATAATTCTGCCACAGCCGGGCCGGGTCGTCCTTCACCGTCAGACGGTAGAAGCCCTCTGCTTTCCCCAGCTGCTTGCACACGCCCGCCGCCGTGACGGAGGCCATATAGGGCGGCTGGCCGTTCAGCTCCAGAAGATGATATGCGCTGCGCCGTGTCTCCGCCTCCAGATACAGCCCCCACTGGCAGGACACCACCAGCAGCGCCCCGGCGGCGGCATAGGGTGTGGCCAGCGTGCTGCCCGTGACCATGCCGCACACGCAGCACAGCAGCTGGGTCAGCACCGTCACACCGGCGCACAGCTCGCAGCCCACCCGGCCCTGCCGCAGCAGGTCTGCGGCCCGCTGCCACACGGGCATACACAGCAGGGCCGTCAGCAGCAGCCCGCCGCCCAGCGCGGCGCACCGCAGCACCGCCTCGTCCAGCCACGCGGAGGGCAGCTTTTCCAGCTCCTGCAATACGGCCGCCGCTGTCAGCGCTGCCGTTGGCAGCAGCGCCAGCACCAGACTCCGCCTGGCCCGGCGGCAGTGCCGCTTTGCGTCCCGCAGCAGGTCCTCCGTCAGCGGCTCGGGCTCAGGCGGCGCTTCCTCCTCCGGCTCGTCCTCCGGCTGGTCAAAAAGTTGCTCCGTGTCCTGAAACCGGGGGCGGCGCTTCTGCCCGCCGCGGCGCTCCTGCCAGCGCTGCGCCAGCGCCGCAAGCCTTTCACCCAAGGACACGGGCTGTTCGATGACACCGTCGTCTCCGTCCTCCAGCACCGCGTCCACAGTCTGGCTCATAATGTCCTTCAGCGTCACCCGATCCGGCGCGTCGGACTGATACAGCTCGTCCTCCGCGGGGACTTCCTCCGCCGGAGGCGCTTCCGCCGGCTCGGGAGGCGCTTTTTCCGTCGCCGGGGCAGGGGAGTCCTCTGCCCCGGCTTCGGGCGCTTCCGTCGTTTGCGCAGGCTGACGCCCACCCTTGCCGTACTCGGCCAGGATGGCTTCCAACGAATACTCGTCCTCCTCGGGGACGCTTGTATAGCCGTTTCTGTCGTATCGCCTGCTCATAGCTCCTCGCGTTCCGCACTCAGTTGCCTCTTTGCCGTACCGCCTCATACAGCAAAATAGCCGCGGCGGCGCTGGCGTTCAGGGACGAGATGCGCCCCTTCATGGGAATGCTCACCAAAAAGTCGCAGCTCTCCGCCGCCAGCCGGGTCATGCCGCTGCCCTCCGAGCCGATGACAATGGCCGCCGGGCCCTTCAGATCCGCGTCGTACAGGGCGGTGCTGCCGTCCGCCGCCGTGCCGAACACCCACACGCCCTGCTTTTTCAGCTCCTTCAGTAGCGCCGGGATGTTGGGAACGCGGGCCACCGGCATATAGCTCACCGCCCCGGCGGAGGTCTTGGCCACGATGGCCGTCAGACCGGCGCTGCGGCGCTTGGGGATCACCACGCCGTGAGCCCCGGCGCACTCGGCGGTGCGCAGGATCGCGCCCAAATTGTGGGGGTCGGAGATCTCGTCGCACACCACCAGCAGCGGCGCCTCGCCCTTCTCCGCGGCGGCGGCCAGAATGCTGTCCACCGTCGCGTACTCCCGCACGGCGGCCAGGGCGATGACGCCCTGGTGGGCGTGGGTGCGGCTCATGCTGTCCAGCTTCCGCCGGTCGGCATCCACCACCACGATGCCGGCGTCCCGGGCCTTGGAGGCGATATGCCCCAGCGTCTTGTCCGTCTCGCCCTTGGCGATGTAAATTTTGTCGATGGCCGTCCCTGTCCGCAGCGCCTCGATGACGGCGTTGCGGCCCTCAATGATGCCGTCCGCCTCCGCCTCCGGCAGCGTCCGGCGGTTTTCCGTGTCCTTCATACCCATACGATGACCCCATTCATGCAAAGTTAATACAAGGTTATTAAAATATTATATCATAAAATTCTGCCAATATAAAGCAGCATTCATAGAAATTTTACAGGGAAATCCACACCTCGCGGCTTGTGACTTTCCGCCGCCTGTGGTATACTGACCAAAACAAGAAAGCTCTCTTGCCTGACAGGGAGGATATAAATATGGCAGAAAATAACGGAAATAACAACAATAAGAACGGGAAAAATAACAAAAACAGCAACCTGCGGGGCGTTCTTACGCTCATCGCCTGGGCGCTGGTGCTGACGGTGGCGTTCAACTATTTCAACGCCTACAACCACAACACCGCCAACAAAACCACCAGCCACGAGATCAAATACAGCGAAATGATCGACATGGTGGAGAAAAACCAGGTGGAGGAGATCCTGTTCAAGGACAGCACCATCTACGTCACCCCGGTAGAGGGCTACGTCTACACCGAGGAGGTCACCTCCGGCGGCAAGACGGAGGAGAAGTCCTACAAGCAGACGGAGGACGGGTCGCTGACGCTGTATACCGCCTATCTCAGCAACAGCGAGCTGCTGCCGCTGCTGAAGGAGCACAAGGTGGCCTATACCGGCTACTATGAGGCGGAGATGAACCCCATTCTGCTGCTGATGATCAACTACATCCTGCCGGTCATCATCATGGTGGGCCTGTTCATGCTGCTGATGCGGCTCATGAGCAAGTCCGGCGGCGGAGGCTTCGGCGGTATCGGAAATGTGGGCAAATCCAATGCAAAGGTTTATATGGAAAAATCCACCGGCGTCACCTTCAAGGATGTCGCCGGACAGGACGAAGCCAAGGAGTCCCTGGAGGAGATCATCGACTTCCTGCACAATCCGGGGCGCTATACCGCCATCGGCGCCAAGCTGCCCAAGGGCGCACTGCTGGTGGGCTCTCCCGGCACGGGCAAGACGCTGCTGGCCAAGGCCGTGGCCGGCGAGGCGGGCGTGCCGTTCTTCTCCATCTCCGGCTCGGACTTCGTGGAGATGTTCGTGGGCGTGGGCGCCAGCCGTGTCCGCGACCTGTTCAAGGAGGCGGCCAAGGTCGCCCCGTGCATCATTTTTATCGATGAGATCGACGCCATCGGCAAGACCCGAGACAGCCGCTTCGGCGGCGGCAACGACGAGCGGGAGCAGACGCTGAACCAGCTGCTGGCGGAGATGGACGGCTTTGACCCCGGCAAGGGCATCATCGTCCTGGCGGCCACCAACCGCCCGGAGGTGCTGGACAAGGCGCTGCTGCGCCCGGGCCGCTTCGACCGCCGTATCACCGTGGACCGGCCTAATCTGGCGGGCCGTTTGGCCACGCTGCAGGTACACGCCCGCAATATCTGTTTGGCGGAGGACGTGGATCTGAACAAGATCGCCCAGGCCACTGCCGGCTGCGTGGGCGCGGACCTGGCCAACCTGGTGAACGAGGCGGCGCTCCGCGCCGTCCGCAAGGGCCGCAAGGCCGTGAACCAAAACGACCTGCTGGTGTCCTTTGAGCTGGTCATCGCCGGCTCGGAGAAGAAGGGCACCGTCATCACCGAGGAGGAAAAGCGCATCATCGCCTATCACGAGGTGGGTCATGCGCTGGTGGCGGCCAAGCAGAAGAACGCCCAGCCGGTGAGCAAGATCACCATCGTGCCCCACACCCAGGGGGCGCTGGGCTATACGCTGCACCTGCCGGAGGAGGAGAAGTTCCTCATGTCCAGAGAGGACATTCTGGCGGAGATCCGCACGCTGCTGGCAGGCCGCTCCAGCGAGGAGATCGTGTGCAACACCATGACCTCCGGCGCGGCCAACGACATCGAGCGGGCCACGGAGCTGGCGCGGAATCTGGTGGCGCGGTTCGGCATGTGCGACGAGTTCGATATGATGGCGCTGGGCACCATCCAGAGCCAGTATCTGGACGGCAGTTACTCCATGACCTGCGCGCAGGAGACCTACGCCGCGGCGGACCGCGAGACCATCAAGATCATCCGTCAGTGCCATCAGGAGGCCAAGAGAATTTTGCAGGACAACCGGGAACTGCTGGACAAGATCGCCGCGTACCTGCTGAAGAAGGAGACCATCACCGGGCAGGAGATGATGGCCATTATCGAGGGCCGCGACCCTGAGACGGTGGACAACTACGGCGCCACCAGAGAGCAGGAGCGGAAGCTGTTCCGCCCCAGTGTGCCGGAGACCATCGAGGCGCCCGCCAAGCACATCAACATGGTGTCCGAGCCGGTACCCATGCCGGACTTCGACGCACCCGAGGAGGAACCGGCGAAGGCGTCGGAGCCCCCTGCGCCGGAGAAGGCTCCCGGAGAGGGGAAGCCGGAGGGCGAAGGAGAATAAAAAAAGCACCCGCGGGCATGCCGCGGGTGCTTTTTTATAGTCAGGATTTCGCCGGCGCCTGTTCCGTGCTCTCCATGTAAAGCGTTTCACAGGCTTGCTGCGCCTCCACCAACAGGCGGATGGCCTGCTCGGCGGCGCGTGCCATGGTCAGATACATTTCGTGATAGGCTTCAACTTCCGTCATAACATCACCCCCTGCAAAAATTATAGGACAATTTAACCCTAAATGAAATAGGACAATTTGACATAATGCTTATGGTGATTTTGATGAGCAGATTACGGGAACTCAGAAAAGAGCGGGGATTTACGCAGGTCAAGATGCAGATGCTGACCGGCATCGACCAGAGCGCGTATTCCAAGATCGAGCGGGGCGAGCGCTATCTCAGCTTTGAGCAGTGCCGCCGCGTGGCGCTGGCACTGAACACCAGCATGGACTATCTCGCGGGGCTCACCGACGAGAAGAAGCCCTATCCCCGCAGCGAGTGATGACAAAAGAGCACCCGCGGCACTTTGAAGTGCCGCGGGTGCTCTTTTTTACTCTTTTTAATTCTCAGGCAGGGCGCGGGCGGCGTCGCACAGCAGGGGCAGGGCCTTCTCGAACTCCACGCCGTACCAGGCGGCGCAGGGGTCCTGAGCCGTGACATCAATGCAGGAGAGGGTGAAGCGCACCGCCAGAGAGACGGCATCCTCCAGCGGCAGGCCCCGCATCATGCCGCCCACCACCGTGGCGGCGAAGATGTCGCCGGTGCCGTGGTAGGAGCCGGTCTGCCGCCGGTCCAGACACGTGAAGAACCGGCCGTCGGCGCTGTCGTAGCCCATGGCGCCCAGCCTGTCCGGCGCGAAGGACACGCCGGTGAGCACCACTTTTCCGGCACCCAGCGCCGCTACTTTTTGCAGCAGCTCACGGGTCATGGGCTCGTCCATGTCCTCGCGGTAGGGCGTACCGGTGAGGAGACATGCCTCTGTCAGGTTGGGCATGGCCACGTCGGCCCGAGCCACCACCCGCGCCATGGCGGCGGGGAAGTCGGGGCCAAAGCCGGAATAGAGCTTGCCGTGGTCCGCCATGGCGGGGTCCACGAAGATCATGGTATCGGGGCTTTTTACCGCGTCAAAGAAGTCCAGCACCTGCTGCACCTGGGGCACAGAGGCGATGTAGCCGGTATACAGCGCATCGAAGTGGACGTGCTGGGCCTGCCAGTGGGCGGCGATGGCGTCAAGCTGGTCCGTCAGGTCGCGGCTGACAAAGCCGGGGAAGGCGGTGTGAGCGCTGAGGACAGCGGTGGGCACGATGGCGCACTCCACGCCCAGAGCGGAGATCACCGGCAGCGCCACGGTCAGGGAACAGCGGCCCAGGCAGGAGATATCCTGTATGGATGCGATACGTTTCATGGCAGCTCCTCCTGTTTCGTCCGACAGCCCTCCGGCCGCTGAAAACGCTTCATGTCCACGCGGTCGGCGGGTATCTCCTCCGACACCGACAGGATCTCGCAGATCAGCCGGTCATCCAGCGTGTGCGCCATGGCGTCCTCTGTTCAAGATATGCAAGGGAAACCCTGATCGGGTTTCCCTTGCGCGTTCGGTTATCCGCCCGCAGGCGACCGCTTTTGCAGCGCAAAAGCGCGCACCAAAAGGGGGCGGCCCGCAGGGGCGGACATTTTTGGTGCGGGCATGGGGACTCGAACCCCAACGCGTGAGCACGAGAACCTAAATCTCGCATGTCTACCAATTCCATCATGCCCGCAAACATGTCCACTATTATAGCACGTTTTCTGCGGCGGCGCAAGGGATGTCTGCCGGCCCTCGTCGACCTGCCCAGTACGGCGGAAGGGAAATTGTATAAGTTGCCGAAAAAGCCTGCGCGGACAGGGAATTTTCCTACAAATCCACAAAATAATGGTTGTCAGGTCCTGCAATATAAGCTATAATCGGTACATTGAGCTACTGTCCGCAGCCGTGTGGGCGGCGGACTTGAAGAAAATGAAGGGAGTACATCACCACTATGACTGCTAATGACATTCGCAATATTGCGCTGCTGGGCCACGGCGGGTCCGGCAAGACCTCGCTGGTCGAGCAGATGCTGTTTATGACCAAGGGCATCGACCGTCTGGGCAAGACCGCCGACGGCAACACCACCTGCGACTACGACGCCGAGGAGATCAAGCGCCAGATCTCCATCTCCCTGGCCTTTGCCCCTGTTATGTATAAGGGCAAGAAGATCAACGTCATGGACGCTCCCGGCAACTTCGATTTCTCCGGCGAGGCGGTGTGCGCCATCCGCGCCGCCGAGTGCGCCGTCATCGTGGGCAACGCCAAGGACGGTCTGTCCGTGGGTATGGAGCGCACTTGGAAGATGCTGGGCAAGAAGCCCCGCATGATGTTCATCAACCGCGTGGAGGAGGCTAACGCCGACTACGCATCCTGCATCGAGGCCGTCAAGGCCAAGTACGGCACCGCCATTGCCCCCATCGTGGCCACCAAGGCCGACGGCAACAAGGCCGTCACCGTCATCGTGGACCTGCTGCACAACAAGGCCTACGACGCCAAGGGCGAGTGCGCTATTCCCGCCGACATGGCCGACGAGGTGGAGGCCCTCCGCGCTGAGCTGATGGAGGCCGCCGCCGGCGCCGACGAGGAGCTGATGGAGAAGTTCTTCG
>ERZ824598.4486-NODE-4486-length-10406-cov-7.766689_pt1 | contig 10406 bp, 10 predicted proteins | sample MGYA00519934_ERZ824598 | MGnify/ENA primary metagenome ERZ824598 (study PRJEB31778, sample SAMEA3449177) | human gut metagenome | biome: human gut; feature: human-associated habitat; material: faeces | place: United Kingdom | collected 2010/2012 ... | reverse complement strand
GAATTATCATTTGCATCTCCTCTCGCATAACTTCCAGTCAAATAAACCATTAATAAACACTCACCTAATCTATTTTTTAAGGCTGACACAAACTCACTCAATATTTTCTCATAATCATGACTTACTTTATTAGTTGGTATCACTCTTCTCATAAACAATTCCCTTCATTATTTAGTCTGTTACTTCTGGGTCTCCAATTTCTTCATTACCTAAATACACTTTATACGCTTTTCCTTCATACAAATTCATAATCTGTCGGCGTAATTTTGACGGATATAACGGTGTTGTATTTAATGTCTTAATATCTAACCAGTCATATCCAACTTGATTTGTATCACTTTGCAAAATGGCATTTTCCAGTTCTCCTATATATTCACATAAAAATACCAAATCTACCCGATGAAATTTTTCTCCATGTAACCCCTCTATAACAAACACTAAGTCTTTCACCTCTACTTGCAATCCCATTTCTTCCGCCACTTCTCTGCAAACTGTTTCCGGAAGAAGTTCCTCCACATCTTGTCCGCCGCCCGGCATGATATACCATTCTTCTTTTCCATCACTTATTTTGATTGCCAACATCTTATCATCTTTAATAATCAATGCTTTTGCTGCATTTCTTACAGTTCGTTCCATAATATCTTTCACCTCTCCTTTTTTGCCCTTATGAGGGTTCGCAAATCCTTGTGAAACAATATAACACAAGGGAACACATAAGGAAAAGCACACATACAGAAAAGTTAGTATTTATATGTATTTGCTAAGAATTTAATAATAAATTATAACATGTAATAGAGCTCTTAAATTATGTGTTTACTCAATTGGAAATTATTAAATTCGATATATCATATCACCCATATTCCATATTCTCATGATTCCAAAAAGAGGAGCATCTTCACATTGCCATATGTACCCCTGAAAAATTGTATCATATCCACAATATCCCTCTGTAACAATTTCAAATTCTGCATCAAGGTATTGCTCCTTAAATTCCTCAAAAGACAATTCTTTTCCAGAAAAAGTCTTCACACCTTCATACCCATACGGAGTGTTAAACACCATAATATCGCACTCCTCTTTATCAATCTTTGTAAATTCAATTGTTCCCTGATACCATTTTTCTTCATCCTCGGCATATTGAAATATTCGATCCATCTTCAAAGATAATTTTTTTTCATCAATTTCAATCTGTACTATCCTGCTATCGTGCAAGCTAAACGAAAAATTGCTTTTCCTATCCCTAATATAATCCATATCTGTTTTATCACTCCGAACACTATTTATTAACTTACTATATCTATTTCATTATTCCAATTATTCATTATTTCATTGGAAATTTTATCATCATATTTAATACCTAACTGCTTACATACATCTTTATAATCATCACAAAACCATTTCATTTCCTGTGATAAATTCTTAATATTCACCCGAAAATCTTCTAAACATCCATACCTCATAATATGTAATTGTTTTTCATTTCTGCAATATAATCATCTTAACCCATTTGCAAAAACCCAGGAATAAAACATCTCCTTTGGTGGCTTTGTGTATTCATATTCAAATTTAGAAGGTGTAGTCTCTATAATATTTATAGCCTGTTCAAGCACTTCCTCGATTGATTTTCCTGCAACATCGATTTCCACTTCATTAATGAGGGGACTTCTTTTAATGTTTTTGTCGTTCATTTTTTCCTGCAATTCATAATCTATAAGCCCATTATTAGGACGATTTTTCATCTGTTCATGAATTTGCTTCAAATCACTTGATATAAGTTTAATCGTAATATAATCAGTTCCTTTAAAAACAATAGGAATATCTGCGTTTCTTAAATCGTCAATATCAGAAGCGATTATATTTTTATAACCAAGTTTACGAAAATACATAAGCATTGCAACTTGATTTTCCCAACAAGTAAGTTCTTCTAGTTCTCCTGTCATCGGCTCTGTACCATCCCGTGAAATGAACTCCGGTATCATATGCTGCTCTACACAGGTTGTTTTATATTGCACAAGCAATCCGTTACGCAAGGTAGTTTTGCCCACTCCACTCGCTCCGGTAATAAATATAAAATCTTTCATCTTTAACCTCCACAAACTGGAATTTAACAATTAATAATATTGTTTATTGGTTTATGTCAGCCAGTTCAGGACTATAACTAATAGCCTAAAACCTTAATACACTCATCATCGATATCTGGATGATTTGTAAATGGCATATCTTCATATACCATTTCTCTTAAAAATCCTAAAATATTACATCTAATCTCATATATTTCTTTGGAAAGCTGATACAGTTTTTCATAGGAAATTGTGTCGCTTTCCACATATTGTTCTAACTCAAGTTTACATTCTTTTATTGTTTTTTGGTTAGCTCCACTAGAAAATTTAGTATTAAAAATCCCATTTGGACAGTATTGTCGAACAACATCATCCATCTGATCAAGCCTTGAGCAATAGTTAAGTGTACATTTTAAATCTTCTTCAATTTTATTATTTAACTCATTGATTATTTCATCATACTTATTTTTTACAAGCATCATGTTTTTTTCTAATACAGCCATTAGTTCTAGCATATTTGCTATATCATTATTATCATTTATATGCTGTATTTGCTTTAATTGCGAAACAATATCTTGTCCAAAGCATGCATAATATCTTATTATTTCAAACTTAAAATTTGAACTTAAACAATCTGTTTTAGAACTGATACAGTTATTTAACGGAATATGTATTGTTACAGAATCTTGTTTTGATAAATCACGATTTTCAACTTCTCTGAGAGGTGCAGTCCAAAATATAAGTTCTTTTTTTATATCTACCAAAAACAAGAAAGTAACATCTTTCTTTTGTCTCCAATAGTTTATAGTTTGCGTCTTTATTGAATAGGTAAATTCTGTTTTACTTGCGTTCATCTTAATTTCGCTGTCATCAGTTCCTTTACATTGTGCATTAAAATTATATTTTGTTGGATGGCAGTTCTCTATAATTGTTCCTATAAAATCAATTCCCAAATCTTGACCTGTATCAATTTCTTGAAACACACTAAACTTCTGCATTACTGCTTGAAGTTCCGAAGCAGCTCTGTTACCCACTGATTGATTTATTGTCATTGTTGGTAATTTTTCTTTCATACTATTCCTCCACAAATTTCTATTTACTAAACTATTTCAAAACCTTCATATTCTTTCACTTCAGACAAGAAGTATCCCCCGCTCCAAAGAGCTCGGTCAATTCATTCTTTTTTCTACCAAGATTGCAAATGAACTTAACACATTTCGCAACTATCCGGCTTTTCATATGATAACACTTTTTTGAGAAAAAAATAAATTTGTGCACGAACGGTTAATTTCAGGCATGAGTGGTTATTAATGCGTATTAATCTTCCTCAACACATTCAATCTTAAACACATTGAGCGTGTCAACATCCGGGCAGGCAAATACCGCCGTTCCTTTCTCCTGACCGGGAATACTGCCGCCATATCTTAATATATCCACATATGGAAATGCTACATGCATCGCCATGGGACACAGCTTTCCTCTCTCCGTATCAAAATCATAGCAATCACCAATCTTATGTCCACGATGGCAGCCGACGGTTCCTTTCTGATCAATAAGCGTTATTCTAATCTTCGGTCTTTTCATCAATCAATCTCCTCCAGACAAGTTTCAATTGGTATTCCCTTATATTTATCTAAAATCTGCACATTACGTTTTATCATATTTCTCACTGATGTCATGGCACGCTCAGTGGCATCATACAGGCTGCATCCATCCAATATTTTTCCCATAAACACAGCCGAGAAAATATCTCCCGTTCCCGGAAATCTTGCGTGAATTTCTTCAAAATCAATCTTAAAATACTCTTTCGTTTTATCATCATAACCGAAAACGCATTTGCAGTCAGAATTTTTGATTTTTGCACTTGTAATAACAACTGACTTTGCTCCAAACTTTCTGAATTTATTTATAATATCTTCAAGTTCCGTCTGTTCCACTCCCTCCTCATGATAATCGCAGCCCGCAAGATACGCAGCTTCTGTATAATTAGGCACTGTATAATCAGAAACAGATATTAATTTTCTCATAAGCTCAACTGTTTCCTGAGATATTCCGTTATACAGTTTTCCCTCATCACCCATGATCGGATCTGTAAATATGGTAACTCCCTCTGATGATTTTTCCTTACAAAATTCGGTTATCAGTTCCGTTTGTTCTTTTGAAACAATAAATCCTGTTGATATGGCATCAAACTCAAAATTTAACTGTTTCCATACATCAAGTGTGTTTTTCATATATTCCGTTGTATCAAGAATATTGAATTTACCATAGTCAAGAGTATTAGAAACAATTGCTGTTGGCAGGCTGAATATCTCATATTTCATATGTGAAAGCACCGGTATCATTGCCGACAATGCCACCTTTCCATACCCCGCTAAATCATTTATCAATAAAATTTTATTATTCATAGTTTATAATCTACCTTTCCGCGAAAAGCGCCAATATATCATAAAACATTGATGCCTTTCGCTTTTTGTTTTGTTCTGATACTTTTAGTTATTTACAATATAATGTTTGGCTTGAGCATTCCACATTTCTGAATACCTGCCCTTGATTTTAACTAATTCATCATGCGTTCCGACCTGTACTATCTCACCGTCATCCATAACGATTACTTTGTCACAGAATTTACATGAATAAAGCCTATGACTTATAAATATCGTCGTTTTATCCTGCGATAAATCATTCATCTTTGTAAAAATCTCATACTCTGCAAACGGATCCAGTGCTGCTGTTGGCTCATCAAGTATAATCAAAGCCGCATCTTTATAAATGCCTCGCGCTATGGCTATCTTCTGTGCCTCACCACCAGACAGTTCCACGCCATCATCATCGTAATCCTTAAACAACGATTGCTCTAGTTTCTCAGGGTACTTCTCAATCTTTTCCCTGATTCCGACTTTTTCCAACGCTTTCCAAACTTTGGATTCGTCATATAATTTGCCTGCTGAAATATTGTTACCTATCGGCAGAGCCAGCAGGCTGAAATCCTGAAATACAGCCGACAGCCACTTTCCAAATTCATTTCTATTTCGTGCTGTTACCACTGTATCGTTAATCTTAATAGAACCTTTTGTAACATCGTACAATCCGCATATCAGCTTTACCAAAGTTGTCTTGCCCGAACCGTTGGCTCCAACTATTGCGACCTTTTGTCCGTTTTCTATGAAAAGAGACACATTTTTAAGTGCATAATTCTTAGAGCCCGGATACTTAAACGATACATTATCAATATTCACCTGTACATAATTACAATCAACAGATTTATCTGCAGCACCGGTTTCTTCTTCCAAAGAAACATAATCGAAGTATCTTAGCAAATGCTCATTATTATTCCTAAGGTCAGTAAATGTCATCGCAAAATCTGTCAGTGCCTTGATAAACATTGTAACAGCAGAATATGTAAGCAATACATTACCTATTCCTATACTGCCATTTATCGCCTTAGCACCAACAAGGATATAGACAAATCCGCCTGTAAGGGCACTTAACAAGAGCATGATTCCGTTATTTTTGCTCGAAGCATCTTTTTCTCTTTTATCGCCCTCTGCAAACGGAATATAACACTTATCCAAGACCTCGTCCAAAATCAGATTTTTCTGAGCATACAGACGAACATCCTTGGCTGACTTATCGTCAGAAAGGTATTCCAGCTTGTAATAGTCTGCATACCGATTGTATCTGGCACCGTTTTTGAATACATCAAAAGAAACATCAAATATTTTGCTCATCATTTTCGATGATACGGCTGCAGAAATGATAATAATAACTGTCAACGCCAAATATCCCCAGACAGAATTTGCAAATCCAAACAAAGTGTTGTCAAATCCCAGTGTAGTTCCCTTAACACCTGCATTAAATGCCAACAGCACAATCGCAGTCACTGCCGAAAACAAAGCCTTGAAGATTATTTCACAGTCCCAGTAAAGACTTCCCATGCCTGCACCTGAACAACTTATGCTGCCAGATACTTCATCACGCAGTTCTCTAATCTTTTCATTTTCCAAAAGACTGAATTTCATAGCATTTGCTTTCTCATTAAGTCTAATCTCATGTGCTGGAAACAATTGGTTATAACCAACCGAAATCCGTTTATTGATAAATGCCGATACTATCGTAAGTATCAATGTCAGCATAATTGCTACAGTTACACTCACAGTCAATACCCATACCCGCTGATGTGAACTTAGCTCACTTATAACTACAGATGTCATGCAGATACCAATATACGGTATCAGCATGGTTATCGCAGAATATATGAATAACAATTTAAGCTGTCCCGGAAGAAATGTCTCAAATTCATTCATTCCACGATTAATCAATTTAATATCATCTAAGAGGGTTCTGTCGTTCTTTTTCATATTGCCTGCACCCCCTCCTGATAATATCTGCTCTGTATCATATACATATCATGATACAGACCTCCCTTATCCATAAGTTCATCATGTGTGCCGGCTTCTCTGATTTTGCCGCCATCAATAAGTATTATCCTGTCGCAGAACCTTGTAGATGACAGTCTGTGAGAAATTAAAAAAGCCGTTTTGTTCTTAGATAACTCATTATATTGCAGATAAATATTCTGCTCCGCAATTGGATCCATTGCGGCTGTAGGCTCATCAAGAATCAAAATAGGAGATTCCTTATAGATTGCTCGTGCCAACAAGAGTTTTTGAACTTCACCGCCTGAAAATTCCGTTCCATTTTCAGTGATATGCCTGACTAACGGTGTTTCCAGTCCCATTTCCAATGAAGCAATCTTATCCTCAAGTCCTACAAGAGTTACAATGCGAGCCAGCCTTTCTTCATCAACTTTTTTATCATTCATGACAATATTTCTCTTAATACTGACAGGCAACAGCACAGATTCCTGAAAAACCGCGGATATTGCCTTTGAACAATCTTCCCAGCCAACAGATGAAATCGAAATTCCACCAATCAATATCTGCCCGGCTGACGGATGCAGCAAGCCACATATCAATTTGATAAGTGTAGTCTTTCCGGCTCCATTAGAACCAACCACAGCAATCTTCTCACCCGGTTTAACTTTTAATGACACATTATCTAACACATTATTCTTACCGTCATAAGAAAACGAGACATTATCCAGTTCTATGCTCGGAGCACCGGAAAGTTCCAATTTCTCCTCAGAACCAATCTTTCCGTCCGGCAAACCAAGAAACTGCCTGAAATCAGTTACATTATTATCGCTTTCTCTAAATGCCCCAACACCTGTCGTTATCTGTGCTAACCACTCACCAAGAGCATTTACGGCGGCTGCATACAGTGCGAAGCTGCCAATAGTAATGTCACCTTTAAGAGTAAGCCAAATCAATATCAGATATACTAAACCATCTCTCAACAAGACAACTATACCGTTGACGATAAGAACAAACAGTTGATAGCTTTGAACCTTATCATCTACTTTTTTCTTATCAAGCCTTGCCATTCCAGCCATCTGACTAATCCACTCTCTCATGGAATATACTCTGATGTCCTTAGCTATGCTCAAACCTCTGGTGCTATAAGCAAAATAATTCATTTTTCGTTCTGCTTTTGCAGCATCGTCCTTTAGCATCTGTTTTTTCTTCTCTGCACAAAGAGTCACAACCATATTTACTGCATATGCTGTGATAAGAGCAGCAAGGACAAGAGGATGAACATATACGAGCATCACACCATATATAATAAAGCCAATAAAACTCGTTAATAATTCCAACAATCTTGGAATATATGTACCTATGCCCCATCTGGTCGTTCCCTCAAGTGTCATTCTCGCCTTGCTCGCAGACTGCTTTCCAAGCTCTGATGTAAAGACTTCGTAATCCATGGTTGCCACTTTCTCAATCCACAATTTGTTGAGCTGTATCAATACGAATGAATTCATATTGTGCTCCATCGTATTCTTTACCAACAGTTCGACAATAGACGAGACAGCAATAACAACCGTTACGATAATAATATTTATCAAGAATGTATATTCACTTCTAAAACTTTCAAGTGAATCAATCACAAGTTTAGGAATAAATATCGAAGCCACGGATTTTATAATCCCGGCTGGCACTAAAAACAGCGATAAAATAAATCCTAACTTATTATAAATGAAACTCTCTTTACAATAAAAATAAAAATTGTTTAAAATTCCGTACTTTTTGCTATGTATCTGCAAATATTTTTTTACAATATTATCCTGAAATATCATGGTATTCTCCTTATTAAATAGTTTATTGCACCATTCTCTGCATAAAACTACTTAACATAGTTTCATGCCATCAGATATTTCTAATACGCCAAAATACCACCATAATTTTACCTCACTTTCAATCTAAATCTTCCATTAGCTACAATTTATTATAACAAGCTATCTATAAGTCCACAACCAAAATACTATATTTTTTCTGTAAATTAGTAACAGTTCAGCCATAAAAAATAATTGACAATACTTGAGCTTGCTCATTGTATTGTTGATTATCTTTTTATGGTAGAATAGCCTTTCATTTCTGAAATGAGGGCAAAGCCCTCGCGAGCACGCTCAGATGGAACAAATTTATTTGTTCCATCCTCACTTTGCTTTCGCGTAAATAAACAAAAGCTGCAAAGCAGCGACTGACAGCTTGCTGGCAGGTTTATGAATTGAGGAAATAAAAGGCTGAACTGTTACGTAAATTATCAAGTTTTCCCTATCAATAAGAATAAAAAACTTTAATAAAACATTTTAAGTCATCTGCACACCTAAATACCAGAGTCAATCATCTCTTTTGCACGATATAAAACAGGTAATTCTCTGTTTGCCACAAGTTTCCCTAATCTTGTATTTGACCTGTATTCATATTCTTTAACTGCATCTTCATATGATAATTTCAATGTAGACAAATGAAAACAATTTATCTCATCTTCGGTCAGATTTTTATCACCAAACGAATTAACTCTACATAAAAAATAATTATTAATATTATGTCTATGAATAAGGTTATAATAATCACTTACAACTCCGATTTTACAAACCACTTCTACATCTGCACCCAATTCTTCTTTTAATTCCCTTTTTATGGCAACAATCAGGTCTTCTCCATCCTCTACACCACCGCCGGCAGTTTCAATCAATGTTGCTTTTCCGAAGTCATCATCCCTATTTGCTCTTACAAAATAAAAATATCCGTTTTCATCGTAAACAAACGCTCTTGCTATATTCCTGTCATGATCAATATAATCATATTTCCATTCGATATCCTGCAAATTAATTTTTAGTTCTTTATGCATATTTTTCTCCATTAACTTCTATTTATTTTTTAAATTAAATGTATTTTTGGAGAGCCCTATTATTTCGACTCCCTTTTTATTATACTGTTACATTTTTTCATTTTTAACAACTAAAAGTCATTTCCCAATCCTCTATATAAAATAAATATTCCCCTAATGTACTTTCATATTCTCTGTTTCATACTTGTGATTAAGTAAAACACGCCAGACAAAATCAATGTCTGGCGTGTTATTTATAATTAGATTATGAGATTTCCAGCGAAACCTCTAAAATGAAATCTTTGATTTCATCATTTATACCGGATAAGCCTTGTTCTCTGTATCCGCTGCTGAAGCATCTACCTTATTCTGCTGAGCTTCTCTGTACTTGAAGAATTCTGTAGCAACCTGTGGGAATAATGCATATGAAAGCACATCCTCGTCCTGCTGCTTGTACTGAGCCATCTCTTTCTCGATATCAGCAAGCTGTGGCTTGATGAGATCTGCCGGACGGCAAGTGATAACTTTTGCATCATCACCAAGACATTTCTTCTGTACTTCAGGGTTAAACGGCTTAACTGTCTGTCCAAACTCACCTGATAGGAGTTTCTTAGACTCTTTAGTTACCATCTTGTATCTCTCACCTGATACTACATTAAGTACAGCCTGTGTACCAACGATCTGTGATGAAGGTGTAACAAGTGGAGGCTCACCAAAGTCTTTACGAACTCTTGGCACTTCCTCAAGCACCTGCTCATACTTGTCTTCCTGTCCCATCTCTTTAAGCTGTGATACAAGGTTGCTTAACATTCCACCAGGAACCTGATAACGAAGTGTCTGAATATTAACACCGAGAACCTTTGTATTCATAAGACCGCTCTTAAGTGCCTCCTCACGCATTGGGCGGAAGTAATCAGCTATCTCTGCAAGTTTTGTCTGATCAAGACCTGTATCATAAGGAGTTCCCTTAAATGCCTCAACCATAACTTCTGTTGCTGGCTGGCTTGTTCCCATTGAGAATGGAGACATAGCAGTATCGATAATGTCACATCCTGCTTCTACGGCTTTCATGTAAGTCATTGAAGCAACACCTGATGTGTAATGTGTATG
>ERZ824598.4475-NODE-4475-length-10435-cov-3.138439_pt1 | contig 10435 bp, 10 predicted proteins | sample MGYA00519934_ERZ824598 | MGnify/ENA primary metagenome ERZ824598 (study PRJEB31778, sample SAMEA3449177) | human gut metagenome | biome: human gut; feature: human-associated habitat; material: faeces | place: United Kingdom | collected 2010/2012 ... | reverse complement strand
TTGAAATTAATAATAACTTGTTTTAGATATGTTATTATTTTAATGTTTCACGTGGAACATTAATTCATCAACAATTTTTATCTATTTTTAAAAGTCATTTATATTTGTTATGTGATTTTTGAATTATAAAAAAATAACCTATGTTCCACGTGAAACATGAGTTATCAACAGTTAATTAATATATGTAAAAAATATATTAAATCAGTCATTAAAAAAGAATAGTATTTAATAGAAATAAATTTTAGTAATATATTGATTAGAAATGTTTTATGTATTAAATAGTAAATAAAATTTGAAAGTAAATTCTATGTTTCACGTGAAACATGAAATTTTTGAATGTTTTCTTTGATTTAAAATATAATATTTTGAAATTTAATAATTACTATGATAATATTTTTTTATGTTCCACGTGGAACATAGAGGAGAAGATATTATGATGGATGTTGATAAATTAGAAGTGGCTTTTGAGCAAGCTAAAATTGCTTATAATTTGGATGAAATACCTGTTGGTTGTGCTATATTTCGAGGAGATGAACTCATTGCCTGTGGATACAATGAAAAAGAAAGGGAAAATGATGCTATAAAGCATGCTGAGATAGTGGCAATCAGCAGAGCGTGTCGAAAATTGGGGAGTTGGAGGTTAGATGACTGCTCTTTATATGTTACTTTAGAGCCTTGTATGATGTGTATTGGAGCTATTATGGAGAGCAGAATTAAAAATATTTATTATGGCACTATCAGACAAGGCGTACAAATGTATAATAAAACAACTGTAGAGCCATATGTTTCTTTGAATTATATTAAAAGCAATAAATGCTCTGAAATATTATCTGATTTTTTTAAAAAAAAGAGAAAAAAATGATGTTTTCTTTGTTTTATGTGGTATAATGTTTATGTAGGAGGTATTTTATGGGATATTTAGCTTTGTATAGAAAATATAGACCTGTTGATTTTAATAGTGTTTATGGACAAGAAGAGGTTGTTACTGTTATTAAAAATGCTATTGTTTCTGGAAAAGTGTCCCATGCTTATCTTTTTTGTGGACCTAGAGGAACGGGGAAGACTACTATTGCTAAAATTATTGCAAGGTTAGTTAATTGTGAAAATTTAGTGGATGGTAACCCATGTGGGAAATGTTATAATTGTCTTAATTATTTGAATAGTAATGATATTGTTGAAATAGATGCTGCTTCGAATAATGGTGTTGATGAAATTAGAGAATTAAGGGATAAAATTAATTTAGTTCCTAGTAATTCTAAATATAAGGTCTATATAATAGATGAAGTTCATATGCTTACGACACAAGCATTTAATGCGCTTTTAAAGACTTTGGAGGAACCTCCTAGTCATGTTATATTTATTTTAGCTACGACTGAACCTCATAAAATACCATTAACTATAGCTTCAAGATGTCAAAAATTTAGATTTTCTAAGATTGATGATAAAAAAATAGTGGAAAGACTTAGAGAAATTTCTAATCTTGAAGATATTACTATTGATGATGATGCGTTATATGAAATAGCAAGATTATCTGATGGTGGAATGAGGGATGCTATAAACTTTTTAGATCAATTGGTAGCATATTCTAATGATAATATTACTATTGATGATGTTTATAAGGTTAATGGTTCGGTTTCGTATGAAGAACTTTATACATTATTAGATGACGTTAAGAATAATAATAAGGTCAAATTAATAGAGTTTGTTGACTATTTAGATGAATCTGGAAAAGATATTAATAAATTTGTTGAAGAAATGCTCATTTTTCTTAAAGATGTTATTTTGTATAAAAATGCTAATATTTTATCAAGTATTTCTACTAAAAACGATTATATCAAATTGGTTTCTGATAAATATAATGATAAAGATTTATATGATTTAATAGAAAGCCTTAATGGTGTTCAAAATTCTATAAAGATTTCTAATCATAGTTCAATTATATTTATGATTTCAATTCTTAAATATTCTGATTTGAAATTTGGAAGAGTAGCTGTAAATAATGAAAAAATTATTTCCCGGGAAATAATTAAAGAAAAAAATGAAAATATTTCCCAAGATAGAGAAAATATTTCCCAAGATAAAGAAAATATTTCCCGGGAAATAAAAGATAGTTCTATTTCTGATGATCAAGTTGAACTTAGAGTTAATAATTCCTTGGCTTTGGCTTCAAAAAATGTATTAGAAGAGTTTAAATCAAAATGGAATAGTTTAGATGATTATATTGATGATGAAGAGTTTTCTGTTGTTTCAGGATTACTTAAGGATTCTAATATAGTGGTTGGAGCAAATAAATATGTAATTTTATCTTGTAATTATCCGTCTACAGCAAGTAGAATTAATAGTAATTTAGATGTTACTGAAAAATTATTAGAAAGACTTTTTGGTACTAAGGTTTATGTTGTTGCTGTTGATAACGATAGATGGAAAGGTATTAAAAATAAATATATTGATGATTTAAAAAAAGGAATTAAATATAATGTTAAAGAACTAGAAAATAATGCTAACAATAAGAGAGAAAAATCTTCTATTGATGATTTGATTGATTTAGTAGGAGATAGTATTATAGAATATAAATAATAAAGGAGAATGATAAATATGAATATGCAAGCTATAATGATGCAGGCTAAAAAAATGCAAAGAGATATTGAAAAGACACAAAATGAGTTAGAAAGTAAAACTTATGAAGGTAAATCACAATTGGTGACAGCTGTGGTTGGAGGAAATAATAAACTTATTTCTATTAATATAGATGTTGATAGTATAGAACAAGATGATAAAGAAATGTTAGAAGATATGATTTTAGTAGCAGTTAATAATGCTATTGAAAATATGGAAAAAGATAAAAAAGAAAAACTTGGTAAATATAGTAATATGTTAAATGGTTTGATGTAAAATGTATCCTAATAGTATAAAAAATATTATTGATTGTTTTAAAGATTTACCTGGTATTGGTGAAAAGACAGCAGAGAGACTTGCTTTTTCTTTAATAAATTTTAGTAAAGAAAAATTGACATCTTTTTCTGACTCTATTATTGATGTTAGGGATAAACTAACTAATTGTTCTATATGTGGAAATATTACAGAAAATGATATTTGTGATATTTGTTCTGATTCTAATAGAAATAGTAAGATAGTCTTTGTTGTGGAAAAGGCAAAAGATATTTCTTTATTTGAAAAGATTAATATTTATAATGGTAAATATCATGTTTTAGGTGGACTTATTTCTCCTTTGGAGGGAATAGGTCCTGATGATGTTAATATTTCTTGTTTGATTTCTAGAATTGATAAAGAAAATATTGAAGAGATTATTTTGGCTCTTAAACCTTCAATTGAGGGGGAAACGACAATGCAATATATAAAGAAAATATTAGAAAATAAAAATATTAAAATTACTAGAATTGCTACGGGTATTCCTATGGGTACTGATATTGATTATATTGATGCTATGACATTAGAGTTTGCTCTTGAAGGGAGAAAAGACATATAGTATTATAATTATCATATAATTTATTGGTGAGTTATGTTTAATAAATTATTTTTGATTATTAAGAAAGTTATAATTGCAATATTAATGATTTATACTTATAATATTATTGTTTTTCCATTAGGAATTACTATTGCTTTTAATGTGTTTACAATTATTTTAATTGGTATTTTTGGTTTACCAGCAGTAGTTGGATTATGCTTGTTTTCAATTTTAATTTTTTGAGAGGTGAATTATGTTAGAACTATATAAAGATGGACAACCTATTTTTTATAATATGGTTAATAATGCTATTAAAAATAATAAACTTTCTCATGCTTATATTTTTGATTCTAATGGTAATCCTGATGTTATGGATATTGTTTTATCTTTTGTTAAAGAAATTATTTGTATGGATATTACTGATGATAATAATATTAAAAATATATGTAAACGTATTGATGATGGTAATTATGTTGATGTTAAGGTTATTAAATCTGATGGTATGTGGATAAAGAAGGATCAATTACTTGATTTACAGAGTGAATTTAATAATAAGGCTTTTGAAGGAAATAAGAAAATTTATATTATTAGATCTGCTGAAAAGATGAATGTTCAGACTGCTAATTCTATATTAAAATTTTTGGAAGAACCTGTTGATGATATTATTGCTATTTTGATTACGGATAATATTAATATGCTTCTTCCTACAATCATTTCTAGATGTCAAGTGATTAAATTAAATAAGAAGAAATGTAGTTATGATACTATTAGTAATTTATCTGATTTACTTATTAGTTATGGATATAATGATATTTCTGATGATAATAAAGAAAAGATTATAAATGATGTTATTGGGTTTACTGAGTATATTGAGAATTATAAGTTAGATACTTTAATTTATACTAAGAAATTATGGCATAATAATTTTAAGGATAGAAACTATAATATTATTGGTATTAATTTGATGATTTATTTTTATTATGATGTTATTAGATATAAGAGTGGTTTGAAGATATTATTTTTTAATGATTACGAAGATAATATTATAAAGATTGCTAATATGAATGATATTGATGTGTTATGTGATAAAATTAAAGTTTTAAATGATAATTTAAATAATATTAAGTATAATTTGAATATTAATTTATTGATTGATAAATTGGTTATAGATATGTGTGGTGATAATTCATGAAAATAGTAGGAGTAAAGTTTAATAATAATACTAAAGTTTATTATTTTAATTCTAATGGTTTAGATTTAAAGGTTAATTTAACTGTTATTGTTAATACTGATAAGGGTCTTAAGTTTGGTAAGATTGTTGAAATAGTTGATTCTAAAAGAGAGAATGATGCTTATCCTGAAGTTGTTAGGGTAGCTACTAAAAAGGATTTTCAACAACATTTGAGAAATATACAGGATGAGAAGAAAGCTTTGGAAAAGTGTAGAGAACTTTCTTTTAAAGAAAATCTTAATATGACTATTATTGATGCTAATTATAATTTTGATAAGAGTCAATTAATTTTCCGTTTTTTGGCTGATGAGAGGATTGATTTTAGAAAATTAGCTAAAGATTTAGCTTCTAATTTGAAGACAAGAATTGAACTTAGACAGATTGGTGTTAGGGATAAAGCTAAAGAAATTGGTGGTATTGGTCCTTGTGGTAGAATTTTATGTTGTAGTTCTTTTTTAACTAATTTTGAATCTGTTTCAATTAATATGGCTAAGAATCAAGGAATTGCTTTAAATCCTACTAAAATTAATGGGGTTTGTGGTAGGCTTTTATGTTGTTTAAATTATGAAAATGAACAGTATATGGAGGTTAGGAAAAATATTCCTGATGTTGGTAAAAAGGTTAAAATAAACGGTAAAGAAGGAAAGGTTATTTCTTCTGAACCTTTAGCGGGTAAATATAAGGTATTTGTGGATAATGAAATTGTACAGGTAGATGTTAATGATAGTAAAGAATAATCTTTTAAATTTTAAAGATGCTTATATTTATCAAGATACTGATTATTTTAAATTTTCTTTAGATTCTTTATTACTTGCTAATTTTGTAACTATTAATTTAAGAGACAAAAATATTTTAGATATTGCTACTGGTAATGCTCCTATTCCAATGCTTCTTAGTTATAGGACAAAGGCTAATATTTATGGTGTTGAGATACAAAAATCTGTTTTTGATTTGGGAGTTAAATCTATTATTGAAAATAAGATGGACAAGCAGATAACTATTATTAATGATGATGCTAAGAATGTTATTAATTTATTTGGTGATGATTATTTTGATGTTATTACTTGTAATCCTCCTTATTTTGATACTAATAATTCTTTATTTGAAAATGTTAATTCGGTGAAGGCTATTGCTAGACATGAGAAACTTCTTAATTTAGATGATATATTTACTATATCTAAAAGGGTACTTAAAACTTATGGTAGGTTAGCAATGGTTCATAGGACTGAAAGATTAACTCAAATATTGGATATTGCTAGTAAATATGGTTTTATGGCTAAGAAAATTAGATTTATTTATCCTAAAGAGAATAGGAATAGTGATTTAATGCTTATTGAGTTTGTAAAAGGTGGTAAAAAAGGATTAAAGATGATTTATCCTTTGATTGTTTATGATAGTGATGGTAACTATAATATTGAAATAAAGAATATGTTTGGAGATGATGCTCATGATACAAAATAGTTATAATGACACACCTAGTTTATATTTGATTCCTACACCAATTGGTAATTTGGATGATATGACTTATAGAGCTGTAAAAGTATTAGAAGAAGTAGAGGTTATTTTTTCTGAGGATACGAGAGTTACGCTTAATTTACTTAATAATTTTGGTATTAAAAAGAAACTTATTTCTTTACATGAACATAATGAAGATATTTTAAAAGAGAAGGTACTTGAATATTTGAAAAATGGATACTCTGTTGGATTAGTTACTGATAGAGGAACTCCTATTATAAGTGATCCTGGATATAAAACGGTTAAGTATATTAGTGATAATAATTATAATGTTATTGCATTACCTGGAGCTACTGCTTTTGTATGTGCTTTGATTGCATCTGGTATATCACCACAACCTTTTTTATTCTATGGTTTCTTAAATAGTAAGGATTCTAAACGTAGAGATGAATTAGAAATGCTTAAAGATAATGAATATACTATGATTTTTTATGAAGCACCACATCGTATTATGAAAACACTTAATATGATGTTAGGAGTATTTGGTGATAGAGATATTAGTATTTCTAGAGAAATTACTAAGAAGTTTGAAACTGTATATAGGGGAAAACTTAGTGATGTTATTAGGAATGTTCCTGAAAAAGGGGAATTTGTTATTGTTGTAAGTGGATGTGAAGAAAAGGTTATTGATGATAATTTGTCTATTAAAGAAGCTGTTAACTTGTATATTAAGGCTGGATTAGATGTTATGACTGCGATTAAAAAAGTAGCTAAAGATAGAAAGATACCTAAAAATGAAGTATATAAAGAATATCATAAGGAGGAAAAATAATGAAGTTAGTAGTGGGACTTGGAAATCCTGGAAAGGAATATGAAAATACAAGACATAATATTGGTTATGAACTTGCAGATATGTTTGCTAAAAAATATGGTTGTGCTTTTAGAACTGAAAGAAAATTTGAGGCGGATATATTTGATATTAATATTAATGGTGAAAAGGTAATTGTGGCTAAACCCTTGACTTATATGAATTTATCTGGTAATGCTGTTAAAAAGATTGTTGATTTTTATAATATTAATAGTCAAGATATTTTGATAATGCATGATGATTTGGATATGGTATTAGGTAAGATTAAGGTTGTTAATAATAGTTCTAGTGGAGGACATAATGGGCTTAAGAGTATTACTAAGGCTATTCAGACTAGAGACTATGTTAGATTTAAAATTGGAATATATGGAAAAGATAGAATGATAGATGCTATTGATTGTGTACTTGGTAAATTTAGTAAAGAACAAAGGGAAGTACTTGATGAAGTTTATGCTAAAGTAGGTAATTTATTAGAGGATTTTGTTAACTGTGATATTGCTAGATTGAAACAAATTTATAATAGTATGAATAAAAAGAACGATTTATAATAAGATACATTAATATGTATCTTTTAGTCTTGGAAAGGAGGAATATTTATGGGAATTTTTAATAATCTATTTGATATTGATAGTAAGGATAATTATGCTGTTACGGGTTTAAATAAGGAACTTAATTCTTTATATATTTATAATTATTTTATTAAAAATAAAAAAAATAATTTGGTTATAACTAATTCTTTATATGAGGCTAACGATGTTTATAATAGATTACTTAACTATACTAATAAAGTTTTATTTTTTCCGATGGATGATTTTATTACTAGTGAAGTTACTGATATTAGTCCAGAATTTGTTATTGATAGACTTACTACTTTGAATAAATTACTTGGTAGTGGTAAATATATTGTTGTTACTAATTTGATGGGTATACTTAGATATTTACCTAATACTAAGTTATATAAGAATAAAATTATTGATATTAATAAAGATATGGATATTGATAGAGATGATTTTATTAATAAATTATTTGATTTAGGTTATGAGAAGGTACCTGTCGTTAGTAGGACAGGAGAAATGGCTATTAGGGGATATGTTATTGATATATTTCCTATTGAGTTTGATAATCCTATTAGAATAGAGTTTTGGGGGGATACTATTGATAGTATTAAATATTTTGATTTAGAGGATCAGATATCTAATACTTCTGTTGATAGTGTTAAAATATATCCTTATACGGAGTTTTTAATTGATGGTAAAATAGAGGATAATATAACTAGAAAACAGAAATATTTACTTAATTATTCTGATTCTGTAAGTGGACTTTGGGATTATGTTTCGGATAGTGTTATTTTTTATTATGATTATAATCAGATTATTAATAGTTATTCTTTACTTAGAGAGAATATATTGGAATATGATAGTGAACTTGATGATGATATTAAGACTAATTATATGTGGAATATTGAAGATATTTCTAATAAACATAATATTTATATTCTTGATATAGATAATTTAATAGATTTAGATGTTAATAATAAGAAATATGTTTCACATAGTATTGAGAATTATTGTGGTAATTTTGAAAAGTTAAAGTTAGATTTAATTAGATATATTAAAAGTGGTAAGACTGTTATATTATGCGTTGATGATAGGAATGTTGTTAAGAGGATTGTCACTTATTTGGAACTTGATGATATTATATTTACTGATGAGAATAATATTATTAATAATAAGATTAATTTTGTTAATAAATATATTTATGGTGGTTTTATTTTTGATAATTATGTTGTTATGTCTGTTAATGATTTGTTTGGTAAGGTTGAAGATAAAAGAAAAGTAAAGAGTAAATATAAGGTTGGTACTAAGATTAGTAATATTGATAATTTGGAAAAGGGAGACTTAGTTGTTCATATTGATCATGGTATTGGTAAATATATTGAGATATGTACGTTGGTTAAGAATGGAATGAAGAAGGACTATATTAAGTTATTATATGCTGATGATGATATTCTATATTTACCTGTTGAAAAGATTGATAAGATTACTAAGTTTAATGGTAAAGAGGGTGCTTTTTTTAAGTTAGATAAACTTGGTACTGATTCTTGGAATAAGAGGAAGGCTAGGGTTAAGAAGAAATTAGAGAGTATAGCAGCAGATCTTATTAAGGTTTCTATTTTGAGAGAGGCTTCTAGTGGGTATGCTTTTTCACATGATGATGAAAATCAAATTTTGTTTGAAAGTAAATTTAGTTATGTTCCTACTTCTGATCAACTTAGGGCTACGGAAATTATAAAGAGGGAAATGGAAAGAAATAAACCGATGGATATGCTTCTATGTGGAGATGTTGGTTATGGTAAAACAGAAGTTGCTTTTAGAGCGATATTTAAGGCTGTTAATGATGGTAAGCAAGTAGCGTATTTATGTCCTACTACTATTTTGTCTAGTCAACAATATAAGTCGGCTTTGAATAGATTTATTGATTTTCCTATTAATATTGCTCTTCTTAATAGATTTACTTCTGTTAAAGAGCAAAGAGAAATACTTGAAAAGTTAAAGGAAGGAAAGATTGATATTTTATTTGGTACTCATAAGATTCTTAATGAGAAGATTGATTTTAAGGATTTGGGGTTGCTTGTTATTGATGAGGAGCAGAGATTTGGTGTTGTTCATAAGGAAAAGATTAAGAAATATAAGAGTTCTATAGATGTTCTTACTTTGTCTGCTACTCCAATACCTAGAACTTTGCAAATGTCTATGTCTGGTATTAGAGGACTTGCTCTTATTGAGACTCCTCCTGAGAAGAGAAGACCTATTCAAACTTATGTTATACCGGAAAATAAAAATATTATTAAAGATGCTATATATAAGGAGTTATCTAGAGAGGGACAGGTATTTATTTTATATAATGATATTGATAGACTAGATAATAAGTTAGATGAAATACATAAACTTGTTCCAGAGGCCACTATTAGATATGCACATGGTAGAATGACTAAGGATCATTTGGAAAATATTATGATTGATTTTATTAACCATGAATTTGATATTCTTTTATGTACTACTATTATAGAGACTGGTATTGATATTCCTAATGTTAATACTTTGATTATTCTTGATGCTGATCATTTTGGTTTATCACAATTATATCAAATTAGAGGAAGAGTAGGCAGGTCAGATAGACAAGGATATGCATATATAACATATAAAAAAGACAAACTATTATCAGAAGTAGCAGATAAAAGACTAAAAGCAATAAAGGAATTTACTGAATTTGGCTCAGGTTTCAAAATAGCAATGAGAGATTTAGAAATTAGAGGAGCAGGAAGTTTGTTAGGCGAAGTTCAACATGGACACTTAGAACAAGTAGGATATGATACATATTGCAACTTATTAGATGAAGTTGTAAAAGAAATACA
>ERZ824598.4473-NODE-4473-length-10439-cov-2.717643_pt1 | contig 10439 bp, 9 predicted proteins | sample MGYA00519934_ERZ824598 | MGnify/ENA primary metagenome ERZ824598 (study PRJEB31778, sample SAMEA3449177) | human gut metagenome | biome: human gut; feature: human-associated habitat; material: faeces | place: United Kingdom | collected 2010/2012 ... | reverse complement strand
AATCTATGAATAAAACACAAGATTTTACTAAGGGAGTTATTTGGAAACAATTACTTTTTTTCTTTTTTCCAATATTAATTGGAAGCTTTTTTCAACAACTATATAATACCGTTGATACCATTATTGTTGGTCAAGCTTGTGGGACAAATGCTCTTGCTGCTGTTGGTTCAACAGGGAATTTGACAAACTTAGTTGTTAACTTCTATGTTGGTTTATCAACTGGAGCTTCTGTTGTTATTGCTCAATATTATGGAGCTCATAATAAAGGTAAGATACATCAAGCAGTCCATACTTCATATATGCTTGCTATTGTTAGTGGAATTATCATGATGCTTTTTGGTTTATTCTTTTCTTATCAATGTTTAGATGCAATAGGTGTTCCTCATGATATTTTAAATGATGCCAGTCTTTATATGAGACTTTACTTTTTAGGGATGATTCCCGGAGCTATTTATAATATTGGTTCAGGAATTTTAAGAGCCGTAGGAGATAGTAAAAGACCACTTTATTATTTAATTATTTGTAGTATTGTTAATGTTGTTTTTGATTTTGTTTTAGTTGTTATTTTACATAAAGGTATTGCTGGGGCAGCGATTGCGACTTTTATTGCTCAAACAGTATGTGCTATTTTAGTCACAATTCAACTAATGTTTTCTAAAGATGTTTATCAACTTACATTATCAAAAATTAAATTTCATTTACATGTATTAAAGAAAATTGTTAAAATTGGTGCTCCTGCTGGAATTCAATCAACAATGTATAGTATCGCTAATATCGTCTTACAAACACATATTAATGCCTTTGGAACTCAAACCATTGCTTCATGGTCAGTCTATGTAAAGATTGATGCTTTATTTTGGATGGCTATGGCAGCCATTGGTGCCGCAATTACAACTTTTGTAGGACAAAACTATGGTGCTCATCTTTATGATCGTATTCAAAAAGGAGCGAAAACAGCTTTAGCGATTGCCTTAACAATGGCAGTTTCTTTAAGTGTGATCTTATGCTTTGGGGGAAGTTATATTACAAAACTCTTTTCATCTGATCCAGCCATCATTAATCAATGTCAAAGTTTAATACTCTTTTTAATGCCTTTCTATTTTTCTTACTGTTGTGTAGAAATTTTTTCTGGAACAATGAGAGGTTGTGGGGAATCTTTTAAACCAATGCTTCTTGTCTGTATTGGTATTTGTGTTTTGCGTGTTGCTTGGGTAACCTTTATTTCTCCTCATTATCCAACATTAAAAGGTGTTGTTATTTCTTATCCAATCACTTGGTTTACAACTTCCTTTCTCTTTATTATTTATTATAAACATTTTAAAAAAGATCATTTTGGAGCATAGTTATGCGACGAACAGAACGAGAAATTACAGATTTAAATAAAAGAAATCATTGAAAATAATTAATGTTGCCGTTTAGGTTTTATAGATCAAGGCAGTGTTTTGTTCATTTAAATTATTGTTATACTTATAATAATAAACATTCATGTTGCAAAAGTAGGAAAGAAACTCGATTTAATATATTTTGTTGAAAGAAGAACATCTTGTCAATATTCTATGAAATATCAAAATATTATGGGAAAAGGGCATATTGAATTGATAGAAGATAAGGAAAAAAGGAGTTAGAATTACAATTAATCATGAAAAATGCAGCGGATAAAGAAGTCGTATTTAATGATCAAAAGGTAAGTAATGTTGCTATTATGAAATTAATTGTAGATATACTAACTTGTATTCTGCTCTAGGAAGGGTAATGGCATACCCCTATCTTGCACTACAACCTATCAGAAATGAACTGGTCTGCCAACAATGTTGGCAGGCAACAATAATCCCCTGTCTTTAGACATGAGGAGAACATTCATACAATGATTAAAAAACAAATCAATTAAAAACCGCACATTGTGCGGTTTCACATATTATAAATCTACTCCATAATCACTTACAACAACTTGTCCTGTAAGTGGTGCTGCATCATCACTTGCTAAGAAAAGCGCTACTTTTGCAACATCTAAAGGACTACAAGGTTGAAGTGTTAAATCACTATGAGCTGACATAGCACCCATCATTTTCATATCCATTGTATCAGGTGTTAATCCTGCTGCCATATCTGTTGTAATACTTCCTGGACAGATAACATTACATCTAATTTTTTCTTTAGCAAAACGCATTGCTGCATGTTTTGTTACCCCAATAATTGCTGCTTTAGTAGATACATAAACAGCACCACCAGCACCATATTGTCCAGCAACACTTGAGATATTAACAATAGAAGCTCCATTTTTCATCACTTTTAAAGCTTCTGACATACAATACATTGTTCCTTTTTGATTAATATCAATAACTCTATTTAAATCATCATAATCAATTTGATCAATCGCATTTAATCCTTTATCTAAAACACCTGCATTATTAATTAAAATATCTAATTGACCAAAAGTTTCAACTGTTTTACTTACTAAGTTTTTAACATCATCCACTTTAGAAATATCAGTAGGAACACATAAAACAGTTCCTCCTGCTGCTTCAATTTCTTTTGCTGCTTCTTCTAAGACTTGTTGACGTCTTGCTGAAATAACAACTTTTGCTCCTTCACTTGCAAACAATTTAGCGATTTCTTTACCTACGCCAGCATTTCCTCCTGTAATAATTGCCACTTTATTATCCAATTTTCCCATAAAAAATCCTCCTAGATATATAGTAACACATGTAAGCGCTTAACTCTATCTTTTTCGTATCCCAAAATTGTATGTGAGTATACCATATTTTTACAATTAAATCAGTTAATTGATCCACTGTATGTCCATCAATAACGTTATTCCTTTTCAAATAAATTCCTAATACAATTAAAATAAAAATTTCACTCAATAAATCCACTGCAATCATCTTTTTTCTCCTATCATTTTGTATAAAAAAAGTATATACTTTTACTGATATTTATATAAGTACGCACTTTGAAGTGATATAGTTTCTTCAAAGAAACCATGGGAAAGGAAATATATGAGAAAAAAAGTCTTTGGTGTTTTACAAAGAATAGGGCGTAGTTTTATGTTACCTATTGCTGTTCTTCCAATTGCAGGGATGTTTTTAGGAATTGGAAGTTCACTTACAAATGAAGCAACGATTGCTTCACTTGGTATGGAAAGTATTTTGGGATATGGAACAATTTTAAATCAAATATTAACGTTATTAATGGCTGTTGGACAAACTATTTTTGATAATCTACCGTTAATTTTTGCCGCTTCTGTTGCTTCAGGAATGGCTAAGAAATCAAAAGAAGTCGCTGTTTTATCTTCGATTATTGCTTTTTTTGTGATGCATTCAACAATTCATAGTTTACTTACTTTTAATGGTGTTATTAATGGTAATAAAGTTTTAGTTGATGCCGTAGATGGAACATTGATAAATGTATATGGACAAATGTCACTACAAATGGGAGTCTTTGGTGGGATTATTGTTGGTTTAGGTGTAAGTTATTTACATAACCATTTCTATCAAATTCAATTACCTAATTTTTTGTCTTTCTTTGAAGGGGAAAGATTTGTCCCAATTATTTCAACAATTGTTTATATTTTTATTGGTTTTTTAATGTTTTATATTTGGCCTAGTATTCAATCAAGTATCTTTAAGATTGGACAATTGATTGCCAGTAGTGGTTATGGAGGTACTTTCGTTTATGGGATTGTTAAACGAGCTCTTGTTCCTTTTGGTTTACACCATGTTTTCTATACGCCTTTTTATCAAACAGCTATTGGGGGATCAATGGAAATTAATGGGGTCTTAGTTCATGGTGCTCAAAATATTTTCTTTGCTCAATTAGCTGATCCAAACCTAAAACATTTCAGTGTTGAAGCAACAAAATATTTCTCTGGTGAATTTATGATTATGATTTTCGGTTTACCAGGTGCTGCTTTAGCGATGTATCAATGTGCTAAAGATGAATCAAAAAAAGTTGTAAGAAGTCTCTTTTTATCAGCGGCTCTTACCAGTATATTGACTGGAATTACTGAACCGATTGAATTTACCTTTATCTTTGTAGCACCTATGTTATTTGTAGTGGATGTCTTTTTAGCGGGTACGGCTTTTGTTTTAGCACAAGCTTTAAGAGTGACAATTGGCTTTACTTTTTCTTGTGGTTTGATTGATTTTCTTGTTTTTGGGGTATTACAAGGCAATAGTAAAACTCATTGGATTTTTATTGTAATCTTTGGGCTTATTTATTTCTTCCTATATTATTTTTCATTCCGTTTTTTAATTAAGAAATTTGATTTAAAAACTCCAGGAAGAGAAGATGATAATAAATTAACGATTTTTAATAAAAAGAAAATGGATTATTCTTTTGATCAATCCTTAATTGATCCTCAAGTTCAAATGATTCTTAAAGGATTAGGTGGTCGCCATAACTTTACAGATCTAGATTGTTGTATTACACGATTACGTGCAACCTTACAAGAACCTGAATTAGTAAGTGAAGCTTCTTTAAAACAAGCAGGGGCTGCAGCTGTATTATTACAAGGAAATGCAATTCAAATTATTTTTGGTCCTAAAGCTTCTTCTTTAAAAACAAAGATTGATGATTATCTTGAAAACGTCCCTGAAGCTTATGATGAAGAAAAAACAATTGTTTATCATACAACAGATTTAGAAATTGGGAATATTGTTGATGGCGAAGTTTTACCAATTGAAGATTGTAGTGATGATATCTTTGCCCATAAACTTCTAGGGGATGGTTTAATGATTCGCCCTCTTCATGGTGTAGTGGTTTCTCCTTGTGATGGAACGATTTCCATGCTTTATCCTACAAAACATGCTATTGGTATAGAATTGGATAATGGGATGGAATTATTGATTCATTTTGGTATTAATACCGTAAAATTAAATGGACAAGGGTTTGAACTTCTTGTTAAAATAAATCAAAAGGTCAAAAAAGGAGATCTTTTATGGAATGCAGATTTGCATTATATTAAAGAAAATGCGGTAGATGATTGTCTTATAATGATCGTAACCAAAGGACAAGGGTCTCTTGAAAAGATTTATGGAAATAAAAAAAGTGGCGAAACAGTTTTAAAAATAAGAGAGTAGGTGAACAAAATGTATCAAGTCTTAAAAATATTAAATAATAATACCATTCTTGCTAAAGAAGGTAATAATGAAATTATTATTTTGGCTAAAGGAATTGGTTTTGGTAAAAAAGTAAATGATCATTTTGAAATTCCACCCCAAGCTAAAAAATATATGATGCAAAAAAACTATCAAGCCAAAGATAAGTTAAAGAAAGTTATTGATTATATTAATCCAGTTTATTTAGAAATTGCGGCTGAAATCATCAAAGAAGCAACTAATAAATTTCAAAAAGTAAATCATGATATTCTTATTCCACTTGCTGATCATATTCATTTTACAATCAAACGTATGGATGAAAATATCATGCCTAGTAATCCATTTACTTATGATATACGACTTCTTTTCCCTGATGAATATGAAGTTGCTTTAAAATCAAAAGAAATAATTAAATCTTTTATTAATAAAGAAATCAACAATGATGAAGTAAGTTTCATTACTTTACATATTCACTCGGCAATTTCTTCTAATAAAGTAGGAGAATCCATGGAAGCTGCTCGTATTGTTCATGAAAGTATTATTAAATTACAAACGGATTTAAATGTAAAAATTGATATTGAATCTATTTCTTATGCTCGTTTAATGAATCATATTAAATTCCTAATCATTCGTTTAAATACTAATGAACAATTACAAATGGATATTAGTGAATTTACCAAAAATAAATTTCCTTTTGCTTATGAACAAGCAATAAGAATGTGTGATAATTTATCAAAGGTACTTCATAAAGAATTACCAGCATCAGAAGTTGGTTATCTTGCTTTACATTTGGAAAGAATTTTATCAAGTGCATTTCAAAATTAGGGGTCACTCCTTTTTTTATTTATTGATAAATTGTGATTGTTTTATATTATATATTATCTTTTTCATTATTTTTTATATCAAAAAATAATGAAAAAACATAAAAACGAAAAAAAAATGATTGACGCTTACATTTTTTGGTGTTAGTATACCACTGTAATTAAATTGAATATTCAATAGTGTGTAACTTTAAGTAGGCATTAACTATTTTAAAAGAAAGCAATGGGTGCATTGTATCTTCTTTTAAATAGTTGGCCTACTTTTTTTGTTATTCAATGTTAATTAAAGAGAGGGAGGAAAAATATGGTAGGAATTATTCTTGCAAGTCATGGTGAATTCGCTAATGGAATTTTACAATCTGGTTCTATGATTTTCGGTGAACAAAAAGATGTAAAAGCTGTGACTTTACAACCAAGTGAAGGTCCTGATGATTTAAGAGCAAAAATGGAAGAAGCTATTTCCACTTTTGAAAATCAAGACGAAGTTCTTTTCTTAGTTGATTTATGGAGTGGTACTCCTTTCAACCAAGCAAACTTATTACTTAACGGTCATGAAGATCATTGGGCAATCGTTACTGGGTTAAATTTACCAATGCTTATTGAAGCATATGCAATGCGTATGTCTACTGACAGCGCACATGAAATCGCAACTCATATCTGTGAAGTTGCTAGAGACGGAGTTAACATTCGTCCAGAAGAATTAGAACCTAAAAAGGAAGAAGCAGTAAAAGATGAACAACCAGCACCTGCTGGGGCTATTCCTGAAGGAACTGTTCTTGGAGATGGACATATTAAATATGTCTTAGCTCGTGTTGATACACGTTTATTACATGGTCAAGTAGCTACTACTTGGACAAAATCAACTCAACCAACTCGTATCATTGTTGTATCTGATGCAGTATCTCAAGATGCATTACGTAAACAAATGATTGAACAAGCTGCACCACCAGGTGTTAAAGCAAACGTTGTACCAGTCAAAAAGATGATTGAAGTCGCTAAAGATCCTCGTTTTGGGGCTACTAAAGCTTTATTGTTATTTGAAACTCCTCAAGATGCTTTAAGAGCTATTGAAGGTGGCGTTGATATTAAAGAATTAAATATTGGTTCTATGGCTCACTCAGTTGGTAAAGTAGTTGTTAATAAAGCCATTGCTATGGATCAAAAAGATGTTGAAACTTTAGAAAAATTAAAAGAAATGGGTGTTACTTTCGATGTTCGTAAAGTACCTGCTGATTCTAAAGAAAATATGGACAGTCTTCTTAAAAAAGCAAAGACTGAGCTTCAAAATATGAAATAGGGGGAAAATTTAATGTCTGCAATTACTATTATGTTAATTATTTTAGTAGCATTATTAGCAGGTATGGAAGGTATCTTAGATGAGTTCCAATTCCATCAACCACTAGTAGCGTGTACTTTAATTGGTTTAGTTTCAGGACATCTAAGTGAAGGTATTGTCTTAGGTGGTTCTTTACAAATGATTGCCTTAGGATGGGCAAACGTTGGTGCTGCTGTTGCTCCAGATGCTGCTTTAGCTTCTGTTGCTTCTGCAATTATCATGGTTTTAGGTTTAAATGGTGGTACTGTTAATACACAAACAGCTATCTCTACTTCAATTGCTGTTGCAATTCCTTTATCAGTAGCTGGTTTATTCTTAACTATGATCTGTCGTACAATCGCTATCCCATTAGTTCACTTAATGGATGGTGCTGCTGAAAAAGGTGATTACCGTAAAATTGAAATCTATCAAATTTTAGGTATCTTATTACAAGGTGTCAGAATCGCAGTTCCTGCTGCTGCACTATGTATCGTTCCTGCTGAAGCAGTAACTAGTGTTTTAAATCAAATGCCTGCTTGGTTATCAGGTGGTATGACTGTTGGTGGTGGAATGGTTGCCGCTGTAGGTTATGCAATGGTTATTAATATGATGTCAACTAAAGAAACTTGGCCATTCTTTGCTATCGGTTTCGTATTAGCTGCATTAAGCCAATTAACATTAATCGCTTTAGGTGCTTTAGGTGTTGCTATTGCTTTAATTTACTTAGGATTAAAAGAAAACGGTGGTTCTGGTAATGGTGGTTCTACTGGTTCTGGTGATCCATTAGGTGATATTTTAAATGACTATTAATCTTGAAGGAGGAAAGAAATATGGCAGAAAAAATTCAATTAACTAAAAAAGATCGTTTATCAGTTGCTTGGCGTCATCAGTTCCTTCAAGGATCATGGAACTATGAACGTATGCAAAATGGTGGTTGGTGTTATTCAATTATCCCAGCTATCAAAAAATTATACAAAGATCCACAAGATAGAGCAGATGCTTTAAAAAGACATCTAGAATTCTATAATACACATCCTTATGTTTCAGCCCCAGTTATGGGTGTTACATTAGCCTTAGAAGAAGAAAGAGCTAATGGTGCTGAAATCAATAATCAAGCTATTCAAGGGGTTAAAGTTGGTATGATGGGACCTCTTGCAGGGGTTGGAGATCCAGTATTCTGGTTCACTTTAAGACCAATCTTAGGTGCTTTAGGTGCTTCTCTTGCTTTAGGTGGAAGTATTGTTGGTCCATTATTATTCTTCTTTGCTTGGAATATTATCCGTATGGCATTTATTTGGTATACTCAAGAATTTGGATATAAAGTTGGTACTTCTATCGCAAAAGATTTATCTGGTGGTTTATTAGGTAAAATTACTCAAGGTGCTTCTATTTTAGGTATGTTCATTATCGGTTCTTTAGTTCAACGTTGGGTAAGTATTTCATTTACTCCTGTTGTTTCTAGAGTTACTCAATCTGAAGGTGCTTATATTGATTGGAGTCAAATCAAAGGTGGGGCTGAAGGTATTAAATCAGCTTTATCTCAATATGCTTCCCTTGGAGCTACTGGATTAGATAAAATTAAAGTTACTACTTTACAACAAAACTTAGATCAATTAATTCCTGGTCTTGCAGCATTATTACTTACATTACTTTGCTGCTGGTTATTAAAGAAAAAAGTTTCACCAATCGTTATTATCGTTGCATTATTTATCGTTGGTATCTTAGCTCGTTTAGCTGGAATTATGTAATTTAAAAAGTTCAATATTTATGGAGGGAATATATGGTACAATCATTAAATAAAAAAGTCGATTTAACAATTAATGCTACTTCTTATTTAGGAATGGCAAACTATGGTAAAGTGTTAGTCGGGGATGAAGCTTTTGAATATTACAATGATAAAAACGTCAATGATTATATTCAAATTCCTTGGTCTGAAGTAACAGAAATCATGGCAAGTGTCATGTTTAAAGGAAAATGGATTCCTCGTTTTGCAGTTGTTACGAAAAACAACGGAAACTTTATCTTTTCGACAAGAGATAATAAAAAGACATTAAGAGCTGTTAGAAATTATGTTGATCCAAATAATATGGTTCGTTCTCTTAGTTTCTTTCAAGTAATCTCTCGTGGTTTAAAATCATTATTCAAACGTAAATAAATATTGAGCAAAGGAGCTTCATTGCTCCTTTTTTTTGTTATAATGAAAGAGGTGATAATATGGATCTAAATAGAATACATTATTTCTTTAAAGCTGTTGAATATAAAAACTTTACGCAAGCAGCTAACGCTTGTCATATTGGACAAACAACCATGTCTAAATACATTGCTGTCTTAGAACAAGAACTCCAAACACAGCTATTTATAAGAGAACATAGAACATTAACTCTTACTAAACAAGGAAAACAGTTCTATGAAGGAATGAAAAACATTTATGCTTCTTATCAAACTTTATGTCAAAATATTCAACAAACGAATACTTTACATATAGGCATGAAAACAACAGATTTTACAGACTTTGAAATTCTTGAAAGCTTTGAAAAGAAATACCCACATCTTTCTATTTCTTATTCTTATCTTGAAGAAAATGAATTGATGGAAGGCCTAAAAGCGCATCAACTCGATGCGTTAATTTCTCCAAGTATGCTCTCTTTCTACAAAAACAATCCAATTGAAACAACAACCTTATCTAAAGAAAACGTTTCTCTTGTTTGTTCAAAAGAACTGATCCATAAATATCATACAATAGAAAAGGTCATTCAATCTGTTCCCTATATTACAAAAGCAACAGATCAAAACTATCATCAATTATGTAAAGATGAACTTTATAAAATTTATCATACAACTTTTAATAAAGTAGAATACGTTAAAGAATTCCCTAAACAACTTCTTTTACTTAATCTATCAAGAGGTTTTTCAATCCTTCCTACAAAAGAAGTAGAAAACAGAGATCAGTTCTATTTAGAGGATATTAGTAAATACTTTGCTGATCTTGAAAAAATAGATCTTGTTTATTTAAAACAAAATAAATCAGAGAACTTAAATCTATTATTGCAACATATCCATGAAAAAAAGTGCTAGATTAAGCATTTTTTTTCGTTTTATCTTTTAACATTTATCCTATATAATACAAAGCAAGGAGTTGATGTTATGCAAAAAGATTTAACAAAAGGCAGTGCCTTAAAAAATATTATTACTTTCTCATTACCTTTT
>ERZ824598.4456-NODE-4456-length-10470-cov-2.824196_pt1 | contig 10470 bp, 10 predicted proteins | sample MGYA00519934_ERZ824598 | MGnify/ENA primary metagenome ERZ824598 (study PRJEB31778, sample SAMEA3449177) | human gut metagenome | biome: human gut; feature: human-associated habitat; material: faeces | place: United Kingdom | collected 2010/2012 ... | reverse complement strand
TGGGATTACTTTTAATTTTATCTATTATATTACTAATTTGTAATAGAAAGAAAGATAAAAAAAGAAAATGTTGTTGCTAAAAAAACGGGATTAGGGGACGGGTCTTCAATCCCGAATTTTTTTGTATATTGATACATTTAGAAATATTTAATAAAAAAATTCGGGATTGAAGACCCGTCCCCTAATCCCGTTTTTTTAAATATATTTTTCAATTTCATTCCATACATCATCCATATAAATTCTTCTTTCAGAAGAAAATGGAAAAGTAGGAATATCACCAATTGGATTTAAAGTTTTTTGTAATTTGCTAGCTACATCTGGAACTTTAGTAACGGCAATTTTATCTGCTTTATTTGCCAAAATCATACAAGGTAAACCGGAACGAATAACATAATCGTACATTAATCTATCATTTGCAGTAGGTGTATGGCGAATATCAACTAAAAATATTATTAATGCAATTTGTTTTCTATTGAAAAGATATTCTTCAATAAAATTACCAACTTGTTCTTGTTCTTTTTTAGACATTTTACTAAAACCATAACCAGGTAAGTCAACAAAATAGAACTTTTCATCCATATTATAAAAATTGATTTGTCTTGTTTTCCCAGGTTCACTACTTGTTCTTGCTAATTTTTTTCTATTTATCATAGTATTTATAAAACTAGATTTTCCAACATTAGATTTTCCAACTAAAACAACTTCTGGTAGACCATTTTGTGGATATTGACTTTCTTTTACAGCAGAAATCTCAAAACGTGGATTTTTTATTATCATAATTAAATTCCTTTCTTATACATAATATGTGGATATTATAACATTGAAAACTTAAAAGTGCAAGTTAATTACTTGTAAACAAAAAATGGTTGTGATAGAATAAAAACATAAAAGAAAGGATTAATATATAATGAAAAATTATTTTGAAATGTTGGACAAAACAATAAAAGAATATTTTAAAATACTATCAGATGAAACTCCTGATTTTTTAAATGAATATATAAATACAAAAGAAATGCAAAAACAAGCAAAAATAAGTGTATCATGTGGTACATATTATACTAAATTATTTGATAAAATGATATGGTATTCAAGTTTAGACCATAGTATAGCTGTAAGTTTAATTGTGTGGCATTTTACAAAAAATAAAAAACAAACACTTGCAGGATTGTTTCATGATATAGCAACACCAGTATTTAAGCATAGTATAGATTTTATGAATGGAGATTATGAAAAACAAGAATCAACAGAAGAACTTACAACCAGAATAATAAGTGAATCAAAAGAGATAATGAAGTTATTAAAAAGAGATGGAATAAAAGTAGAAGAAGTTGATAATTATCATATCTATCCAATAGCAGATAATGATACACCAATGTTATCAGCAGATAGATTGGAATATACATTATCAAATGGATTAGGAGTTCGTAAAAAAGTTTGGAACTTAAATGATATAAAAGAAATTTATGATAATATAGAAGTACAAAAAAATGAGCAAGGAATTGATGAACTTGGCTTTAAGGATAAAACAATTGCTGAAAAATTTGTGAAAGGAATGAGAATATTATCAAATTCTTATATAGATAATAAAACAAAATTATCAATGCAATTTTTAGCAGATATAATGAAAAATATGTCTTATAAAAATTTAATAACCAAAAAAGATTTATATGAATTATCTGAAAAAGAAGTAATAGAAAGAATTGAAAATTGTAATTATAAAGATATCTCTAAAAAATTTAATTTTTGGAAAAATGCTTATGAAATAAAAGAAAGTGATAAAGAAGTTAAAGGAAAATATTGTGTAAATATAAATGCAAAAATAAGATATATTAATCCATTAGTAAATGGAAAAAGAGTAAGTAAAATATCTGAAATTGCAAAAGAAGAAATTCAAAAGGCAGTTGAATTTAAAACACAAAAATATGCATATTTAGATTTTGACAATTTTTAATTTTTATAATAATATAATGGTACAGACATAAGATTAGAAGAAAGGAAGAAATACAATGGAAAAGAAAATTGAAGAATTAAATGGATTTAAAGATTTGAGAATAGTTGATAATTTTTATCAAACATCAAGCTTTTTTCCAATGCCAACAACAGAAATAGGAACATTAAGTGAATCAGGATTAACAAATTTAGGATCATATTCACTATGTTTTCCTTATTACATAGCAGGAAAGGACTATTATGCAATGATACTTTGTTGCAGAAACAGTTCAAATACAGCTAAAAATATATTAAGAACAGGAAAATGTACAATTAATTTTATAACAGATAAAAGAAAATATTTTAAAGAAGCAGTGAGATTAGGATATCCAGGGGAAACAACTGAAGAGAAAATGAAAGACTGTATTTTTAATTTAGTTGATGGAAAAAGAGCAAGAGAAAATCCAAATGAGCAATATCCAAAAATAATTCAAGAAGCATTCCAAGTATTTGAATGTACATGGGTTAGAGAATTAGATGGAGCAGAAAATGATAAAGTGCAAGATGAATATTTACCACCATATCATCAATTTAATGGAATAACAAGCCAATTTGGAGCACATTTCATATTAAAAATTGATAATATCTTAATGAAACCAAAGTATTATGATGCAATAATAAATGGGGTTAATGCAAATGTATTTCCACAAGTTCCAGTAGACTATGGATATCGTGATAATAAAAACTTCTGGTATACAAGATTTAAAAGACCTATATCAGAACCAATTCCAGCAAGTAAAGGAATTAGTTTAGATACAGTAAAATATGCTGCATCAAGAATTGATCCAGAAATAAAATTTACAGATGAAGCGTGTGCAAAATTAATAAAAGTTCCAAGAGTATTTTTAAATACTGTATTAAAGGGTTGTGTTGCATGGGCAAAAGAAAATAATGTAACACTAATTACAGAAAAAGAAATGGCAATAATTCAAGATAAAAGAAATAAAGAGAAGAAATAAATTGAAAATAAGTCTAATATAATTTTATTAGACTTATTTTTTTGGTTAAAGTATTTCTATATTATCAAAAGTTATATTATTAATATCATCAAAATGAAGTTACACCTATTCCAAAATTGTTTGGTAATTCTCTAAAATAAATATATGGATTTTTATTAATTGAAGATATATGGTTAAATAATAATTTTAATTTTCCAAGACATTTTCCTATTAATGAAAAGAAGATGATAAATATCCACATTATATATCCAAAAAAGATAAGTGCAAGAAATGGTAATGTATCAGATACGATGTCATTTTGCAAAATATCTAAAATATTTGGACGTTTTATTAAATAATATATCAAAAAGCAAGTTGGAAAAACTAAAAAAATTCCATAAAATATAATTCCTATAATTATTAATGTTGGACCTAATTTTGCTTTATATTCTGGTGTTGAGTATTTTGTTTTTTTTATAAGTAAATCTCCTTTATAATTCGATAGTATTAATATATCATAATATAAAATTTAATACAAGATATATTTAAATATATAAAGTTTTATAGAACTAGAGCCAAAGGAGATTGACAATTGATAGGTTTTATAATAATATATTAATATAGAAAACGATATATTATAGGATGTGAGAAAATGAATTGTGAAATTCAAGAAAAATGTGGAGGTTGTGTATATGGGAAAATTCAATATGCACAACAATTGAAAACAAAAACGGAATATGTAGAAAAACAATTAAAAAAGTTAAAACAAAATATAAAAGTAAATTATTGTATTGGAATGGAAAATCCATACAATTATAGAAATAAAGGAAAATATGCTTTTAAGAACGGAAAAATGGGATTCTTTGAAGAAGGAACTCATAAAATTGTATATGCAAAATGTGCAATACAAAATGAAAAAATAAATCAAGTTGCAGATTACATATTTGAACTTGTAAAAAAATATCATATTAGTATTTATAATGAGGATACAGGAAAAGGTTTTTTAAGACATGTAGTAATTAGATATGGATTTTTTACTGATGAGGTAATGGTTATATTTGTTACTACAGATGGAAAAATGTATAAAAAGCAAGAGATTATAAAAGATCTAACAACAAAGTTTAAAGAGATAAAATCTATTATTCAAAATATTAATATAAGAGAAACTAATGCAATATTAGGAAATAAAAATTTTAAAATGTATGGAACAGGTTTTATAATGGACAAGCTTGGAGAATTAAAAATAAAAATTTCACCTTTATCTTTTTATCAAGTAAATCCTATTCAAATGAAAAAACTATATGATACAGCAATTGATTTTGCTAAGCTTACAGGGAATGAAGTTGTTTATGATTTATATTCTGGAATTGGTACTATTTCTTTAAGTGTTGCCAAAAAGGTCAAAAAGGTTTATGGGATAGAAATCGTAAAAGAAGCAGTGATTGATGCAAGAGCAAATGCAAGAATGAGTAATATTACAAACACATCTTTTATGGATGGAAAAGTTGAAGAGTTGTTACCTAAATTATGTAGTAAAGAAAAAGCAGATGTGATTTTTGTTGATCCACCTAGAAGCGGATTAGACGGTAAAACTATTAAGACAATTATTAAGGTTAAACCAAAAAAGCTTGTTTATATTAGTTGTAATCCAGATACTTTAGTTGATAATTTGCTTTTACTTGAAAATGATTATGATATTAAAGCTGTTCAACCTGTGGATATGTTTCCTTTTACTAGCCATGTGGAGTGTGTAACAGTACTAGAACGAAAAAATATTGAAAAATAAAATTTGTTAAGAGTTTTTATAATAAAGGAGAATAAATAAATGAAAATATTAATGGGAACAAAAAATCCTGGAAAAATAGAAGGTGCAAGACAAGCATTTGAAAAATATTTTGATAATGTTGAAATAGAAGGAATATCTGTAGAATCAGAAGTTGGAAACCAACCAGTTAATGAAGAAATATTACAAGGTGCAAAAAATAGAGTAAAAAATTTAAAGAAATATGCGATTAAAAATAATCTACAAGTTGATTTTTATGTATCAAGTGAAGCAGGAATAACTAATTCTTTAGGAGAGTGGATAGATATAAATGCAGTTATTATAGAAGATAGGAATGGTTTTCAAAGTTTTGGGACAAGTCAAGGATTTCCAATTCCAGATAAATATATAGATGAGATAAAAGAAACAGAACTTGGAAAAGTTATGGATAGAATATTTAAAGGCAAAGAATTAGGAAAGGGAAAAGGTGGAATTAGTTTTTTGACTAAAGATGAAGTAACAAGAATTGATTTAACTAGAAATGCATTTATAATGGCCTTAACTAGATTTATTAATGAAGATTTATGGAAATAATAAAGTTTAAAAATATATTATAATATAATATAAGAGAATATGCAAAAAGTTAACAACAAAAAAACTTGATAAAAATAGATATATTTTTATCAAGTTTTTTACTATTTAATTTCTATATTATCAAAAGTTATATTATTAATATCATCAATTTGAAAAGATGAATTTTTTACTAATTTTGGATATCCAGTTTTCATTATTTCTTTTGTTAATCCAAAAACTTGTGCATATGATAAATATCTATCCCATAATACAATTTCTTCAGGGTATTTATCAGCAAAGTTTCCAAAATCTTTTAGAAAAGCTTTAAAAGAATATAATTTTTGATATTCACTAATTCCTTTAGTTGTTTTGTGTAAAGTGTTATTTAAAACTTTATTATATGATGAACTAATTGCATTTAAGTATAATCTAATTATAAAAGTAATAAATTCAAAAATTAATCTAAATACCATATATATAATAAAAGTTAAAATATATAAAATAGATGTAAACAATGCAGTAAATTTTAATAATGAAATAATAATTGGTTGCCAATTTGTAATGTTAGAAGTGTTTGTTAATGATGATATAACGACTAAAATTGCAGCAATAAATCCCATAGATAGACAAATAATAAATATTGTTATAAATGTACTTCTATCAGATATTTTAAATAATCTTTCAAAATAATTTTCTCTTTTTTGGTATGAGAAAAGATTTAGATTAATTCCATCATTTAAACAATGATTATACCATACATTATAATCTAAATTTTTTAGGTTATTATTTATTATTGAACTTAAAATATATCTTTCATTATATAATAGATATGTATCAGGTTTTTTTAGAACAGAAATAATATATTTATCATTTTGTTTTGATAAAGTTATATATTTTTTTGCACATAAATCTAATAATACTGCTATAATATCTTTATTATTTTCTATTGTAGAATCAAAAAGTATAGAGGTTACACCAACACCAAAGTCAGAAGGAAGTTCTCTGAAATAGGTATAAGGATTTGTGATATGTTCCCCAAATTTTTGGCGAAATACTTGAAATTTTGCATAATGAAAAATTTTATACAATATACAAAGTAAAAAATGTTCACATTAAATTGTGAACATTTTTTACTTTATTTTGTAGGAATTAATTTTTCTTTTCCACCCATATATGGTTGTAAAATTTTAGGAACAGTGATACTTCCATCTTTATTATAATTACATTCAATTAAAGCAATTAAAGCTCTTGGTGTAGCTAAAACAGTATTATTTAAAGTATGAACAAATTTGTTTCCATCTTTTGTTTTATATCTAATGTTTAGACGTCTTGCTTGTGCATCTCCTAGAGTAGAGCATGAACAAACTTCAAAATATTTTTGCTGACGTGGGCTCCAAGCTTCTATATCACAAGATTTTACTTTTAAATCTGCCATATCACCACTACAGCAATCAAGTTGTCTTACAGGAATATCTAAGCTTCTAAATAATTCAACAGACATTTTCCACATTTTGTTATACCAATCCATAGATTCTTCTGGTTTACAAAGGACAATCATTTCTTGTTTTTCGAATTGATGAACTCTATATAATCCTCTTTCTTCAAGACCATGTGATCCAATTTCTTTTCTAAAACATGGAGAATATGAAGTTAAAGTAAGTGGTAATTGAGATTCATCAACAATTTGTTCCTTAAATCTTCCAATCATACTATGTTCAGATGTACCAATTAAATATAAATCTTCACCTTCAATTTTGTACATCATAGCTTCCATTTCATCAAAAGACATAACCCCATTAACAACGCTACTTCTAATCATAAATGGTGGGATACAATATGTGAATCCATGATTAATCATAAAATCACGAGCATATGCAAGCATAGCTTCATGTAAACGTGCTATATCACCAATTAAATAATAAAAACCAACACCACTTGTACGTCCAGCACTTTCTTTATCTAATCCATCGAATCTTGCTATTATATCAGCATGATGAGGTATTTCGTAAGATGGAATTATTGGTTCTCCGAATCTTTCAACTTCAACATTTTCACTATCATCTTTTCCGATTGGAACAGAATCATCAATGATATTAGGTATTTTCATCATTCTATTTTTTATTTCTTCTGTATATTTTTCTTCAAGTTCTTCATTTTCTTCAATTGCTGAATTTACACTTTGAACTTCTTGACGAATTTTACCAGCTTCTTCTTTTTGACCAGCTTTCATAAGTTTTCCAATTTCATCACTTAATTTTTTTCTTTCAGAACGAAGATTGTCACCATTTAATTTTGCTTCTCTATTTTTTTTATCTAGTTCTATAATTTCATCAACTAGAACAAGCTTATGGTCTTGAAATTTCTTTTTTATATTTTCTTTTACTAATTCTGGATTTTCTCTTATTAATTTAATATCTATCATAACGTATATCCTTTCTTTATTAAATTCATTTAGTGAAATTATACTTCGAACATTATACAATAAAATTATGGAAAATTCAATAAAAATTACATAATTTGTGCATAATAAGAAAAAGATATTAATAAATTTTACTAAAAGGAGGGATATAATGCAAGAAGAATATTTATTAAAAAAAATGATAAAGGGAAAAACGGAACAAGAAAAAGAAATTGAATTGTTGAAAGATATAGCAGAAACAAAGAAAAAGTTGAAGAATGCAAGAAATAACTTTGAATATGCAGAAGAGGATATGATTGATTATTATATTTTTCAAATAAAGGCAAATCAATCAAAACTAGATTATTTAATAAAAATAGCTAAAAAGAAAGGAATAATTCTTTCAAGAAATAATGAAATGAAATTAAGGTTACTTTTTGACCAAGAAATGGCGGGTTAGATGTATATTTGTCCAATATAAAACATAGACATTAATAGTATTGGAGGATTAAAATGACAATATTAATAATAATATCTTGTATTTGTTTTATATTTATAATTGGACGAATTTTTTTTATTCCATTAAAATGGATTGGCAAAATAATTATAAATTCAATATTGGGGGGATTATTAATTTTTTGTATTAATATGATTGGAATAAAATTTGGATTTCATATAGGATTAAATTTTATTACATCTGTTTTGGTACGGAGTTTTAGGTATTCCGGGAAGTATTTTCCTTATATTAGTAAAAATATTAATATAAAAATAACCAAGGGAGAATATTTAAAAATATCTCCCTTGGTTTGGAAATGCTTCAATTAGGATTTAGGAATCAACTCTGTTGAATTCCATAAGGATGTTTACCTCTTCGAAAGCAGGTTCGCTATAAACGACCTTTAATTTGCCTGGAAAAGCATTTTTAAAAGCATTCTTGAAATCAGAAGGCATTTTAAAAAGATTGTTTTGCAAGGAAGAGGCTTTGATAATCTTTTTTTCGCCAGTACGCATGTCGTATACGGCGAAATTGCCATTACCATTACCTGTTTCTTCGAAAGTGACAAAAATCGTGTGGTTCATCATAATTGGATTTCCTCCTTAAATTTTATATAACTATTATACAGTAAAAATAAAAAAAAATCAAGAGATTTACATAAATTAAAAACAAAATAATTAAATATTTGTATAGACTTTTTTATAAAAATATTATATAATATAACTCATAAATTTGCGGGTATAGTTTAGTGGTAGAATCCCATGCTTCCGACCTGGTTGCGCGAGTTCGATTCTCGCTACCCGCTCCAATCTAATAATAAAAAGGACAATATAAAACATGTTAGTAAATCCGAAGGTAAAAGAAGAATTATATGAAAATGCAGGAGATATAAGAGTACAGAAAGCAAGATTATATGCAAAAACAGGAAAAGTTGAGTTAACAAAAATAAATTATACTAATAAAGATAATTTTGAAATAACAGGAAGAGTAACTGGACAAGAAATATATAGAACAAATGTAACAGTAGAATGTGGAGAAATTAGTGACATAACATGTGAGTGTCAGGATTATAGACAAAGATATGCAGCATGTAAACATATAATATCAACAATAATGGAATTTGATGAGAATAAAAAATATGAAAACATATTATCAAATGATAAAACAACATTAGATATAAATAAAAAAATTAGAGCAAATGCCAAATATAGAAGTTTTACACAAATTGTAAATGAATTATATGAAGAAGAAATGCATGAAACAGAAGAAAAAAAAGCAGAAGAAATAAATGGAAAAATCAAAATAGAACCAAGATTAATATATGATAAATATTATTCACTATTAAAAATGGATTTTAAAATTGGTGATAAAAGAATGTATAAAATAAAAAATTTAGTCGAATTTTTTGAAAGAATGCAAAAAGCAGAAAAATTCAAATATGGAAATAATTTAGAATTTATACATACAAAAGAAGTATTTGCAGAAGAAGATCAGCCAATTTTAGATTTTATTTTAAAACATGCAGAAACAATAAATTTTGTAAATTCAAACTCAAATTCAAATTACAGATATTATGGAAAGGCTTTAGACGAAACAAGTATATCTGTAAGTCAAACAACACTTGATGAAATATTTGAGTTATTTAAGAATAAAGAGATTGATTTCAAATCAGATGCAGGAGAAAGCACAATAAAAATTATTGAAGAAGATCCAAAATTATATTTTCAAGTGAAGAAAATAAGTGATGAAGAATATAAAATAATATTAAATAATAATATAAATTTAACAAGAGATTTTAGTGTATTTGAAGGAAAAAGCAATAAATATGTATTATTAAAACGAACATTATATAAATGTAGTAAAAATTATGAGAACTCAGTAATGAAATTATTATGTTTATTTAAAGAAAATTATTTAACAGAAATATCATTTGGAAAAGAACAATTACCAGAACTATTTTCAGTAATTATTCCAAGACTAAAAAATAACATAGAATACCAAGAAATTGAAGAACAAGACATTGAAAAATATAGACCTAAAAAATTAGGAGTAAAAATGTTTTTAGACTTTGATGAAAATAATAGAATTTTGGCTGAAATAAAATTCTGTTATGGAGAAACAGAATTGAATCCATTACAACCTAAAATTGATTCAAAATATCCAAGAGATATGATTGCTGAAAATAAGGCTGTAAATATGTTAAGAAAAACAGGATTTATGTTTTATGAAGCTAAAGGGTGTTTCATATTACCAGAAGAGGAGAAAATTTATAACTTTTTATCAAATGAGATAGATACATATATGCAAGTGTTTG
>ERZ824598.4442-NODE-4442-length-10508-cov-3.305654_pt1 | contig 10508 bp, 9 predicted proteins | sample MGYA00519934_ERZ824598 | MGnify/ENA primary metagenome ERZ824598 (study PRJEB31778, sample SAMEA3449177) | human gut metagenome | biome: human gut; feature: human-associated habitat; material: faeces | place: United Kingdom | collected 2010/2012 ... | reverse complement strand
GGCACTGGAGCTGCGGATAGATCGCCTGCATCGTATCCTGCGTATCGCACAGGGCCTTGACTATGTCCATAACGGTTAGCTTGAGATAGTCGAGGTTACGATTTTCCGAAAGGATGACCTTTTCCCAGTCCCACTGGTCAACATACACTGAGTGCAGGTTATCCAGCTCGTCCTCGTCGCGGCGGATGGCGTCCATATCGGTGTAAAGTCCCTTGCCGGGGAAGAAGTTGTAGCGCTTGAGCGCAAGACGCTTCCACTTTGCAAGCGACTGAACGACCTGAGCGGTCGTATCCGAGCGGAGAATATCAAACGATACGGGGCGCTCGTAGCCGTTGAGGTTATCGTTAAGTCCGGAATTAGAATCGACAAACAGCGGCGCGGATACTCGGTAAAGATTTAAAAGTGCCGCGAGCCTGTCCTCAAACAGGCGCTTTAAGAGGCTTATAGCCTTCTGTGTGTCGTAAACGCTGAGGATACTTTTGTATCCGTCCGGAATTTTGATCTCCATGGTTTTCCTCCTGGTGTACAATAAAAATATATAAACGCCCATCTGTGATGGGCGTTATATTACCCTTTTTTATTTTCGGGCTTCTTATCAAGAAGCTCGATTATTCTGCAATATATCTCTTCTGCCCTGTCGCGGAAGTTTTCTTCGATCCGCTCTGCCTGCTGCTCGCCTGACGAGAGGATATTGAGCCTTATTATCTCGCCCTTACCGTCGCTCATGGCAAGCGTCACAAAGCAGCCGCCCTCACGGTTGCGGTGCTGCGCGGTTATCATCGAAAGGCGGCGCAGACGCTCGGCCTCGGGTGCAATTATCTTCTCTGCCCTCTTGCGAACGGAAAAAGGCAGGCTGCTCTCCACCGTTTCGGCGGCATCGGCGCCGCGCTTACTGACGCGCAGGCCGGTCTCCTCCTCGATAACAAGCCCGCTCTCTATCAGCTCGGCAAGGCAGTCGGAATATTCAAAATACCCGAAGCCCTCGTCGCACTGCTGCGTAAAGTCCTGAAGGTCAATGGGCGCGACTATGCCCGGCAGCCGGCGAAGAATAAACAGTATCAAAATTTTTATATCAAGCTTTTCATGAATAAAGCCCAGTCGTTCCATAACTTGCTCCTAAAAATCATATATCCGATCGGCAAATTTCCGGCATCAGTCGCTTTTCTTATATGCTTCGATACAAGCAAATATTATAACAACAGTCGTTATATGCAATATAATGCTCTTCGGTGAAAGCGGTGCAACAGAAGCGTGTATAACGCCGAAATCAGCCAGAAGCATTGCAAACAGTATCAAAACCTCAACGGCTATGAGTATGAGCCAAAGCTGCTTTTTCATTCTTTCGCCTCCTCTGCATTATATATAATAATACATACTTTTCTTTTTGTAAATCCAATATTCTTCACATTTTGGAACAATACGCATAGACTGTATTGAAGTTTTTCTTCAATTCCATCCTGGGAGGTATTTTTATGGCAGACAGGGTCGTACCCGGTCCGGTCAATGATAATGACTGCATAAAACAGGCCGTTTGCGTAAGCACAAGAAAGATAATGGACGCCTGCCGCGACAAGGACTGCATCGAGGATCTGCGCGTTTACCCCACGGTCAGCTCTCTTCCCTACATAGAGAGCGCATTCAGCGTGCGTCCAAAGTGCGCGCAGCTTCTGCACTGTGAGGTAAAGGTCAATGAGATCTGCCTTAACCGCGGCTACTACACGGTCGATGTGACCTACTTCTATAAGATAAGCGGCGAAACATTCCCGGCAAATCAGTGCTTCACGGGGCTTGCCGTGTTCGATAAGCGCGTAATGCTATTTGGCTCCGAGGGCAGAGTCAGGAGCTTTTCTTCGGATGACTGCTGCATCCTCGACGGAGCAAACAGCATGCCATTTGCCGAGGTCGATGCCGTTGACCCGATTGCTCTGCACATGACCCTTGCGGAAACGGCGCTGCCCGACCCCGGCATAGATCAGCGAGATATTCCGCAGCAGATACTCGACTCCTTCGGCGAGGAGATATCCGTTACCGGCGGCACGCGCCATGTCTATGTTACGCTCGGCCAGTTTTCGATCATCCGGCTTGAGCGCAGCACGCAGCTGCTCATCCCGGCATACGACTACTGCCTGCCCGAGAAGGAGTGCGTAGGCTCGTCCGAGGATGATCCGTGCACGATGTTCGGCCGCATATCCTTCCCCGTTGACGAGTTTTTCCCTCCCGATAATCTCGATCCCTGCGAGGAGTACAAGAGCATGGTATAGCCGGTCGGAAGCGCAAAATTTGTTCATTCCTACAAAATTTTGAAGTATTGCTCGTGAATTTTTTATTTAGTCCGCAATCTTGACGGATCTGCGTCTGCGGTGCTACAATTTGCCCATAAACGCAAGGACACGGAACAGTAAGCGAAAATGCCCTTTCAGAGAAGTGCCGGTTGGTGCAAGGCACAAAGGTTGTTTTTTCGCCGAACTCACCGGATAGCGGCTGTGCTGAACTTCAGTAGGCGCAGACGGGTGCGCCCGTTACAGTGCAGGGATATGACTGTATCCTGACTGAGTGCGTCCCACAGCTTGTGGAACGAAGAAGAGTGGTACCGCGGACGGTTTTTCAGCCTTTCGTCTCTTCTGCAAATCGGCAGAAGGACGAGGGGTTTTTTGTTTTTCTGCCGGAATTTAAGGAGGAAAACCAAAATGAACAACAAGCCCCAAACCCGCAAGACATCCAAGACCCCGTTTTTTGCCGCATTTTCCGTCGGTGCAGTGCTCTTTTCGGCGCATGCAGGCGGCGGATTTGCAACCGGCAATCAGGCCAATACCTATTACGTCGGCCTCGGCTGGTCAGGCATCATCGCCGCAGTCATCGCAATGCTCCTGCTCACGCTCACCATGCGTCAGGCGATGGTCATGTACAACTCACGCGGCCTTTCAAGCTATAAGGAGCTTTTCCAGACGCTCTATCATCCGTTTGACAAGCTCGAATGGGTATTTGAAATTTTCTTCTACATAATGGTGCTCATGGCCGTTGCTGCCGCGATATCGGGCGCTGCAAGCGCTCTGCAAAGCTACTTCGGCTTAAACTATTACATCGGCGTGGGAATAGTCGGCGTTATTGTGCTCATGCTCACGATTTTCGGCGCCGGCATCGTGCGCGCCGCATCCACCTGGATGGGCATAGCGATCCTCGTAACGGCTATCAGCATATACGCGATAGGCATTTTCAAAAGCGACAGCGGCCTGTTTACCGTCCTCGCTTCCGACTTCACCAAGACTGGCTTTGGGAACATGCCCAAGGCAATATTCAACTCCTTTGTGTACGCAGGCTTCCAGTGCGTCACACTGCCCACAATGATAGCCTGCGGTACAACGATGCGCTCCGAGCGCGGCTGCTCAAAGGCGATGTGGATATCCTTTGTCATGAACGCCGTCGCACTGACCCTGTCGATATTCATGCTCATGTGCTGGCAGGGCGTTTACAACTCCGTCGACGGCGGCGCGACCATTCCAACGCTCACGGCCTGCAATGCAATGAGCATCCGCGCACTGACCGTTATCTACGGCGTATGCCTGCTCCTGTGCCTGATCTCGACCGGTGTCACGACCATCTTCGGCTTTGTTTCCCGCTTTGAAAAGCTGCCGATATTCAGCGGCATAAAGTCCGCCACCACGCGCAGCGCAATCGTGTCCGCGTTTATCATCGTTCTGTCTATGACCATCTCCATAGCCGGACTGACGAACATCATAAAATACGGCTACGGTTACTGCGGATATCTCGGCGCGGCGGCAGTCGTCATCCCCTTCCTCACCGTTGGCGTTTATAAAAACCGCAAATACATCAAGGAGCACGGTTTTGCCGGAGGCTCATCCGTTGAGGCAGACGTGAAATATGAGATAAGCTGCAGCGAAGCAGCCCCCTCAACTGCCGTTTGCGGCTGAGAAAAACGTTAAGACAAAAGCAGACTCGCTGGGAGCTGCCTTTGTCGCAAAATTTCGTAAACCTGCCAAGCATCTTGCCGAGGCGTGCTTCATCTGATATACTTAACTAAAATATAGAGGAGGCACGATATGGATACTTTGATAATCATCGGGATACTTCTGGCGATCGCGGCAACGATCGTTCTTTACATCAAGGTCATGCCGAAAAAATATGACGGGAAGCTTGAAAACAAGTTCCTGCAATTTCTGCATGACTTCTTCCACTTCAAAACATTTTATATTGAGGCTCTGACTAAGTTTGTGTTCGTGCTCTTGACATGCGCGTGCATATTCGTGGGATTTCTGCTGCTGTTCGGCAAGATCGAATACTACGGCTACTTCGGCGCAACGTTTGAACAGAGCACCTTCCTGTACGGGCTCGGCCTTATGATCCTCGGGCCGTTGGTGCTGCGAGTCACCTACGAATTTGTCATGATGGCGATACTTCTTGTTCAGAACGTTATCGCCATAAACCGCAAGCTGAAAGTGCAGGCTACCCCCGTCTCCCCCGCTCCGGCAGCAAAGGCCGAAGAAGCCGCAGAGCCGGCAGTAGCGGAGAGCGCGGCGGAAGAATAAGCGTCTTACATATTAATAATAAACGTCAAAAGCGCCCTCAACAGAGGGCGCTTTTGCTATGTAGCTATAGACTCAGTCCGAGAAGTGAGACCAGCAGCGGTATTGTGAACATCGAAAGCACCGTACCGACAAAAATCGTTTCCGAGGCTTCAACACCATCGCGGCCGTAATCCATGCCGAGCAGCGCGCATATTATCGCCGGCGGACAGGCTGCGATTATGACGATCGAGCCGAGCATGACGATATCGCTCACAAAAAGCTTGAGCACGAGCCAGACCACAACGGGCGCGACGATAAGACGCATGAAGTTTATCCCGTAAATCCGCGGATGAACGAACGCATCCTTTATCGAAACGCTGCCCAGCGACAGACCGATGCACATCATCGAAAGCGGCGCACAGGCATCGGAGAGCATGTCGGCAACGTCAACCACTATCACCGGCATCGGTATTTCAAACAGGAATATGACCGTTGCGATGACCGTTGCGATTATCGGGACGTTTATCATGCTTTTAATGCTTATCTTTTCTTTCTTTTCTCCATTGCTCTGAAGCAGCATGATCCCGACGGTGTAAAGCAGAACGTTAAACGAGATATTGCCCAGCGAGGCGAAGAAGATCGCGCCCTCGCCATACACCGCCGAGATCACCGGAACGCCCATAAAGCTGAGGTTTGAAAAGGACGTTATAAGCTTATACATGCCCTTATCGCCGTCTTTTATACGCATTGCGGCAGGCGTTATCATGCCGACGGCAAAGCACACGATCTGCATCACAAAAAGCATGGCTATGCCGAAAAGCATATCGCCCTTGCTCATGCTCAGCTCCTTATTCATTACCGACGCCAGTATCATTCCGGCGAGGAACACGTTTATGACCATTTTGCTCAGGCCCTTATTAAACTCCGGGCCAACGAGCTTGATTTTTGCGCAAATGTATCCGATGGCAAGTATAATTACAAGCAGCGCCATCTTTTCAAACAAAACAAGCATTCTCTGTATAGTATCCTTTTGCTGAGATTGGTGCTAAAAGCTTATCATAAGCTTTGCTATTTCAAAATAAATAAGCAGCGAGACCGCATCGGTGATGGTCGATATCAGGGGGTTTGCCATGACTGCCGGGTCAACGCCGAGCTTTTCTGCCGCTATGGGCAGCACACTTCCGACGACCTTTGCAAACATAACGATGAGCACGATCGAAAGGCTGACAACTGCGGCAACGGTGAGCGTTACACCGTCGTTGTTCAAAAGTATTCTGTCCACTAACAGCATTTTTGCAAAGTTGACCGCTGCAAGTGTGACTCCGCACAGGATGGCAACGCGGAACTCTTTCCATATTACGCGGCCTACGTCTTCAGGCTCGGTGTCGCCGAGGGAGATGCTTCGTATAACGGCCGTTGAAGCCTGCGCGCCGGAGTTGCCGCCGGTGCCCATAAGCATGGGGATAAACCCGATGAGCACGGCCTGCACGGCGAGCGCATCCTCAAAGGAATTGATTATCATGCTCGTGAACGTTGCCGAAAGCATGAGGAACATGAGCCACGGTACTCTTCGCTTCCACATATCCCACGCGCTTGTTCTCGAATAGGGCTTGTCCGAAGGCGTCATTGCGGCCATGAGCTCGAAGTCCTCGGTGGCCTCGGCTTCCATAACGTCGATGACGTCGTCAACGGTGACGATGCCGACGAGGCGGCCTTCCTTATCGACAACGGGCAGCGCCATAAGGTCGTAGTCGGATATCTTTTCCGCCGCTTCCTCCTGGTCATCGTGCGTCATACAGAACACGATATTCGTGTCCATTATATCTTCTATGACCGTCTCATCGTCTGACAGGAGCAGATCCTTTACGGACAAAACGCCCTCAAGCTTTCGGTCGGCGGAGGTGACAAAGCAGGTGTAGATAGTCTCCTTATCCTCGCCTATCCTGCGTATGCGCGCAATAGATTCGCGCACGTTCATGTATTTTTTGAGATCCACGAACTCGGCCGTCATTATGCTGCCTGCCGAATTTTCGGGATAATTGAGGTACTGATTTATAAGCCGTCTGGTTTCCGGCGTTGCAGTGCGCATGACACGCTTCACGACGTTTGCCGGCAGCTCCTCCATCATGTCAACGGCGTCGTCAACGTAAAGCTCTTCGATGATCGCCGACAGCTCCGAGTCTGTGATGGAGTTTATTATCTGCTCCTGCTCGGGAGAATCGAAGTTTGCAAAAACGTCCGCCGCCATCTGCTTGGACAAAAGCCTGAACACCATCGGCATGCGGTTATCGCCGATCTCGGACAGGAACTCGGCAACGTCGAATTCATTCATGTCCTCAAGGCGGAGCTGAAGCTCCTTCATTCTGCGCTCGTCAAGAAGCTGCATGAGCTCGTCGGCCTGCTTATCGCGCATGGCCTCAAAGTCTATATTCTCCATGTTATCCATTTAGGAGCCTCCTTTCGCGTTGCTTAGCTTAAAGGTCACTTTCCGAGATACTCGGCCTGCTCGCGGCTGAGGCTGTCGATGCCGACTCCCATAGCGTCGAGCTTGCATCTTGCGACCTCATAGTCTATCTCGCGCGGAACGGGGACAACGTCGGCCTCGAGCCTGCCGCGGTTATCGGCAAGATACTTTGCCGACAGCGCCTGGATCGCAAAGCTCATGTCCATGATCTCCGCCGGGTGACCGTCGGCTGCGGCAAGGTTAACAAGCCTGCCCTCGGCTATGGTGAAAAGAGTTCTTCCGTCGGGCATGACATAGCCCTGGATATTGTGGCGCGCTTCGTATTTTTTGACCGCCATTTTCTCAAGCGCCGCCATATCGACCTCAACGTTAAAGTGGCCTGCGTTGCTGAGGATAGCGCCGTCCTTCATCAGGGGGAAGTGCTCTGCGGTGATTATATCTCTGCCGCCGGTTACGGTGCAGAAGATATCGCCGATCTTGGCCGCCTCTTTCATTGGCATGACCTCGTATCCGTCCATGACGGCTTCGAGCGCGCGGATGGGGTCGGTTTCGGTAACGATGACCTTTGCGCCCAGTCCCTTTGCTCTGAGCGAGACACCCTTGCCGCACCAGCCGTAGCCGGATATGACGACATATTTGCCGGCGATGATAAGATTTGTCGTGCGGCAGATACCGTCCCAAACGCTCTGGCCGGTGCCGTAGCGGTTATCGAACATGTGCTTGCAGTCGGCATCGTTTACCATGACCATAGGGAAGCGCAGCGCACCGGCAGCGGACATGATGCGCAGGCGGTTAATGCCGGTCGTTGTCTCCTCGCAGCCGCCGATAACGCCGGGGATGAGGTCTGCAAACTCCTCGTGCATGAGGTGGACGAGGTCGCCGCCGTCGTCAATGATAATATTGGGGCCTATCTTAAGCACCTCGCGCAGGCAGTCTTCATACTGCTGCTCGGTGCAGCCGTATTCCGCGAAAACGTTCATGCCGCCGGCAGCCAGCGCCGCGGCAACGTCATCCTGAGTGGAAAGAGGGTTTGAGCCTGTGACATACATTTCCGCGCCGCCCATTTCCATCACGCGGCACAGATACGCGGTTTTGGCCTCAAGGTGGACGGAAAGCGCGACCTTGAGTCCCTTAAAAGGCTTTTCCTCGGAAAAGCGGCGGCCGATACCGCGCAGCACGGGCATGTTGCGCTCGACCCAGTTTATCTTCATCTCGCCGGAAGGCGCAAGGTTTATGTCTTTAATAATGCTCATGAAGTTTACCCCCTTTATTATCAAACGCTTTATTTTAACACTATAATTTAATATCCGCAAGTGCCGAAAACTGTTGAAAGGCATATCTGCGCATGATATAATTTGTACAGTTACATGCAAATGTAGTATACATTGTTCATCAACGCATTTTTCGAAAGGGGTTTTATTGATATGGGACTTATAAGGGCCGGCGCAGGCGCTCTCGGCGGAACGATGGCAGACCAGTGGAAGGAGTTTTTCTACTGCGATGCGATTGATAAGGACACGCTCGTTGTAAAGGGCGCAAAGCGCACAAGCTCGCGCTCGTCGAACACCAAGGGCAATGACAACATCATTTCCAGCGGCTCGGGCATTGCCGTTGCCGACGGACAGTGCATGATAATCGTCGAGCAGGGCAAGGTCGTCGAGGTCTGCGCAGAGCCGGGACAGTTTACATACGATGCATCGACTGAGCCGAGCATTTTCTCCGGCAGTCTCGGTCAGGCGATACTTGACACCTTCAAGACCATCGGCAAGCGCTTTACCTTCGGCGGCGACACCGGCAAGGATCAACGCGTTTACTACTTCAACACCAAGGAGATAGTCGATAACAGATTCGGCACCGCAACGCCCATCCCCTTCCGCATTGTTGATAACCGTATAGGACTTGATACGGACACCGAAGTCAGATGCAACGGCGTTTATTCCTATAAGATCACAAATCCGCTGCTGTTTTACACAAACGTCTGCGGCAATGTTGAGCAGGCCTACGAGCGCTCGGAGATAGACTCGCAGCTTAAATCCGAGTTTGTCAGCGCGCTTCAGCCGGCCTTTGCACGTCTTTCGACATTTGAAATGCGCCCGAACCAGATCCCGGCGCACACCATTGAGCTTTGCGACCTTATGAACGAAACGCTCACGCGCAAATGGTCGGAGCTGCGCGGAATAAGCGTTGTTTCCATAGCGATGAACTCCGTCAGCATCCCCGAAGAGGACGCGGAAAAGCTCAAGGAGCTTCAGCGCGCCGCCGCGCTTGCAAATCCCGCTCTTGCAGCAGGCGCCGTCATCGGCGCTCAGACCGACGCCATGCGCACGGCAGCAGGCAACAGCTCAGGCGCTATGGCAGGCTTCATGGGCATGGGTATGGCAGCTAACGCCGGCGGCGCAAACGCTCAGGCACTCTACGGCATGGCGGCAGCCCAGCAGCAGGCGGCAGCTCCTGCGCAGGCAGCACCGGCACAGCCTTCTTCTTCCGCGTGGACCTGCTCCTGCGGCACGACTTCAACGGATAATTTCTGCCCCGAGTGCGGCAAGCCTCGTCCTACGGGTGCGCCGAGATACAGGTGCGATAAGTGCGGCTGGGTCCCTGCCGATCAGTCGCATCCGCCGAAGTTCTGCCCGAAATGCGGCGACCCGTTCAACGACAACGATAAGGTCTGACGCTTATGGAAACGAAGAATACCGTTCAATATAAATGTCCCTGCTGCGGCGGCTTCATAGCCTACGACAGCGCAGCCGGAAAAATGAAGTGTCCGTATTGCGACACCGAGTTTGAGCTTGAAACGCTCAAAAGCTATGATAAAAGCCTGAAAAATGATAAGTCCGACGACATGAACTGGATATCGGACGACGAAAAGGAGCGCTTTGACGGCGACGGCGACGGCGACGGTATGTGCGTCTATGTCTGCCAAAGCTGCGGCGGCGAGATAATCGCGGAGGAGACAACGGCAGCGACAAGCTGCCCGTTCTGCGGCAATCCCACCATATTTAAATCGCAGCTTTCCGGCGAGCTGAAGCCTGACTATATCATTCCCTTCAAGCTCGATAAGAAGGCCGCAAAGGAAGCCCTGAAAAAGCACCTTACCGGCAAGAAGCTCCTGCCGAAGCTGTTCAAAAGCGAAAACCACATCGATGAGATAAAGGGCGTGTATGTTCCCTTCTGGCTGTTTGACACCGACGCCGACGCCGAGGCGCGATACCACGCAACGCGCACACGTTTCTGGTCGGATAAGGATTACGATTACACCGAGACCAGCCACTACAGCGTTCTGCGCAGCGGCAGCATGAGCTTTGACCACATCCCGGTTGACGGCTCGAAAAAAATGCCGGACGATCTTATGGAATCGCTCGAGCCGTTCGATTTTTCCGAAGCTGTGGATTTCAGCATGGCCTATCTGTCCGGCTATCTTGCCGACAAATACGACGTAAGCTCGGATGAGTGCAACGAGAGAGCAAACGAGCGCGTTAAGCGCAGCTCGGATCTTGTTCTTCAAAGCACCGTGCAGGGCT
>ERZ824598.4436-NODE-4436-length-10516-cov-2.854794_pt1 | contig 10516 bp, 8 predicted proteins | sample MGYA00519934_ERZ824598 | MGnify/ENA primary metagenome ERZ824598 (study PRJEB31778, sample SAMEA3449177) | human gut metagenome | biome: human gut; feature: human-associated habitat; material: faeces | place: United Kingdom | collected 2010/2012 ... | reverse complement strand
TGTCAGCAGGTATGGACGCTTCGGTCGCACCCGCTTTTTGTCATCCCGCATCCTTTGCCGCTCTGCTCCGCCACAGACAGCATGCCCTCCTTGCCTGCTGTCTCCGCCCGTTGTGCCTGCTGCTCTGCCTTCTGATCTTCTGCCCTGTCAAAGCCGGAGCGGAAGGAGACATTCCGCCCGCTCCTCCTGCGCCTTCCCTGAGCCTGGAACTGGAGCAGCTCGACCTTTCCGGGCTGCCCGGCCTGCCGCCCCTGCCCGCCGAAGACGAGGTCCTGCCCGCGGCCGCCACCCATAGCCTGCCGCTCACGGAAGAGGCCCCGGCAGCCGCCGGCGATGCCGAGGCCGATGCGGCCCTGCCGGAAGCTCCCCGCTGGAATGCCCTGGAAGAAGGGCTCGAGTATGCGGAGTTCTCCCTGCAATCCGAAGCCGGGCAACAGGCCTCCCTGACCGTCCTGCGCATCGACCCGGAGCTGTTCGATTTTCGCCTCTATGCCAGCGCGGCCCACAAGCATCCGGCCCTGACCCTGGGCCAGTGGGCCGACAGCCATGACCTGGTGGCCGCCATCAACGCCAGCATGTATCTTCCCGACGGCGTCACCAGCACGGGCTACATGCGGCAGGACGACTACATCAACAACAAGCGCCTGGTCCGTCGCTTCGGCGCCTTTTTCGTGGCCGGTCCCCGTCAGGAGGGCCTGCCCCGCGCCGACATCCTGACCCGCGAGGATCCCCAGTGGCAGGAGCTGCTGGAGCAGTACCGCCTGGTCATCCAGAACTACCGCATGATCAATGACGAGCGCCGCATCCTCTGGTCTCCCGGCGGTCCCCTGTACGCCATCTCGGCGGTGGCCGAGGACGGGACGGGCAAGATCCTTTTCCTGCATTGCCGCGAACCGCTGGAAGCCTACAGCTTTGCCCACGCCCTGCTCCACCTGCCCCTGGATGTGCGCACCGTCATGTATGTGGAGGGCGGCATGCAGGCCGGGCTGGTGATCCGCTCCCCCGGGCTGCACCAGGAATTGCGCGGCCGGCACCTGGCCGATTTCTGGGTCACGGGCAATGTGCGGGCCCAGCTGCCCAATGTGCTGGGCATCCGGCGCCGTCATGCCCCGGCCCTTCCGGACTGCCCCACCATGCTCCAGCAGACGGCCGCCCCCGCCGCTGCCGCCGACTGATGGGGGGAACACACCAGATATACAGACTTTTTTCTCTGCATCCCCCGGGACAGTATGGACACGGCTTTTGTGAAAAAGTTCTTTATTAAGAAAAATTACTATTATAGTCGGAAAACCTCTTTACAGCGGGGCCGTCTTGGTTCAAAATAGCTCCGTCGGAAGGAGTTCCGGCAACATGCAAACACCGATCCCAACTGTCCGGCTGCGGACAAAGGTAGACAAATATCATGCCGAACCAGCTTGAAGTTTATAAGTGCACCCATTGCGGCAACATCGTTGAAGTCATCCACGGCGGCGGCGCCAGCCTGGTCTGCTGTGGCGAGAACATGAAGCTCATGAAGGAAGGCTCCACCGACGGCGCCATGGAAAAGCACGTGCCCGTGATCGAAAAGATCGAAGGCGGTTACAAGGTGACCGTGGGCAGCGTGGCCCATCCCATGGACGAGAACCACTACATCGAGTGGATCGAGCTGCTGGCCGACAACCAGAGCCTGACCTGTTTCCTGAAGCCGGGCGACAAGCCTGAAGCGGTGTTCAAGACCGACGCCGAAAAGGTCACCGCCCGCGAATACTGCAACCTTCACGGCCACTGGAAGGCCGAAAACTAGGCTCATAAGGAGAGACACCATGAAATACGTTTGCAGCGTGTGCGGTTACGAATACGATCCCGCCGAAAACGACAACGTGCCCTTCGACCAGCTGCCTGATGACTGGACCTGCCCCGTCTGTGGCGTGAGCAAGGACCAGTTCGAACAGGCCTAAGCCCTGTTTCTTCCGCCCTTTCCGCCTGCCCTGCCGCCCTGCGGCAGGGCAGGCTCGTTTATGCCCTGTGCGGCATCCTGACCGTGAACAATATCCCCTAATGGAGAATTTTCATGCAGCCCGTTGAAATCAAAAAAGATATTTTCTGGGTCGGTTGCGTGGACTACGACCACCGTGACTTCCACGGCTATTCCCGCTCCCCCGAAGGTTCCACCTACAACGCCTACCTGATCCGCGACGAAAAGAACGTCCTGATGGATACCGTGTATCCCGGCTGGGCCGGCAACATGCTGTGCCGCATCGCCAAGATCATGGATCCCGAAAAGATCGACTACATCGTCTGCAACCATATGGAACCCGACCACGCCGGCAGCCTGGCCGAAGTGGTGGCCCGCGTGAAGCCCGAAAAGATCTTCGTCTCCACCCTGGGCTACAAGTCCATGCAGGGCTACTTCGACTGCAAGGACTGGCCCATCGAAGTGGTCAAGAGCGGCGACAAGCTGAACATCGGCAAGCGCAACATCATCTTCCAGGAGACCCGCATGCTGCACTGGCCCGACAGCATGGTCTCCTACATCCCCGAAGACAAGCTGCTCATCAGCAACGACGCCTTCGGCCAGAACATCGCCACCAGCTACCGCTATGCCGATGAGCACGATCAGGGCGACTTCGTGCGCGCCATCAAGGAATACTACTACAACATCGTGCTGCCCTACTCTCCCCAGGTGCTGAAGACCCTGCCCATCGTGGAGAGCCTGGACATCGACATGATCGCCCCTGACCACGGCCTGATCCACCGCGGAGAAAAGTCCGTGAAGTTCATCGTGGACATGTACCGCCAGATGGCCGAACAGAAGCCCCAGCAGCGCGCCATGGTGATCTACGACACCATGTGGCATTCCACCGAAAAGATGGCCTATGCCGTGTGCAGCGGTCTGGAAGAAGTGGGCGTGCCCACCCGCCTGATGTCCGTGAAGAGCAACCATCACAGCGAGATCATGACCGAACTGGCCAACTGCGGCGCCGTGATCGCGGGCTCCCCCACCCACAACAACACCATCATGCCCCTGATGGCCTCCACCCTGACCTACATGAAGGGCCTGCGTCCCCAGAACCGCGTGGGCGGCGCCTTCGGTTCCTTCGGCTGGTCCGGTGAATCCGCCAAGGTCCTGCACGAGATGCTGGCTTCCATGGGCATGGACATGCCCGCCGATTTCGTGAAGTGCAACTGGACCCCGCGCCACGAAGCCCTGCGCGCCTGCGTGGAACTGGGCAAGACCGTGGGCGAGGCCCTGAAGAAGAAGTGCCAGGGCGAATAAGCCCGCATCCTTCCGAATGTCCTGCGGCGTCCCCAGACGGGGACGCCGTTTTTTTATGCCCTGCGTGAAGCGGCCAAGAGCCCGCGTCCCATCCCCTCGGCCTCTCCGCAAGCGGGAGCGCACAACGCCATGAGGGACGGCCTGTCACGTCGGCTTCCTCAAACATCACCGCAATGCGGCAAAAGGACAGCGTATCACCATCACTGCCTGCCCTCCGGCCCGGCAAAAAACAGACAAGGCTCCTGCCCGTATCCCGGGCGTCTTCCCCCCAGCATGCCCCCACGCCTCCTGCAGGAGGCCTCTCCCTTATGCAGGGCCGCGCTGCGAACAGGGAAGCCCAAACGCAAAAAGGCCGGAGCCTCAAGGGCTCCGGCCTCCGGTTGTCCGTTATCAAAAAATGCTAGCGTCCGCTTTCGCGTTCTTCCTGACAGGCGCGGCACAGACCGACGCCGGGCAGGGCCTCCAGACGCTTCTGGGGGATGGGCTCGCCGCATTCGCGGCAGCAGGCCACGCCGTCGATCCAGTCGGGACCGCCCTGGTCCATGGCAGCGCGGGCGCGGGAGAGGGCAGCTTCACGGTCCAGACGTTCAAGTTCAGTGGCCTGGTCAAAAACATCCATGCATCTGTCTCCTTAAAGCAAGCGGCAATCCCGCATGAGCCGGGATTGCCGTAGTGGATTGGTGCGGGCCTGTGTAGCACAGGCGCCCCATCCTGTAAAGAGTCCGCCCGCAGACCCAAAGAAAAAATCAGGGCCGGCGGGCCCACAGGGGCCGTACTGAGGCTGCCCTCTCAAAAATGCAACAAAGAGGCTCCCGCACCGGCCGGCGGCACGGGAGCCAGGAATGTGTCTGAAGGAATCAGCCTACTTTGCCGTGCGCAGGATGTCTTCCAGCGTATCGATGAAGGCGTCGAGGTCGGCCTTGTCGATGGTCAGGGCGGGCAGCAGACGCAGGGTCACGCCGTGGCTCAGGTTGCAGATGAAGCCGCGGGCGATGAGTTCGCGCCACACGGCGGCGGCATCCACGGCCAGCTCGATGCCGATCATCAGGCCCAGGCCGCGCACTTCACGCACGGTACCGGGCAGCTTGTCCTGGATGGCGCGGACACGGTCCATCACATGCTTGCCCAGCTCGGCGGCACGGTCGGCCAGCTTGTCGCGGAGCATGATCTCCACGCACTTGGCCGCCACACCGGAGGCCAGCGCGCCGCCGCCAAAGGTGGTGGCATGGCTGCCGGCCTCGAAGCCCTTGGCCATCTCGTCGGTGGCCAGCATGGCGCCCATGGGCAGGCCGTTGGCCAGGGACTTGGCCATGCTGATGGCGTCCGGGGTCAGGCCGTGCTGCTGGAAGGCCCAGAAGGTACCGGTACGGCACAGACCGGCCTGCACTTCGTCGCAGATGAAGAGGATGTCGTGCTTGCGGCACAGGGCCTCCACACCGCGCAGGTAATCGCCCGGCAGGGGCACGATGCCGCCTTCGCCCTGCACCACTTCCACCAGCACCGCCGCCGTGGCGGGCGTGATGGCGGCTTCCAGCGCGGCCAGGTCATTGGCGGGCACCTGCTTGAAGCCTTCGGGCAGCGGCGTGAAACCGTCGCTCAGGCTCTCGCGGCCCGTGGCGGCCAGCGCACCGAAGGTACGGCCGTGGAAGCAGCCGCCCAGGGTGATGATCTCGTAGGCGTCGCGCTGCTTGACCTTGCGCATGTAGCGGCGGGCCAGCTTGATGCAGGCCTCGTTGGCCTCGGCGCCGGAATTGCAGAAGAAGGCCTTGCCATGATGGCTGGTGCTCAGCAGCAGGCGGGCCAGCTCCAGCTGCTCTTCCTGATAGAAGAGGTTGCTGACGTGCCAGAGCTTGTGGGCCTGGGCTTCCAGGGCGGCGCAGACCTCGTCGTTGCAGTGGCCCAGGGCGGTCACCGCGATGCCGGCCAGCAGGTCCACATATTCCTTACCGTCCACGTCCCACAACCGCGAGCCCTTGCCTCGGACCACAGCCACGGGATATCGGCTGTAGGAACGGCAAAGCAGTGCTTCTTCCTGGGCTTTGACGGCGGAAAATGTGTCGGACATGGTCAACTCCTTTGCTGGGAGGCCTTGCGCCATCCCACGGGGCACGCGCCCCGGCAATCGTGAAACAGAAAAGGCTTTGGAAAAAACGGGAGGCCCGCCGGGGAAACAGGGTCCCCGGCCCGACGGCAGGCTTGGCCCGCGGCACAGGCCGCAACACTCGCCTCATGGCCCCGGCCGGCGACATTCCCCGGCGGAGACTAGCGTCCCGTATGTCCGAAGCCACCCGCACCGCGCTCCGTGGCAGAAAGGCTCTCCACCTCCTGCCAGACAGGACGGACAAAGGGCTGGAAAACAAGCTGGGCCATGCGCTCCCCGCGCTTGAGGATGCGCTCCTCGCCCGAGGTGTTGAGCAGCATGACGAGGATCTCGCCCGTATAGTCGGGGTCGATGACCCCCACTCCCTGGGCCACGGTCAGGCCCTCACGCGCACCAAGGCCGCTGCGGGAGTAAAGGAAACCCGCAAAACCGGCCTCGCAGGGCTGCACGCTGATGCCCGCAGGCACGCAAAAACGGCCTCCGGCAGGGATGCGCACACAGTCCTCGTCCAGACAGGCGCGCAGGTCGATACCGGCCGAGAAGGCCGTGGCCGGTTCAAGCTGACCGGCGTACAGGGAACGGGCCCCTTCGCGCACGAAAGCGAGGCGCACGGGGCAGGTGGGTACGGAAAAATTGCTCATGGCGTGAGATGTAGCGCACATGCGGACAGCGGGCAAGAGGCCAAAGCCTTGTGGGCCCGCAGGATACGGACACGGGACAGCCGTTTTGTGCCCACACTCACGGACAGGCCGCAGCCGGCCCCATGGACTGTTCCATCCGCTTCTCTGTCAGCAAGAAAGCACGCCGCCTGCGGGGATTTTCAGGAACCATTGCCGGCAAGACCCGACCGATGCCTGTGCAAAAAAATTTTTTTCAGCCGCTCTGCTGGATGCCCTGTGGCGGCCCACTTCCCCCTGCCTTCTTTCCCGTAAGGACGGCCATCAGTCACCAGCTGGCCTTGCTCTTTCCCGCTATGTCAGTCCCGGCAAGGGTAGGCCCTGCGTACCGTCCTGCCCCCTGCTTTCCCCCCTCTTATAAAAGGATGGGTCTGCCCGCACCCCATCCAGACAAAAGTCCTTCCCCACACAAAAAAACTATCCCAATGGCAGGCCTGTCCCAACCTCTCCTCCGCAGCTCCAGTACCCAGTCCCATCCCTCACGGCATCCCAACAGACGCCCACGCGCACACGGGCGCCCCACGCACCCAGAGAGCCCGCTGCGGTCGTCGATAGTAAAGGGGAAACTCCGGGAGCCCCACGCCCTGGGGCGCCCGCCGCCCGCACGCTCCCCTCCCACTGACCGAAACAAAAGTTTTCGCGGGGATGGGGGCACGAGGGAAGGGGAGCCTTTTCCAAAAGGCCGCCCTTCCCCCGAACGGCCCTGGCTCCTGCCCACAGACAAACCAGGGGCCCCCTTCCTCCCCGCCGCCTCCGCTCCTGCTCCCCCTTGCCTTCCGGGCCCAGATTGGGCAAAGATGCGGCCAACAAAAGGAGATGGCGTGACTGAACACAGCTATGCGGTTATTGGTGGCGGCCTAGCCGGTTGCGAATGTGCCCTGCGTCTGGCGCGGGCCGGTCTGCAAGTGACCCTGTTCGAACAGAAGCCGGAATTCCGTTCCCCGGCCCATGTCAATGATGGGCTGGCGGAGCTGGTCTGTTCCAATTCCCTGCGCTCGGACGAGCTGACGTCCGGCATCGGCCTGCTCAAGGCCGAGATGCGCGAACTGGGCAGCGACTTCATGGAGCTGGCCGACGCCCACCGCGTGCCTGCGGGCAAGGCGCTGGCCGTGGACCGCGAGGCCTTCTCGGCGGCCATGACGCAGCGCATCCTGTCCACGCCCGGCATCACGCTGGTGCACCGGCAGATCACGTCCCTGGACGATCCCGCGCTGGACGGCTTCGAGACCGTGGTGCTGGCGGCCGGGCCCATGGCTTCGGAGAACCTTTCCGCCTCGCTGGCCGAGGTGGTGGGCGGCGATCACTGCTATTTTTATGATGCCATCGCGCCCATCGTCTGGACGCACTCCCTGAATATGGACATCGTGTTCCGTGCCTCGCGCTACGGGCAGGAAAAGGGCGAAACGGGCGGCGACTATCTCAACTGCCCCATGAGCAAGGAAGAATACGAAGCCTTCTACAATGCCCTGCTGGAAGCGCAGAAGGTGGGCGCCCGGGAATTCGAGAAAGAGAAACATTTCGAAGGCTGCATGCCGGTGGAGGCCCTGGCCGAGCGCGGCCCGCGCACCCTGACCTTCGGCCCGCTGAAGCCCGTGGGCTTCGTGGACCCGCGTACCGGCCGCCGTCCCTGGGCCATCCTGCAGCTGCGGGCCGAGACCCTCAACGGCGAGACCTGCAATCTGGTGGGCTGCCAGACCAAGCTGACCTATGGCGAACAGGCGCGCGTGTTCCGCATGGTGCCCGGTCTGGAAAAGGCGGAGTTCGCCCGCTTCGGCAGCATGCACCGCAACACGTACGTGAACGCGCCCGTGGCCCTGAACGAGGATCTGTCGCTCAAGGCGCGGCCCCGCGTCTTCCTGGCCGGGCAGATCACCGGTGTGGAAGGCTATCTTGAATCCGCCGCCTGCGGCATGTGGCTGGGCATGCTGCTGGCCGCCCGCGCCCAGGGCAGGGAGCTGGCCCTGCCGCCGCTGGAATGCGCGCTGGGTGCCCTGCTCAACCATCTGCGCACCCCGGTGAAGCACTTCCAGCCGTCCAATGCCCATTTCGGCCTCATGCCGGAACTGGATGAAAAAGCCAAAAAGAAGGATCGCAAGGCCCTTTACTCGGCCCGGGCACGCGAACGTTTCGCTGCCTGGCGTGCGGAACAGGGGCTGTAGCAGCCTCGACTTTCGGCTCTGTTGTAAAAAAAGCGCATTTTTTTCGAAAAAAATGCGCTTTTTTTGTGCCCCTCTTCCAGGGCTTTTTTCCCGTTTTTGACGATCCTCGCAAAAAAGGGGAAAAAAGACAGGCAAAAATGACGCTATAACCTGCTGAAAATAAAAAATTAAAAAAAATTAAAAAAAGTTGTTGACTCAGGGGGTGGTTTTCGCTAGATAAGACTTCGCCTCTTGGAGTAGGAGCGTAGCTCAGGTGGCTAGAGCACTTCCTTGACACGGAAGGGGTCAGCAGTTCAAGTCTGCTCGTTCCTACCAAATAAAATAATAAGGGCATGAGCCCGTGGCGACAGGGGCGGTGCCCGCCAGATAGCTGCACGAAAGCAGTACGTTTTTTGAAGATGGGGAGGTTTTTCAGCCTCCCCATTCCTTTTTTTGTACCATACGCCCGACAAGGGCGCCTGAAGGAGTATAAGCATGGATGTCCGCGTGGAAGGACAGGTGGTGGACGCCCCCGAACAGGGTGATGTGGCCGCTGTTCTGCAGAAAGCGCTGAGCGGCAAAAAATTCAAATCCGTGGTGGCTGCGCGTGTGACCGCAGAGGGCACGGAGACTTTGTGCGATCTTTCCGCCACCGTTCCCGCCCAGTGTACCGACATCACCCCCGTGTACGCTGATTCTCCCGAAGGCCTGAGCATGATTCGCCATTCCACGGCCCATGTCATGGCCGCCGCGGTGAAAAAGCTTTATCCCTCGGCCAAGGTGACCATCGGTCCTGCGGTGGAAAACGGCTTCTACTACGACTTCGACGTGGAAAAGCCCTTCTCCAGCGAAGACTTCCCGGCCATCGAAGCCGAGATGCAGCGCATCGTCAACGAACGCCTGCCCTTCGTGCGCACCACCATGAGCAAGGCCGACGCCATCGAGAAGTTCAGCAAGATGGGCGAGAACTTCAAGGTGGAGATCATCGAAGGCATCGAGGGCGACACGGTCTCCCTGTACACCTGCGGTGATTTCACCGACCTGTGCCGCGGCCCCCACGTGCCGCACACCGGCTTCTCCAAGGCCAGCAAGATCCTTTCCGCTGCCGGTGCCTACTGGCGCGGCGACGAAAAGAATCCCATGCTCTCCCGCCTGTACGGCACCGCCTTTGCCGACGAAAAGGCCCTCAACGCCTATCTGAAGCAGCTGGAAGAAGCCAAGCGCCGCGACCATCGCAAGCTGGGCCGTGAACTGGGCTTCTTCACCTTCCATGAAGACGTGGCCCCCGGCATGGTCTTCTGGCTGCCCAAGGGCATGATGATGCGCACCATCCTGGAAGACTTCTGGCGTCGCGAGCACATCAAGCGCAACTATGACCTGGTGCAGGGCCCGCAGCTGCTGCGCGTGGAGACCTGGCAGCGTTCCGGTCACTACGACCACTACCGCCAGAACATGTATTTCACCCAGATCGAGGACGATCAGTACGGCATCAAGCCCATGAACTGCATCTCGCACATGCTGATCTACCGCAACGATCTGCGCAGCTACCGTGACCTGCCCCAGCGCTACTTCGAGCTGGGCGTGGTGCACCGCCACGAAAAGAGCGGCACCCTGCACGGCCTGCTGCGTGTGCGTCAGTTCACCCAGGACGATGCCCACATCCTGTGCACGCCCGAACAGCTGGAAGGCGAGATCCTCGGTGTCATCCACCTGATCCGCGACCTGATGCACCTGTTCGGCTTCGACTACAAGGTGGGCATCTCCACCCGTCCCAAGGACAGCATCGGTACCGACGAAGCCTGGGAACTGGCGACCAATGCCCTGATCGAGGCCGTGAAGAAGGCCGACATGCCCTACGAGATCAACGAGGGCGACGGCGCCTTCTACGGTCCCAAGATCGACGTGCGCCTGCTGGACTGCATCGGTCGCGAATGGCAGTGCTCCACCATCCAGGTGGACTTCACCCTGCCCGAACGTTTCGACCTGACCTATGTGGGCCAGGACGGCGAACGCCATCGTCCTGTCATGGTGCACCGGGCCATCATGGGCTCGCTGGAGCGCTTCATCGGTGTGCTCATCGAGCAGTACGCCGGTGCCATGCCCACCTGGCTGGCGCCCGAACAGGCCCGGATCCTGACGGTCACCGATGCCCACAACGAAGCCGCGCTCAAGGCCTGCGAGGAGCTGAAAGCTCTGGGGATCCGCGTGACGGCCGATACGCGCAACGAGAAGCTGGGCTTCAAGGTGCGCGAGGCGCAGCTGGCCAAGGTGCCGTATATTCTGGTGGTTGGAGAAAAGGAAGCGCAGGCGGGCGGCGTCAATGTGCGTCTGCGCAATGGGGACA
>ERZ824598.4426-NODE-4426-length-10528-cov-2.341640_pt1 | contig 10528 bp, 11 predicted proteins | sample MGYA00519934_ERZ824598 | MGnify/ENA primary metagenome ERZ824598 (study PRJEB31778, sample SAMEA3449177) | human gut metagenome | biome: human gut; feature: human-associated habitat; material: faeces | place: United Kingdom | collected 2010/2012 ... | reverse complement strand
ATCAGCAGGACCCGGAAAGCCGGACAGAGTTTCTTCATGAAGTGGCGAAAAAGTTAGCACAGATTGAGGAACCGTTAGAACGGCAGACCTATCTTACATCAGCGGCTAACCGTTTTATGATAAGGAAGAATGACCTTGAAAATCTTGTGAATCGTTATGGATTAGGCTATCAGTATGAGCAGGTGAATGAGCAGTATAAGACGGCACCGGAAACAGAAGAGCGGCGGCAGAAAAAGAAAAAAAATATTTTGAACATTACAATACGAAAGATATCATATCGTCTCAATATTCAAATCTTAATGAAGTAGAACAATATTTTCGATGGGAAGAAGATAAATATATTTTTAATAGTATTCCTGAAAATGGTTTTAATATAGAATGGTCAAAACAATATAAGTTGGCAAAAAAATATATCTATAACAAGAAACCAGAGTATGAAAAAGCTATTTTATTATTGAAACACGAGGATATGGAAGGTAATATATTGGCGTCATATGAATTGGGAGATGTGTATCGGTTTGGAAGAGGAACAGAAATCAATATTGAAATGGCAGAAAAATATTATGCTAAAACCTTGCAAGGGTTCCTTAATATAGAGGAAAAAGAAGCACATGGAAACAATAAATTTATGAAAGAATATCTTCCATATCGAGTAGGAAAGATGTATTACTATGGTTTAGGAACTGAACAAAATTTTGAAAAAGCGTATGAAATGTTTGAAACGAGTGGAAGTATATTTTCAAAATATATGTTAGGGAAAATGGCATATGCCGGACAGGGAATGGAACAGAATTATGAACTTGCATATCAATATTTTTCAGAATGCGCAAATCAAAATGCGTATGCTGCTTATCAAGCAGCATCCATGATAGATACAGGGAAAATAGTTGAAAGCGAAAGTAAAATGCATGAATATTACGAACAGGCTTTTGCTGGATTTGCAACCATGGAAAAAAAGAGCCCCAGTGACAATTTAGAGTATCGCATTGGCTGTATGTATTTAGAAGGAAAAGGTGTAGAAAAGGATGAAAAAATTGCAGAGGAGTATTTAAGTATATCTGCGGGGGCTGGCAATATTTATTCAAAAAATAAATTAGCAATGCTATATTTGAAAAGAGGGGATGTGAACAGGATACCAGAAATAATTGAGACATTAAAAGAAGTGGCTGAAAAGACAGATAATATTTGGTCCATGTATGCATTAGGAAACATTTACTCATCAGAAAAGTATAATTGCAAGGACATAGAATTAGCAGTTAAATGGTACAAACAGGCAGAAAAAAATGGAAATGAATATATAAGCTATAAGTTACGCTTTTTGCATATGTTCAATTTATTTGAATGAACAGTCTCAGTATTATAGTCTTGACAAGGGAATTGAACATATGCAAAAAGCGTATGAAAAGGGAAATATGATGGCTGCATATCAACTAGGAAAAATCTATGCTGATAAAAGTAAAGAGTGTTATGATTTGGAGAAAGCAATTGATTATTATAAAGAGGCTGCAGAAAATGAAAATGCTTTGGCTGCGTATCAACTTGGGAAAACATATTTGAATGAGAATAATGGAAAGCAGAACATTCAAGAGGCAATTTATTATTTGAAACTGGCTGCGAAAAAGGATTCTCAATTTGCAACTTATCAACTTGGGAAAGTATATTATGATGAAAAATATGGATTGAAAAATGATACAAAAGCATATCATTGGTTTGAAAAGTCTGCAAAAGAGGGAAATAATCGAGCTACATATCAAATGGCGAAAATTGATTATGAAAAACAAAATTATACGAACGCTGCTAAGTTGTTTCAAAAAGTTGATGATGTGTATTCACATTATTATTTAGGAAAAATATATTTGGACGAATCAAAAGGAAATCCGTTATATAATCCTAAAAAGGGATTAATGTACCTGAAGCAAGCATCGAGTGAAGGTAATACTTTTGCATCAATGGCGATTGGATTATCTTATTTGAGAGGCGAGGGTGTGAAAAGGGATGTAAAGACTGCTAAAGATTGGTTGAATCTGGCAAGTGGGCAAGGAAACGAGTATGCGTCTGAAATATTAAAAAAAATAAATTCCAATCATTTAGGAAGACCACAAATAAAAATAGGAGTCTCGATGACTACAGCAATTAGTAAAATGAAAAAAGGTCTAAAATCTGAATGGGAAAAGACCAAACTGCAAAGAGAACATGATCGGATGATTGAAAACAGTTTGGAATAAAAGAATTGCATAAAGGCTTGACAATATAATGAAAATGATATATACTATATATATCAAATGAAATACGAGAAAGGAGAACGCTATGAAAACAATAATATTCTTAAATAACAAAGGTGGCGTTGGCAAGACAGCATCGGTAACAACAATAGCACACATGATGGCAACTAAGTATAATAAAAAGGTGTTACTGATTGATCTGGACCCTCAGATGAACAGTACAACCATGTATAGCAGAGTTGATTTTGTAAAACTGTTTTATAATATCTACAAAGGAACCTGTGAGAAAATGGAAAAGTCGGTTGAGGACTTACTACTTAACAAAGTAGATGATATACACGAATGTATCCAGCATACAGTGTATGATAATTTAGATATTATTCCCAGTTATCTGACTCTGTCAGAAGCGGAAGAACTCATGAAAGCAGATGTTAAGACACCACAGCAGTTTCGACTTCAAAGATATTTAAGGGGTGTACAAGAAGAATATGACTACTGTATAATAGACAGTAGCCCATCGGTATCCATAATTAATGTAAACGGATTAGTGGCTGCGGATGAAATGTATGTGCCTCTTCGATGTGATGGCGGCAGCTTGCTGGGTGTGGCTATTATTATGAATTTATTTGAGGCGGTTTCGGAATACAATGCAAAATTAAAAATGGGCGGTATGTTCTTTACCCAGTGGAACGGAAGAAAGAATGTATCAAAGAGCGTATATGAGTTGTTAAGTGAAATGTTTGCTGAATACATTTTGCCGGTAAGTATTAGTACCTCTAAGAATCTTGAGGAAAGCAGTTTGGTACAGATACCATTGCTTGCATATGATAAGGGGAAAAATAAATGTAAGGCAACGCAAGATTACCTGGCACTGACAGAGTATATTATGAAGAAAGGGTGATTCTGGATGGTTATGAAAATGTTGTATATTATAAGACCCTGGAGCGTAATTGGCTGGGTATTAATTTGCATTTCTACTCTATTGCTTATACTGTCTCATATAAAAACTAAAAAAAAGTGGCGAGACATGTTGTTTAAGTGGTCATTGGTAGGGGGGGCTCTGGGATGTGGTATGTTAGTTGAAATATTGGTTTTGGTATTTTTTACTGGGACAGAGTCAAGAGCTGCCGTAATGCTAATTAGAAGAGATGATATATTTATTTTGATTGATACAATACTATTTTTGGGATGGCTGGCATTTTGGTTATTTTACATTCATGAAAAATTTGATTAGGGGTCAGAAATGACCCCCAGAATAGAAAGTGAGGAAAGAATATGGCAGGAAAATTTAAGATGCCCTCAATAAAGGATGTAGAGCAGGAAGAAAATAAGGATGTAGTAGTAAAAGAAAAATTTAAAGTTGGTGCCGGATTATTAAGTGATATATCGAAAGGTGCTGTAGTGATGGATGTGGTAAATATACCACGCGACCAGATACAAAAGAATCCTAACAACCACTACAGTATATCAGGCATTGACTCATTAGCAGAATCCATTAAACAGTATGGATTACTTCAACCACTTCATGTAATGGAAACAGAAAACGGATATCGACTGCTGGGTGGCGAAAGGCGATTGACAGCGATTGATACATTGATTAAGGACGATGCGGTTTCAGATTGGACAGAAGATACATTGATTCCTTGTGTCGTAAAAGATGCAGAAGATGTCAAACTTGATTTGAGTCCGGAAAATAAAGAGCGATATGCTATCATCACATCCAATCGAGAACAGCGAGCTTATACGGATGGTGACCGTTATATGGAGATTCAAGAGTGGAAAAAGATTATCGATGAATTACGCTCAAAAGGAATTGAATATATTAACGGAGTTGATGAGGAAGGAAATGAAAAGAAGGTAGGCATTAAAGGAGAAAAAACCAGAGATATATTAGCACAGGCAACGGGTATGAGCCGTGGACAGATTAACAATTATGAAACAGTACATAACAGTGGAACGGATAAATTAAAAGATGCATTGCTGCAGGGGAAAATATCTGTATCTACAGCTGCCAAGGCAGCGAAAGATCTTACGGATGAGGAACAGGACAGCATAGCAGAAGCAGTTGAAAAAGGCGAAAAAGTCAGTCCGGCAGATATAGCAGCCCAGGCAAAAAAAGAATATGTTCTTACACAGACAGAGTTTAAGAAAGATATTAAAAATATCCTTTCCGCAATAAAAGAAAAAGAAATTTCCCTTGACGGAAAAGAGCAGGAAAAGTATCATTTTCATATCCGGCAGTTAGAAAAACTGATAGGGGGTCAGAAATGACCCCTAAGGAAATGGAGGGATAACATATGAGCGAAAAAAAGAAATATTTTACATCGTACTTATCAAAAGAGGTGGCGGATCTTGCAAAGTTCTTGACGGAAAGGGAAGAAGTAACTAAGGTTGTTTTTGTGCGAAGAGCAATTCGTACCTTTATGGAAGGAGATCATCATATTGATGATCGGTTAAGAATTACAGCTAAGACCGATCCAAATTATGTAGTAAGGGGGAGCTTGTATACAGTATACCTTGAAGAGAATCAAAAGGAACAGTTGAAACAAGTAGCGACAGAGCAAGGCTGCACATTATCGCAGGTGTTTTTTCAGGTGATGATGGATTATTGTATCAGACTTATAAGTGAAGATAACAGCGGCGTTACCATCCGAGAGGATTAGTGGAGAGGAAGGGATATATATGAGAAAATTAACAGCAAAATTATTGACAGCAAGTATTGTGGCACTGGGTGTTATTGTATTAGCATCACCGGTTGAGGTTTTGGCAAAGAAGAAAGTAAAGACAGAAAAGGTTACCATTATCAAAGGGAGAAATCAGTGCTTTACTTTCCGGAAACCCAAGTTGAAAAAGATAAAGGTTAAGTATAGCAGCCCAGGCAAAAAGAAGATAGCAACAGCAAGAATGAAGAAAGATACCAGTCTGGGTGCTTATATACGGATTGATGGAAAGAAACTGGGACAAACTACAATTACGGTAAAGGCTTATTTTTCAAACAAAAAATGTAAGACATTTAAATACAAAGTTAAGGTGACAACTTATCTGCAGATAGCAAACAGTGCAGCGGCAAAGAAGAAAGCAAAGAAAGCGTTTGCACTACAGAATAAATATCGAAAACAGGCAGGAGCAAAGGAACTTGAATGGTCGGATGAAATGTATGAATATGGTTTATATCGACTGAAAACAAGTGGCTTTGACTCACACAAAAACTATAAGCGTGATTGTAGTGCTTATTTTGGCGATTTGGCGGCTATTATGTATGTGGAAAAAGATTGTCATTGGATGAGTGAAAATTTGGCAGTAGGTAGTTCTGATCCGTTAGAAGCAGTAGATGATTGGAAAGAAAGTAAGGGACATTATCAAACCATGATAAGCGAATATTGGAAGTGTGGTGCAATTGTTCAATATGATAATACTCAAATAGCGGTCTTTTCATCTTCGACTGCTAATGAAATGAAAGAATGGAGAAATTACAAAAGTAAATACGCAAAAGTTGTGATCAAAAGACAAAATGCGCTTACAGGTGCTTTTTTACCAGGTTCTGAAATCAGCATATATGATAAAGCAGACAAGTGGAATACAATGAGGACATGTTCCATCATGAAAGCAAGTGGTTTGGTGCTTTATGTGAAAGCCGGAAGAGATTACGGTATCTTTGAAAGCATGGTACCAAATGGAAGTCAAAAGGCGCAGAGGATTGAATTTACGGCAATGCCATTAACAGAAGGATGTAACGAAGTTATTATGAAATAAGAATACGAAATAAATAGAGACGAGGAAACAAACCTCGTCTCTATTTACATAAAAGGGTGATGATATGGGGAAATACAAGAATTTAAATTGGAACAACAGGTTACAAATCGAGGCATTATGGAATGCAAAACACACGGTAAAAGAGATAGCAGAACAGATTGGAGTACATCAAAGCACAATCTATAGGGAACTGAAAAGAGGAAAGACTGTAAAAAGAAAAAGTAGTGATTGGTCAGAGCAAATAATATATAGTCCGGATTTAGCACAGAGCAGAGCGGATGAAAAGCAGAAAGAAAAGGGCCGCCCTTTAAAAGTAGGAAATGATTGGGAATTTGTCCATTTCGTAGAAGATATGATAATTCAAAAAAGATATTCTCCTGCAGCTGTTTTGGCAGTCATAAAAAAGAAGAATATAAAATTTGATACGCAGATATGTTTAACTACATTATACAACTATATCAAAAAAGACTTGTTTCTGAATGTGACAATGGCAGACTGTCCTTATCATAAAACAAGGAAGAAACAGAAAAGACAACGAATTCAAAAACGAAAAAATGCAGGTACCAGTATTGAAATGCGACCTAAAGATATCCGATACAGGAATGAAATAGGACATTGGGAGATGGATACGGTAGTAGGCGCGCAGGGAAAGTCAAAACAATCCTTTCTTGTATTGACAGAAAGAAAAACCCGATATGAGATTGTGGAGATTTTAAAAGAACATACGGCTGCAGAAGTAGTCCGTATCCTTGATAAGCTGGAGAGAAAGTATACAGAGAAAGGTTTCCGTCAGCTATTCAAAACGATAACAGTGGATAATGGAACAGAGTTTGCGGATTTTGACGGATTAAAGCGTTCCAGGAGAAATAAAAAAGATCGAACACAGATTTTCTATTGTCATGCATACAGCAGCTGGGAAAGAGGATCAAATGAAAACAATAATAAACTGATTCGGCGTTGGCATCCCAAGGGAACTGTTTTGGATGATGTTAGAACGGCGGATATAAAAAAGATACAGGAATGGATGAACAATTATCCTAGAATGATTTTTGATGGAGAAAGCGCCCTTGAAAAAATTCGCGGAGAACCAGAAGCGGCACTCCTACATTAAACATAGGAGTGAATAGTTAATTAAGACTGCCAGTTGACAGTCTTTTTGCGTTGCTGATTTTTAAATACAAGGTAGTTGTTTTAGGATGGTTTTAATGAATAAAAAAATCAAAATGAAATTTGCAATACTACTTGACATTTGCAATTATGTGGACAAGGCTGAAAAGGTGATGAAGTCTATCCAGGAGAGAAATCATGGAAGATTTCCGTTTACAACTACGAAGATTCGTGGACTTCTGGCAATGACCATGGATATTTACAATGAGGTGCTGCCTTTGAAAGAGGATGAATTGCCAGAAGATGTAAAGGGAAAGATTAATTATTTAAAGGTGCATTTTTTGTACGAGGCAGGGCGGAATTTTAAAGATGTAAAACCGTTTGTTGAGGAAGCACAGCTTATTAAATGCCTTGAGGAAGTTCAGGGAAGTAAGAAAAGATATGAAATATTCAGCCGCTATATGGAGGCGCTGGTTGCTTATTTTAAATACTATGGTGGAAGAGACTGACACGATAGAGGAAAGGAGTCTTTAATATGTTTGGAAAAATACAGATAACAGGTAAAATAGAGATCATGACAGGAATGCACATAGGAACTTCAGACGGATTTGCTGCGATTGGTGCCGTGGATTCACCGGTGATCCGGGATGCGATGACGAAACTTCCTATGATACCGGGAAGTTCACTGAAGGGGAAAATGCGTACCTTGCTGGCAAAACAATATAATGACAATACATTCACTCTTCATGAGGATGATAAAGAATGCCTTAAATATTTATTTGGTGGAACGATAGATGGCAACAAAAAAGTCAAGACAAGCCGTGTGATTTTTTCAGATATGATCATGTGTAATCCGAAAGATTTGCCGAATAATGGGACAGAGGTGAAGTTTGAAAACAGAATCAACCGCCTGACAGCGGTTGCTATGCCCCGCCAGATTGAACGCGTGATACGAGGAGCAGAGTTTGATCTGGACATTGTGTATGATGTGGAGCCGGATGTGGATGTAGCAGCAGATTTTAAATTACTGGCAGAAGGATTTAAACTGTTGGAGTATGATTACCTGGGGGGCCATGGAACCAGAGGATACGGAAAGGTTCGATTTAGAGAATTGTGGGCAGATGCTGTGGCCGGTGAAGTAGACGAGTCAGTAGTGGAAGAATGTAACCGTATCTTGAGTGAGATCGGTAAGTAACGAGGAGGGTGCTTATGAAATATTATATATTTCGGCTTTCTTTTCCCAATGGTGCTCATTTTGGAGATGGCAATCTGGATAGTTATAATATGACCTTCCATGCAGACACATTGTTTTCGGCGTTGTTCATAGAGGCAGTAAAGAGCGGTGGTGCCATGGCAGATCGTCTGCTTCGGGCAGCGAGGGAGGGAAAACTTGTTTTATCGGATGGTTTCCCTTATATAGAGGACACTTATTATCTGCCCAAACCGATGCTCTACATAGAGAGAAATGAGGATGTTGGCAACTCAGTTTTGAAAAAGACGGCCAAGAAACTTATCTATATTCCTATGGACAAGATGGATGGGTACTTGGAAGGAACGATGGATCTGAAACAGGAAAGTGATAAATTTAGCCGGTTTGGAACGCATCAGATTAAGGAATCGGTAGCAATTTATGGTCTGGAAGAGACGGAACCATACTATGTAGGAATCTATACCTATGGAGAAAATAATGGCCTGTATTTTTTTGCTGGCTTGGATGAGGAGATTGAGACTGATTTGATAGATCTTCTTGACATGCTTTCTTTTTCCGGGTTAGGAGGTAAGAGATCTGCCGGACTTGGCAGATTTGAAGTGGCTAGGATGGTAGAAGTGCCGGCGAAACATTTTGAGGGAGAGTCGGATGGCAGGGGGTATCTTTTGCTTGCCTCGTCACTGCCGAAGGAAGAGGAGATGAACAAGGCACTGGATCAGGCGGCTTATTTACTGGAAAAAAGAAGCGGATTTGTACAGTCTACGGGATCCTTTGAAGAACGGAAAAAGGTAGACCAGTATTTTTTGCAGGCTGGTTCGTGTCTGCGGAACCGGTTTGAGGGAGACATCTATGAGGTGGGTGTCGGGATGCCTCATCCGGTTTATCGATATGGTAAGGCTTTGTTTTGGAAACTCTAGAAACGGAGGGAGGTAAAATAATGGACAGTTTTTTGAAGCAGTATCATGTGATGCTGCATACGATAGGACCGGTATTTGTTGGTTCGGGAAAGCAGCTTAATAAGAAAGAATATATAATTGATAAAAGGAAAAAAGAAGTGCTGGTTTTTGATATGGGCAAAATGTTTTCTGGCCTTGAAAAACGACACATGGGATCGAAGTTTGAAGATTATCTCCTAGGAGGTAGAGAGGTGCTTAGCAAATGGCTTTGGGATAACAACATACGGCCGGCAGAGTATGAACAATGGGTAAAGTATCGTATCCCATGTGCGGATTTTTCCCGGGAAAAAGGGCCATTAAATGTATGTGAATGTGTCATGGATGCTTATGGAAATCCTTATATTCCGGGCTCTTCGTTGAAGGGAATGATTCGGACCATTTTGGGTGCATACTGGGCATATGGTTCAAAACAGCGTGATAACTGGCAGAGAGAGATAACAAGAGATATAGGTAAAATGCAGACCCCGAATGCGTTTTTGAATAGGCAGATTGGTGACATTGAAAATGACATTTTTCACACAGTACAGAGGATGGATGAAAAGGGAAGGCCGGTAAAAAAGGAAGATGCGGTAAATGATATGATGTCAGGGTTTATAGTGAGTGATAGCGATCCCTTAACCACGGGAGATTTGATCCTTTGTCAAAAAGTAGATGAAGACCCAGATGGCAAGTCTCACAGCATCAATATTTTGCGAGAGTCGATCAGACCGGGGGGTGAAATCCATTTTACTTTGACGATAGACACGAGAATATGTCCTGTTACTAAACAAGATTTGCTCGATGCGATTGCTTATTTTTCAGAGCGCTATTATAATGAACATCTGAGCAAGTTTAAATCGGCGGACCGTCCAAGTGAAGATACGGTATGGCTGGGCGGTGGAAGTGGATTTCATACAAAGACGATAGTAAATTCTGTTTTTGGTGGAAAAGAGGCACTTGTAAATACATGCAAAATATTGTCAAAAAAGAAGGACCCGAAGACCAGAAAAGCCAAGAATGAAAATGATGTAGAAAAAGGTGTTTCGCCACATATCTTAAAATGCACAGAATACCAGGGGAAACGGTATATTTTTGGACAATGTAAACTGGAAATCTTATAGGAATTTGCCACGATGGCCGGGAATTGGCCATTTGGCAGAGGTTGAACAGGAGAAAAATGATGAAGATAAACTTATTTTCTTTTTCCCACGCAAAGTGCAGTGGAAGCATACGGAAACTCGTGTGTTGCACGGACGGGGTAAGGAAGATAAGTCCCCTGTAAGGGGACGGAAACTATTTTG
>ERZ824598.4425-NODE-4425-length-10528-cov-2.739043_pt1 | contig 10528 bp, 9 predicted proteins | sample MGYA00519934_ERZ824598 | MGnify/ENA primary metagenome ERZ824598 (study PRJEB31778, sample SAMEA3449177) | human gut metagenome | biome: human gut; feature: human-associated habitat; material: faeces | place: United Kingdom | collected 2010/2012 ... | reverse complement strand
CGGCATGGGCTTTTCCAACGTGGGCCTGGGCATTGTGCACTCCATGGCGCACCCGCTGGGCGCTGTGTATGACACCCCCCACGGCGTAGCCAACGCCATTATCCTGCCCACCGTGATGGCCTACAACGCACCTGCCACCGGTGAGAAATACCGGGATATTGCCAAGGCCATGGGCGTTAAGGGCGTGGACGATATGACTCTGGACCAGGCGCGTGCCGCTGCCGTGGACGCTGTAAAGCAGCTGTCCCAGGATGTGGGTATCCCCGCCGACCTGAAAGACATTGTAAAGCCGGAGGATGTGGACTTCCTGGCGCAGAGCGCTTATGACGACGCCTGCCGGCCCGGCAATCCCAGAGACACCAGCGTAGAGGAGATAAAACAGTTGTATCTCTCCCTGATGTAAATCTTTTTTGCAAGACAGCCGCACCGCTTCACCTTGAGCAGTGCGGCTTTTTTTGCGCCCCGGCATTGTATTTCCTGATCATTTATGCTATGCTAAAGGCAATGTGAGGAAGAAAGGTGATCTACATTGACCATTTCTGACGCAATTCGCTATGTTGGCGTCAACGATACAGACATTGATTTGTTTGAAAGCCAGTACCCGGTGCCCAACGGCGTATCCTACAACAGCTATCTGCTGCTGGACGACAAGATTGCCCTGCTGGACACGGTGGACAAACGCAAATATGACGACTGGGCCACAAAGGTGGACGCTGTTCTGGACGGGCGCACCCCGGACTACATTGTGGTGCACCACTTAGAGCCGGACCACGCCGGCAGTCTGCAAATGACCATAGAGAAATATCCCGAAGCCACCCTGGTGCTCAGTGCCAAAGCGCTGGCTATGCTGCCCCAGTTTTTTGACCTGCCGGCAGGCACCAAGACCCTGTCGGTGAAAGAGGGCGACACACTGGAGCTGGGTCACCACACCTTGACCTTTGTGATGGCACCCATGGTGCACTGGCCGGAGGTGATGGTCAGCTACGAACAAACGGAAAAGGTGCTCTTTAGCGCAGACGCCTTTGGCAAATTCGGCGCCGTAGGCACGGACGAGCCTTGGCCGGAGGAAGCCCGCCGCTACTTTATCAATATCGTGGGCAAATACGGTGCGCCGGTGCAGACCCTGCTGAAGAAAGCCGCCGCCCTGGATATTGCCACCATTTGCCCGCTGCACGGCCCGGTACTGCAAGGGGACCTGACCCCCTATCTGCACCTGTATAACACTTGGAGCAGCTATCAGCCGGAAACCCGGGGTGTGTTCATTGCCTATACCTCCATTTACGGCAACACGAAGACGGCTGCTCTGCTACTGGCGGAGGAACTGAAAAGCCGTGGCGTAACGGTAGAAATCGCGGACTTAAGCCGCACGGATTTGGCACAGGCAGTAGCAAAAGCATTTCAGTACAGCCAAATGGTATGCGCCGCCCCCAGCTATGACGGCGGGGTGTTCCCGGTAATGGCGGACTTCTTGCACCACTTAAAGAGCAAGAGTTACCAAAACCGCACCGTGGCCTTGATTGAAAACGGCAGCTGGGCGCCCAGCGCCGCCCGCACCATGACCGCCCAGTTGGAGGAGATGAAAGCCATCACCCTGCTGTCGGGCACCGTCACCGTGCGCGCCGCCTTAAAGGACGCAGACCGCACCGCGCTGGCCGCACTGGCAGACGCGCTGGCGCAGTAAGGAGCAGACCATGGTTGTATATACAAACGCAGATTTTATCTCCCTGAATGAGGAGAATCTCACTTACAGTGTGCTGGTAGAGGACAAGGGCAAAATTGCCTATATCGGCTACAATACGCCCCTGTGTTACCGAGACGCCAAGGTGGTAGACCTGGGGGGCAAGGCGGTACTGCCGGCAGTAAACGACCTGATCCCGGTGGACTGCAAGGACGCCGGCTGCGCCGTACTGGCTGTGGGCGAAAGTGCCGACTTTGCCGTCTTGGACAAAAACATTCTCAAGGACCCTACCGCCTCGGTGGAAGCCGTGTACCTGAAAGGCCGCGACACCAGCAAAAGCCGCTTTCCGTTTTTTCATATCTGATATATAAGAGGTATCATAAAAAAGCCTCCCTTGTAAAGGGAGGTGGGTTTGCCTCCGGCAAACTCGGAGGGATTTTTATTGAGATATAATCATAATAAAGCCCTTGTGCCGAACGCCAAAGACTTGCGCAAGAATATGACAAAAGAAGAGCGCCGCCTTTGGTACGATTATTTACGAAAACAAGAAGTGCGCTTTGTTCGCCAAAAAATCATCGGCAAATATATTGTGGATTTTTATTGCGCAAAGGCAAAATTAGTCATAGAATTGGACGGCTCCCAGCACTATGAAGCCGATAAAGCCGCCCAAGACGCAGCAAGAACAAAATATTTAGAAAACTGCGGACTTACTGTGATCCGCATACCAAACAATGAGGTTCTGTCCAATTTTGACGGCGTTTGCACATATTTGGACTATGTGGTTCAAAAATCCCTCAGTCAAGCCTAACGGCTTGCCAGCTCCCTTTACAAGGGAGCCTTATTTTTTGCCGTTTTTTGAGGAAGTTTGCACGGGAGCCTTATTTTTTTGTCTTTTTACCGCTTTTACTTATGATTTCCCCTGCTTTTTCTTCTTATAGTGTATCAGCAGCACCACGGCCGCAAACACAGCGGCAGTGCCGAAAACCGCGCCAAAAGCAATGCCCGCAGTAGCCGGAGGCAGATATAACTTACCACCGTCCGACAAAGTGGGGGTCGCCTTTTCCGGCAATTTATACAAATCCGCACCGCTGTTTTTGCCATAGGCCACCTGCACCACGCTCACCTGGTACTTGCTCAGCTCCACCTGGAGGTCCGTGCCGGGGGTCAGCTCCGTTTGGGTAGGCGCAGTGGTATTGCTGTCCAGTTCATTGCAGGCGGACTTAAATTTGCCTTGCAGGCTTTGGACGGAAACCGCATTCGGTTTGTAGCCGTCCAGCTGCACATTCACCGTCCGATCCTTGCCGGAGGTATTCACCAGTTTAATATACAGCACCTGGTTCTCCGGGTCGCAGGTAACGGACTGGTACACCCCGTCCTGTACGGTACTGCCGCCGTCAAAAGTGGCGTGCACATACTGCGTACCCACATTGTTGGCAAAAAGCATTTGCACATAATAGGAGGGAGTGAGCACCGTTTGGCGGCTGTCAAACCAAATGAGATTCACATTCCAGCTTTGGGCATTGACCTTGGCAAAGGTGGGGGCGTAGGATGCCATATCCACCACATCACCGTTGCGTTCCAAGCCGGTCAGGTAGCTGGCTTCTTCCACCGCTTCCCAAATGTTGCTCTTGGTCTCTATGGTGCCGATCCCGGCAGAGGTGGCGGCGTACTCGCCCACAAACACATGGGCGCCGGAGCGGTCAAAGCTGTCGTAGCGATCGTTGTGGTCAAACAGGTAGCCATCATAGGTATAATAATGCTCGTCCACCACCGTGTCCTTAAATTCCCGGTCAATCCACGCCATATTGCCGTCGTAAGCATCCCCCTCCAGGTAAGTACCGGCCGAGGAGATCACAGTGATCTGCGGGTATTTCTCTTTTACTGCCTTGTAAAGCGCCTTGAAATTGCGTTCATACACGGCGCCCCAGTTCTCATTTCCCAGACCGATATATTGCAGATTAAAGGGCTTGGCGTGGCCGTTGGCCGCCCGCAGCGCGCCCCAGTAGCTGGTGGTGGCGTCGCCGTTGGCGTACTCAATCAAATCCAGTACATCCTGCACATAATTGTCCCACGCATCCGTGCCCGGGCGCAGAGCGATGGTGTCCAAATACGCCTCCCAGTCGGCGGCGCTGTTGATGTTCAGCTTTTTGATTTTGTCCGTATATTCCGTGCGGGCGTCGGTATCCTTTTCGTCCAGGCCCACCTTTTCCGTCAAATACGCCTCCCACTGCGCGTCGGTCATGCTCAGCTTGGCATACGCTGCCGCGTGGTCATCATAGGCCGCCCGCGGCTGGCAGCTGAGCCCCACATTCACAATGGGCAGTGCCAGCGCGTTCAGATCCGCACATAGCTGAAAATACTCGTGGTAACCCATGGCGTTGGTGTTGTTATAGTCCCGGCCGTTGTCGTCCTTCCACAGGTTCTCACTTTGCTTGCGCTCCTCCAAGGGGCCGATGGTATCCTTCCAATTGTACAGCTGATCCAGGCTGCCGCCCTCTGCCAGGCACCCGCCGGGAAAGCGGATAAACCGCGGGTGCAGATTTTGCAGCGCTGCAAACAGGTCGCTGCGCAGGGTGGTATATTTCCAGCTGTCGCTGCCGTAACCGTAGCTGCCCTGGGGCACCAGGGTGACGAAATCCAGGTATAAAGTCCCCTCACCCTCCAGCTGAAATACCAAGGCGCCGTCCTTGCTGGCACTGGCGGTCAGCGGTACGGTCAGCTTGTTCCAGGCGCCGCCGGTTTTGCTCAAGTCCAGCTGCACCGCCGTCTGCTTGCCGTCGCCGCAGTCCAAATACACCTGCGCGGTGCCGGTAAAGCCGCCGGAGCGCACATAGCAGCTGAAATCATACACCTGGTCCGCCACAAAGCCCATATCCGCCGTGTTGGCTTTCTTTTTATCATATTTATCCGTCTTGTATTTATAAATTTCCGTAAAGCCCAGGTTCGTCAGGCTGCCCTTGCCGTCCACCGTCACCTTGGCGTAGGTGGGATTGTTCTTATTTAGAGGCAGGTCGCCCTCGGTGGTCAGCTCCAACCCATCCGCCACCCAGCCGGTGGTAGGCGCAGAGGCGTACTCAAAGCTGTCGTTATTCACCAAATTGGACACCAGGCCCCCGTCGCAGGCGTAGCTGATGTCCTCGATAAACGCACCGTACAAATGATCCGAGATGGCGGTTTGCTTGGCGTCTGCCTCCACACGCAGCACTGCCTTATCCGCTGCCTGCACCGGCAAGGCGGCGCCCAAGGTCAGTGCACCGGCCAGCAGTGCGCAAAAAATCCGTTTCATATATAGAACCCCCTCTATTTTATACCTTTATTATAACATACCGCCCTGCTCCGGCGCAACTAAAAAAGGCCGTGCCTGCACGCAGTGTGCAATATTTTTTGTTATAATTTTATCGACCTTTTTAATGTACTTTGTCAGTATAGAACACATTAAGATTTTGTCTATTTTTCAAGCCGGTTGACAGCGCCGAACCCTTGCCGTATAATAAATCTATTAAAAAGGTAGGTATTCGCTATGGAACAGGCATTTTCCAGAACAGAATTACTCTTGGGCAGCAGCGCTCTGGAGCGGCTGGCCGCCTCGCGGGTAGCGGTATTCGGCATTGGCGGCGTAGGTGGCTATGTGTGCGAGGCTTTGGCCCGTACCAGCGTGGGGCACCTGGATCTGATCGACAGCGACACAGTGGCCGTGTCCAACATCAACCGCCAGATCATCGCCACCACCAAAACCGTGGGGCAGTACAAGACGGACGCCATGGAGGCTCGAATCTTAGACATCAATCCGGCGGCCAAGATCACCAAGCACAACTGCTTCTTTTTGCCGGAAACGGCGGCGGATTTTCCCTTTAACCAATACGATTATGTGGTGGACGCAGTAGACACCATGAGCGCCAAGCTGGCGCTGGTGACCCATTGCCACGCCGCCGGCGTGCCCATCATCTGCGCCATGGGCGCCGGGAACAAGCTGGACCCCACCGGCTTTCAGGTGGCGGACCTGGCTAAAACGAAAATGGATCCGCTGGCCCGGGTCATGCGCCGGGAGCTGAAAAAGCGGGGCATTCACCACCTAAAGGTGGTCTACTCCGAAGAACCGCCTATTCCCACCGCCGGCGCCGGACAGGAGGATCCGGATCACCCCGGCCGCCGCAGCACGCCCGGCAGCGTGGCCTTTGTGCCCTCCGTGGTGGGCCTGATCCTAGCCGGCGAAGTAGTCAAGGATCTGATTAAAGCGGAAAAATAAGCAAGCAAAAAGCCAACCGAGCAAGACGCCCGATTGGCTTTTTTCTGTTTTGGCAATACGCCATTTATGCAGGGATTGTCGGTCACTGGCGCACCGGCAGTCAACAAAAAGCTTCACTTTCACTGCCCACAGGGTCATTTTTGGTACAGTAAAACGCCCCTGAACAGATTTTCATTGCACTTTACTGCAAAGCGTGGTACAGTAGGCTTGTAAGGCGGGTGGCCGTCTTGCATATAGGCTTATCATTATACATTTTGTACTCCTATTTTCATTTTTTACTTCCTTGTGTTATTTTCCTTTCTGCGGCTCGGGCAGCCACCTACCCGGGCAGCCCACACCCATGGCGGGTTGCCGCTCGCCATCTACTTTTCTTACTTAGGAGCGAAGCGCTTCTAAGATTTCGATTGCGTCGTCCGGTGTTTTGCTTTTCTTCAAGGCACCGGACACAAATTCAATCTACCTAACCCACAGGCCTGACCGAGCAGATCACAACTGCCCGGCTTTTTTATACCTCGCATGACCAAGCACTGCAATAAGCACTGCAACGCCGGAGAAAAAGTGCTGCTCCACCGGCAGAAATGCGTAATCAAGCACAGAAATATAAGGCACTCGCTGCGAAACAGTCCCCCGGACTGTTTCTGCCAAATGCTGCGCATTTGGAGCCTCGTGTCGCAAGTTCAAATCTTGTAAATAAACAGAAAAGGAAGCAGGACATTCTAAAGAATGTCCTGCTTCCTTTTGGTCGAGGTGACAAGAATATAGGCACAAAATTTGGCTTTGCAGCGGGCTTTTTGCCGTATTGTACTGCAACAGTACTGCAACGCCGTTACTGCCCGCAAGGGAGCGCTTCTCTTTTCTTATCCCCGGGCAGTATTTTTCTGCGGAGCATTCGGGGTAAGCTGCTGCATATAGGCGTCTGCCGCCTCTGTGTACTTATTCTCATAATCGGAGAACACATCGCAGTAGGTGTTTAGTGTGGTTTCGATATTGGCGTGGCCAAGGCGCTTCTGGAGCACCTTAACAGGCATACCGCTCTCAATGCAGCGGGTGGCGTATGTATGCCGCAGACTGTGGAGAGACACCACGCCAGTAATGTTCGGATCCAGCACATTGTATTTTTTCAAGATACGCTGAAATTGTAAGTTGACCTGGCTGGTGGTCAGTACCTTGTGCCCTTTGAAGTCGTAGAACAGCAGATCCAAGCGGTTGGGCTGCCACTGTTCTATATATTCGGACAGAATACGGTATGGGGCGTCCGTCAGGCTCAAGAGCCGCTGCCCGGCGTAGGTCTTAGTCTTGGTGCCTATGACGGCGTGGTCCGTCTGGTCCTTGGTCACCGTGCGCCGCACATTCACGGTGCGGAATGTCAAATTGACATCGTGCACATCCAAAGCGTTGATCTCGCCCATGCGCATGCCTGTGCAGAGCATTAACATCATCTGCTCCCAGTAGCGGCAGCCACGCTCTTGGTCGTTCATGATCTGCACAAACCTGGTCTGCTCCTCTACGGTCAACGCACGCACCTTGCGGGTGGCTTTGCTGCTCTTTGGCTTTTTCGTTCCTCGCATAGGATCCTTGCGGATCAGGTCGTTATCAAGAGCTGTGCGAAAGCAGCGGGCCAGCAGGGCGTAGTCCTTGGCAATCACTGAATTAGAACAGCTGGTGATCTCTATTAGGTATTGGGTCACCTGCGGTGGCCGCACAGCTTGCAGAGGGCGGTCGCCTATGGAGCTGGCGGCGATCCGCTTACAGCTGGCCAGTTTACGCAGGTAGGTGTTGTCCCCTATCTGGTTTAGCGCCCGGTCTGTCTCGACAAGTGATAAGATATACTGGGCAACGGTGATCTTGTCCGGCTCTATTACAGAGCCGGTGGCAAGTTCATTTTTCAGAGCGTCCAGCTTTGCCCGCACATCTGCCTGCCGCTTACCGTATATCGTCTTTCTTTTCGGCTTGCCGTTGGCGTCCACGCCTATAGTCAGCTGGGCAGCCCATAGGCCTTTGCTTTCCATCTTATAGATGGTTCCGTCACCGTTTCCTCTTTTTCTTGGCATTGCAAACACTTCTCCTTTGCATATAGCAGCGGGCAGCCCTAAAAAAGGGCGCAAAAAGGCCCTGCTTGATTTTTTAGCAGGGCTGTGATACAATAACCAGTGTTGGGTGGGTTATGTGCACGCACATCTCCTGCTTATCGGCTCTATCCTGTTGGCGCAGGGTAGGGCTTTTTTTATTTTGTTATGATTTACTCCAACTTCCCGGCCAACGCCTGGAACTGGTGGAGGTAGTTGCCTTTGATGTCCTCAAAGATCTTGGTGGCCTCTGCGTCATCGTACAGGTGCGTGGTCAGGTTGCGGGCGTTCAGGATCTCTACCCACACCAGGTCGTTGTCCACAAGGCCGTCTGCAAAGGCCTGGCGCATAACCGGCTTGGGGCTGTTCACTTCCGTATAGCCCTGCTCCAGCAGATACTCACGGCAGGTTTTCCACGCCAGTTCGGTGCAGAATTCAAAGCGCTGGATCACACCGTCACGCACGGTGGAGTTGGGCAGCTTGTCATAGTCGGCAATGGCCTCCTCCAGGCGCTGCACTGCGTCTTTGAATTTGTCGCGCTTTTCCTCATATTTGCTCATTAAGGATACACCGTCCTTTTCTATGTTCTTCAGCAGTTTGGGGTCTGTGTCCCGGCGGATAAAGACCAGGTCAAAGTCCAGCAGGGTGGGCAGATCTTCAATGGCCTGGGCAAATAGCGCCTGCTGCGCCCGGTCCTCTATGCCGTACACCGCCAGGTCAATATCGCTGCGCTGCCGGTTGTCCCCTCGTGCCCGGGAGCCGTAAAGCACCACCTTAGCCGCGCCGTACTGCCGGCCGATTTTTGCAATTTGTCTGTATAATTCTTTCATACTCTTTTTCATTTATGTGTGACCATTTTGCCAGCCTTGGCAGAATGGTCGTGTTTTACTGCTCGCTTTCAAGAAGCCTTACTGTCTGACGATATTCCTCCGCTTTGGCAACGGCAGTAAAAGTGACCGTAGCATTGTGGTTTTCTTTTACAACCTTTTCAATTTCCGAAAGAGAAACGCGGAAGAACTCTTTTCGGCTGTTTACCAGATTTATACGCCGATCATCAAACTGCCGGTGTAGAGCCGTTTCCAACGCCGGCGCGTCCTCGGAGAAAATCATAGCGTGAACATCGAATTCAAACGGTACGGAAGCACTGCTGAGTTCTTTTATGCGGTCCATCGGCTCCAACCGTCGTGTCATTCCAATTTTATATACATTCTCTCCAAAGGAACCGATATTGGATATTACATAGACGAAGCCAGCGCGTGTATTTTGCTCCCGGTCGAGTACATTTTTTCTGTCCTGCTCTAACAGGCCGAGTTTCGCCTCCAACTCTTTAATCTTGTCAACATAAAGCTGCTTTTCAATATCATCCGCCTTATGTAGATAAGTCATGAGTTTCTGAATTTCATTTTTGAACTGCCGTTCTTCCTTATCGAGTTTTGCTTTTTCGCGTTCAATTTCGCGGCGCACTTTTTCTTCTTCGAGCATTTGCTCTCGGATCGCGCGTTGTTCTTCCTTTTCGCGCTCTGCCATCACCTGATTGCCATACATACAGTTGAGCTGTTCCAGTTTAATCTCCAGCAGCTGGCGGTCGAGTTCCACTCCGTCCGGTGCAAAAATCCTGTTAAGCATTTCAAAGGACTTGATGATTTTAGAACGCGCACTGTCAATGTTCCGCGTGGTAACATTCTTGATAATAGCCGCCGTTTCCGAATTAAAGCAACGCAGGATCTGTTTCACATTTGCATTTACAACAGACTGTGGCGCGTCGGAATACACAGATACGGCATTATTTGAGGAAATGCATTCCTTTTCATTGAGTTGCGCAAGAGCAAATTTGTCTTCAGCGGACGATATATCATAGTCTACCGGGACGGAAGAGGAAACAGCAACCGCTTCTCGTTGCGCAACTTCAATTTCATCTTTAAGATCGCGGATTTCAATATTTAGCTGAGCAACGCATTTCTGTTTGTGCTCAAGTTCCAGTTCAGCAGCACGAGCCCGCTGGGCGGCGTGCTCTCTCTTATCTTTGATCTGATCTTCAACAGTACGAAGTTTTTGAGCACAACTGTCCTCTGTTTCTTTTCGCATTTTTTCCGCAGCCGCTTTGGCGTCCTGCACGCGTTGATCTGCATTGGCAGTCGTAAACGCCGCGTATTCGTCGGCATTTTTGATTATATTTAGTTTCGAAAAAGACTTCTGCAAAATATAATAGTACAGCACGAGAAACGCCACAACAACCAATGCAAACAGCGGTGCCAGTACCGTGGCAAACGCAAAGAGCGCGATAATAAACGGAAATGCGTACAAAAGGATTTTATATTCTTTTTTCATTTCTTTTTTCTCCTTTTAAGATGTTACATCTATAATCACGGCGTGCCGTTGATTATGCTATTCCACACTCAAAGTAGAACTCCAGTGCCTTATGGATGAACTCTTCCGTAACATTGAAATATTCTGCCAGTTCGTAAGGCTCCAGGCCCTGGCGCAGCTGCGCCTCCAACTCGGCTTTGGGGATCAACTTTTTAACTGCCCACTTATCTG
>ERZ824598.4424-NODE-4424-length-10529-cov-3.495322_pt1 | contig 10529 bp, 9 predicted proteins | sample MGYA00519934_ERZ824598 | MGnify/ENA primary metagenome ERZ824598 (study PRJEB31778, sample SAMEA3449177) | human gut metagenome | biome: human gut; feature: human-associated habitat; material: faeces | place: United Kingdom | collected 2010/2012 ... | reverse complement strand
ACACATTATTTTATTTAAAAAGAAAGAAAATAAGCAGGAAGAAAAGGTAGAAGAACAACATAGTTTGATGGTTGTAGAAAATAAACCTTGGTATAAGAAAATCTTTGAAAAAATAAAGAATATATTTAAGAAAAAAGAGATGTGATTTAATCACATCTCTTTTGATTTATTTTACAACAACATTGAAAATTTTATTTTTTACATAAATTTCTTTAACTATAGACTTTCCATCAAGTTTTCCTTCTAAAGCAGAATGAACTTTTTCTTTAACAGAAGATTCATCTTCATCTAAATTAATAGTAATAGTTGTTTTTAATTTACCATTAACTTGAACTGGAATTTCTATTTCGTCATCAATTGTTTTACTTTCATCATATTTAGGCCAATCACAAGATGAAATAGGATTATCGAATCTAGCAATTTCATTTAACTCTTCAGTTATGTGAGGAGCAAAAGGATTTAATAATATTAAAAATGTTTTGAATTCAGCTTTATTAATTTTCTTTAATTTTGTAAATTCATTCATCATTGTCATAAATGTAGAAACACATGTATTAAATTTCATTTCTTCAATATCTTGTGAAACCTTTTTAATAGCTTTATTCATCATTTTTTCATTTTCTTTTGAATATGTATCACCATCGACTAAAATGTCTTGTAAGTTCCAAACTCTGTCAAGGAATTTGAAGCAACCTCTAATACTATCCATAGACCAACTTGCTGTTTGATCAAATGGTCCCATAAACATTTCATAAACTCTAAAAGCATCAGCACCAAATTCATTTACAATATCATCAGGATTTATAACATTTCCTTTTGATTTAGACATTTTTTCTCCATTTGAACCTAAAATCATACCATGTGATGTACGTTTTGCATAAGGTTCTTTTGTTGGAACAACTCCAATATCATATAAGAATTTATGCCAGAATCTTGAATATAATAAGTGAAGTGTAGTATGTTCCATACCACCATTATACCAGTCAACAGGTGACCAATATTCAAGCGCTTCTTTTGATGCAAGAGCATCATGATTATGTGGATCCATGTATCTTAAGAAATACCATGATGAGCCAGCCCATTGAGGCATTGTATCTGTTTCTCTTTTTGCAGGTTTACCACAGTGTGGACATGTTGTGTTAATCCATTCTGTATGTCTTGCAAGAGGTGATTCTCCATCTTCTCCAGGTAAGAAGTCTTTTACATCTGGTAGTGTTAAAGGTAAATCTTTTTCATCAACTGGAACCCAACCACAATCATCACAATATACCATTGGAATTGGTTCACCCCAATATCTTTGACGAGAGAATACCCAATCACGAAGTTTATAATTTACTTTTCTTTCACCAATTTTATTATCTTCAAGATATTTTATAACTTTATTTTTAGCATCTTCTAATCCTAAACCATTTAAAAATCCTGAGTTTATATGTACACCATCACCAGTAAATGCTTCTTTTGAAACATCTCCACCTTCAAGAACAGGTATAATATTAAGACCAAATTTTGTAGCAAATTCATAATCTCTTGTATCATGTGCTGGAACAGCCATAATAGCACCAGTTCCGTAAGATGATAGTACATAATCAGCAACCCAAATAGGAATTTCTTTGTTTGTTAATGGATTTATTGCTTTAATTCCTTTGATTTCAACACCAGTTTTGTCTTTATTCATTTCACCACGTTCAAAATCAGATTTTAAAGCAGCTTGTTTTTGATATTCTTTTATTTCATCTAAATTTGTTATTTTAGAAGCAAATTCTTCAATTAATTTGTGTTCTGGAGCAACTACCATATATGTAGCACCAAATAGTGTATCAGGTCTTGTTGTGTAAACAGTTAGTGCTTCGTCAGTACCTGCAATTTTGAATTTCACTTCAGCACCTTCTGAACGACCAATCCAGTTACGTTGTTGTGTTTTTATTTTTTCTAGATAATCAACATCATCTAAATCATCAATTAATCTTTGAGCATATTTTGTGATTCTTAACATCCATTGTGATTTTTCTTTTTGTACAACAGGACTTCCACATCTTTCACAAACACCATTTACAACTTCTTCATTTGCTAATCCAACTTTACATCCTGTACAGAAGTTTATTGGCATTGTTGCTTTATAAGCTAATCCATGTTTATATAATTGAATAAATATCCATTGTGTCCATTTATAATATTCTGGGTCTGTTGTGTCAATAACTCTTGACCAATCAAATGAAAAACCAACAGATTTTAATTGTTCTGTAAAATGTGCAATATTTTTTGCAGTTGTTATTTTTGGATGTACATTTGTTTTTATTGCATAATTTTCTGCTGGAAGACCGAATGCATCAAATCCAATTGGGAATAATACATTATATCCTTGTAATCTTCTTTTTCTTGCGATTATATCAAGTGCTGTATAACTACGAGGATGTCCAACATGTAGACCTTGTCCTGATGGATAAGGGAATTCTATTAATCCATACCATTTTTTCTTTGTGTAATCATTGCTAGCATTAAATGTTCCTTCTTTTTCCCATTTGTTTTGCCATTTTTTTTCTATTTCTTTAAAATTATATGCCATTTAAAATTCATTCCTTTCTCATTTTTCGTTGTAAGAAAAAAATATTCTTATGAGCGAAATTATTTCATATCGATTATACTAGCAAAATGGCAAAAAGTCAATGAAAATGTGATGAAACATGCTTATAAATAATTTTGAATAAAAATTGAAAAAATTCTTTATATGTGGTATAAAATATTTAAAGATAAAATTACAAAAGCAATTATGGGGGAATACAAATGGTAATGGAGAATATGTTGGCTTATGCTGAGATTGATGAGATATTAAATCTATTAGAAAATGATTATAGAGAAAAAGTGCCCAAAAAAGTTAGAGATTTTTTTAAAGAAGAGAAAATGAAAGATTATCATCCTGAAATTGATATTGAGAAACCATTAATTGAACAAAATTTAAAAAGAGAAACAATGGTATTGTTAGCAATTTTAAATTTAAATTATTGGTGTGAAAATGAAGAGGAGAAACAGAGTTTTTTGGATGAATTAGATAAAAATGAGGAAGAAAAAAAGGAATTAGAAGAAAAATATAATCCTGATAATTTGTTTAAGAAAGAAAAGCAAATTAAAATATTAAAAGAAGAAAACACATCACTTATTGAATATAAAAAAACAAATATGTTGAAAAGAGTATTTGAGAGAATTATAAATTTTTTCAAAAGAAAGTAGGAGTTTTATGAAATTATATAATAGAAATTTGGAACAAATAGAAGATAAATCAAGAGAAATGAGGATGCAATTATTACTGGAAGAAGTAATAGAGTTTTTGGTTAATAAATATGAAGTAGATAGAAAGTTTTTACAAGATAAAGCTGTAAAGATTGCTTTTGTAGAACGTAATTCAAATGAATCTCATTTTGTTGAATATAACGGAGAAAAAAAAGAAATTAATACAAGTTCAGGTGCTGCATCATTTGTTACTCATAAGAAACAAGAATATGATAAAGAAAAGTGGGAGTTTGAGAATGCTATTTATACTAGTGATACAAATTCAGACCATACTATAAAACATGAGTTGTTTCATTATTTTTCTGGGGTATTAAATATGGAATTTAACGAAGATGGTATAGGATATGATAAATCTGGAGTAGTAATAGGTGGGTATAATAAAGAAGATAAATTAGTTGATAGTTCTATGATGGCAAGTGGTTTGAATGAAGGAATTACAGAGCTATTAGCACAAAAATTAGATAATGTATCAACATTACGAAATGCTTATGCTTATCAAGTATTTTTAGCAGATATATTAGTTAGTGATAAAAACTATTCATTAATTAGAGCATATTTCTCAACAGATGAAAAAGATTTTAGAGATTTTTTATCAGAATTTGATAAAAGACAATCTACAATATCTTCAAATAATTTAATTGAATTATTACCAAATGATTCTTTTAATAAGATGAATAAAGATTTATTTAAAGGGTGTATAGAATATACATTGAGTTTTTGTAGTTCTAAAGAGGAATTTGAAACAGAGAAAAGTAGATTAGTAAAAATAATTGAGAAAATGGTAATTGTTGATTATAAAAATGGAGTAAATACTAAAGAGTACTTATTAGATGCAATAAAAACTATTGAAAAAAATTTTGAAGAAAGGGAAATAGAAAATATGCAGAAAAGTGATCAACAAAAACAAGAAGAGAAAAAAGGGACTGATGAAGCAAAAGATGAAACTACTATAAACAATGTTGACATTGTTAAAATGATAAATCAAGACATTTTAAAGCAAAAAATTAAATTGCCAAATGGTGTAGAAATACCAGTCAAACAATATATACAAGAAGTAGTTGCACCACATATTCCAAGTAGTGGAAAATTTATATTAAAAAGTAATGGAGGAGAAATTCCTGCTAAGCAATTTATTGAAGAAGTAGTAATGTCTGTGGGGCAAGAAAAATATAATGGAGATATTAATGCTTTATTAGAAGATATGACGATTTCTGATACTGGAACAATATCAACATCAACAAATTCTAAAGAGAAGATTCCAATAGGACAAGAATTGAAACAAGAACATGTTATGTCACAAGAAACATCAGAAAGAAGAGAACATAAAAGTTTTGCAGAAAGAGCTAAGAAGAATTCAGAACCATTAGATAATAAACAAAGAAAAGCAGGAAGAAGTATGACTGATAGAATGACAACAATGATTAATGTTAAGAGGTCAATTTCACAAAGTAGAATTACAAAATCAGAAACACAACAACAAACAGAAGAAATGACTAATAATGTAAAAGTAAGAAAACTATTACAAAAACAAAATTCAGGAGCATTCTTAACAGAAGAAGAAAAAAGATTTATTGAGCAACATATAAGAGAAACTACTGAAGCACAAATAAGATTTATGAATCAGCAAAATAAGAAGAGAAATCAAGGAATTGAAATGTAGTTTTTTAGTTCTAATAAAAATTTTTAATTTAACAAATCTATTATTAATGAATAAATAACCAACAAAAATGAGATACTATTAAAAGATTAAAAATCTAATAATAGTTGTAAAGAAGGGATTGAAATGGATATGAAATTTGTTAAAGGTTTAGTGATTGGTGGATTAGTAACAACAGGAATGGTTATGTTATGGCAAAGTGACAATATGTTTAATACAAATAAAATGATGAAAAAAGGCAAAAAATTTGTTAAAAAGATGGGAATAATGTAAAAGGCAGGAGATGAAAATCCTGTCTTATTTTTTATTTAGAAAAATGTTATTAGATTTGACTTAATATATTTTTTTTTGTTATAATATAGATGAAAGAAATTAAGGGGGGAAATATGAATATTTTTAGTATAATAGCAATTTTTTTTATGATATTTGGAGAAGTATTTATTATAATAGGTATAGGTTCTAGTATATTTATAAATAATAAAAAGAAAAATTGTACAAAAGAAGCAACAGCAAAAATAAAAGAAATAATTCAGAAAGAAGAAAGAAATTTAAATTCAACATCAATAATGGTATCTGAATATCCTAAATTAGAATATGATATTAATGGAGAACATATAGAAAAAGTATCTTCAATAGGATATATGCCTAAAAAATATAGTGTTGGTCAAGAAGTCGAAATATGTTATAATCCTAATAAATATGATGATTTTTGTATAAAAGGAGATAAGACTGCTAATATAATAAGAAATGTATCTGTGGCTGTAGGAATAGGAATGTTTATAATTGGAATTATTTTTTGTATAGTTTCAGTTTTTCAATAAAAGTATAGGTTTTACCTATACTTTTTTATTTTAACAAACCATAATTTTGGTTAACTCAAAAAAATTCTCAAAAAAAGAGGGAATTATGTAAAATTCGTCGAATAATATATATGTACGAAAAACGGAAATGATGATTTTAAGCAATAATAAGAAAGTATAGGAGTGGAGGAAAATGGCACGTTATAGTGAAGAAATTATAGAACAAGTAAGACAAAACAACGATGTTGTAGATGTAATATCACAATATGTCCATTTAACTCGAAAAGGAAGAAACTATTTTGGACTATGTCCATTTCATAATGAAAAATCTCCATCATTTTCAGTATCACCAGACAGGCAAATATTTCACTGTTTTGGGTGTGGAGTTGGAGGAAATGTATATTCATTTCTGATGAAAATAGAAGGAATAGGGTTTAAAGAAGCAGTTGAACAATTAGCAGAAAAAGCAAATATACAATTACCAACAATAGAAAATGCAGAAGATACAGCAAGAGAAGAATTAAAAGCCAAAATATATAAAATAAATCAATTTACAGCAGAATATTATCATCAAAATTTGTACAAGCCAACAGCAAAAATGGCACAAGAATATGTAAAAAAAAGAAAACTAACACAATCAACATTAGAAACATATAAAATAGGATTTTCAGGAAGATTTGATGAATTATATAAACAATTAAAAGCACAAGGTTTTAATGAAAAAGAAATGTTAGAATCAGGACTAGTCATTAGAAATGATAGAGGACAATATATAGACATGTATAGAAATAGACTAATGATCCCAATATGTGATATTAGAGGAAAAGTAATAGCATTTGGAGGAAGAGTTTTAGATGATTCAAAACCCAAATATATAAATTCACCAGAAAATGTTGTATATAGTAAAGGAAGACACTTATTTGGACTAAATATTGCAAAAACAGAATGTAGTAAAAGACTATTAATAGTAGAAGGATATATGGATGTCATATCATTACACCAAAGAGGTGTAAAAAATGTAGTAGCAGCATTAGGAACAGCATTAACAGAACAACAAGGTTGGTTGTTAAGAAAAAGTACAGAACAAGTTATACTTGGATTTGATGCAGATGGAGCTGGACAAACAGCTGTAGCAAGATCAATGGAAATACTACAAAAAATGGGATGTGACATGAGAGTATTGCAAATAGAAGGAGCAAAAGACCCAGATGAATTCATTGTAAAATTTGGAGAAGGTAGATTTAAATTAGCAATGGATAATGCGATATCATTAGTCGAATTTAAAGTAAAAAATCTAAAAAAAGATATTAATTTAGAGAATACATCAGATAAAATAAAATTCTTAAACGAAATTGCAAAAATACTAGCAAAAGTAGACAATACAATGGAAAGAGAAATATACATAGAAAAAATAGCAAATGGTTATAATATTTCAAAAGAGGCAATATATGCAGAAGTAAATAAATTAATTTATACTAACTCAAAAGCAGACAATTTATTGCAAGGAAAAGCAGTAAAAACTCAGATTATTTCTAAAGTGGAAGAAAATAGTATAGATGAAGATTTAAAAAACAGGGAAGATACAATAATAGCATTATTACTTGATGCAAATCAAAAAATCTTTCAAAAAATAAAAGAAAAAATCAAACCACAAGATTTTAAAGATGAAACAAATAGAAAAATTGCAGAAAAATTATATGAAGAATTAGAGAAAAAAGATACAAATGTTAATAAATTGATAGATGAATTTGATGAACAAACTCAAAATCATATTACTAAGGTAATGGCAACAGATTATGAAATAGAAAATATTGATAAAGCTGTTGATGATATATTATTAAAATACGAAAGAGAAAGACTAGAAAGTCAGAAAAAAGATATATTAAAAAAATTAGAAAATGAACAAGATGGGGAAACAAAAAAAGAATTAAGTAAAGAGCTAAGTAATATAATAATTGCATTAGCTAAAATTAAGTAGGGGTGAATTTTCGTGAGTAAGAAAATTGGAGAAGAAATGGAAAATCAAGAGAAATTAGAAGAAATGAAAGATGTAAAAGTAGAAAAGAAAGATGAAAAATTAGATGCAGAAAAGGTTCAAGAAATTGTAAAAAAAGCTAAGGCAAAAGGAAAAATAACATATGAAGAATTAGCCAAAGAACTAGAAAATACTAATCCAGATCAAATAGATAAAGTTTTTGATGCATTTGAAGAAATGGGAGTTAATATTTTAAATGACGACTTTGAAGATGAGCCAGACATTGATGACTTAAAAGAAGTTGAAAATTTAAAATTAGATGAAATAACAGAAACAAGTTATGAAGGAATAAGTGTTGATGATCCAGTAAGAATGTATTTAAGAGAAATTGGAAAAATACCATTATTATCTTATGACAAAGAACTTGAATTAGCCAAAAGAATATTAGAAGGTGATGAAGAAGCAAAACAAGAATTAGCAGAAGCAAACCTTAGATTAGTAGTAAGTATTGCTAAAAAATATGTTGGAAGAGGAATGTTATTCTTAGACTTAATACAAGAAGGAAACATGGGATTAATAAAAGCAGTAGAAAAATTTGATTATACAAAAGGATTTAAGTTTAGTACTTATGCAACATGGTGGATTAGACAAGCTATTACAAGAGCTATTGCAGACCAAGCACGTACAATAAGAATTCCAGTACACATGGTAGAAACAATAAATAGATTAATTCGTACATCAAGACACTTATTACAACAATTAGGTAGAGAACCAACGCCAGAAGAAATAGCTAAAGAAATGGATATGTCAGTTGAAAAAGTAATGGAAATTCAAAAAATTGCACAAGATCCAGTTTCATTAGAAACACCAATTGGTGAAGAAGACGATAGTCATTTAGGTGACTTTATTCAAGATGAAGATTCACCAGCACCACAAGATGCAGCATCATATACATTATTAAGAGAACAATTGGAAGAAGTAATGAAAACATTAACACCAAGAGAAGCAAAAGTTTTAAGATTAAGATTTGGACTTGATGATGGAAAAGCAAGAACACTTGAAGAAGTAGGAAAAGAATTTGATGTAACAAGAGAAAGAATTCGTCAGATTGAAGCTAAAGCTTTGAGAAAACTTCGTCATCCAAGTAGAAGCAAAAAATTAAGAGATTATATGAATTAATATAAAAAAGGATGCTCCGTAAAGGAGCATCCTCTTTTATATTTTAATTATTGCCCCAAATGGCATCCCAAAGTTCATCACCCAAAACACATTTGAGAAAGTTCTCCTGTGCTTCTTTTATTTTTGTAGCTTCTTTTGCTTGTTTTTCGAGCTCGGGAATTTCGAACTCGATTACGTGTTTTTCAATTTTCTCGATTTTCTTTGCAGGCAACTTCATAGAATAATAAAGCCGATGCTTTCCCAAATTCTTAGAAGACCGTGCAATGCCGTATTTGTACAAAAGGCACAAATCAATTGCAGATTCAAGTTCAGGCGAATTGAAATTGATGTTATCTTTAACACCAACAATGATATACCCATCGCACTTGATAACCCAAGTTGCGATTTCTTTGGCGTGGTTTTCGACTAATTTTTTCCGTTCAGCATGGCTGAGAGAAGAGAAATAAGCGGCCAAGTTTTGCATCATCATAAGATATACCTCTCATTTTATAAAATTATGAAGCGGATTGGCTTCACACAATTTCTTATTATAACATAGAAGTCTTTTATTTTCAATAGAATTAATAAAAAAATACATTAAGTAACATACTTAATGATTTGTAGGAATGGTGTAATATAACAGTTCTAATATTTTTCTAAAAATAAGAAAAATAGACTCAACTAAATTTATGCTTTAGAATTATTGATAAAAAAAGCCTTTATTGTTATAATTCATTTATAAATAAAATCATTAAGTATTGTGCTTAATGAACAAAGGAGAATCAACCTTAACAGGAAATAGTGGAATAAGTAGTAATGCAAATCAAGCAAGAATACAAAATGAATTAGCACAATATAAAGAACAAATGGAATTATATTTAGCAGAAAAAAAGGTCGAAGTCTTTTAAAAATTGAGATCCCAAAGACAGTAAAAAGCATTGGAGATTCATGTTTTTCAGATAATACGTCTTCATTAGAAGAGATATTGATAAAGAATAAAGAGGACTCTATTACTGGGGCACCATGGGGAGCTGCAAAAGGAATGAAAGTTGTTCAATGGAAAAAATAATATAAGAAAATATTATTTTTGACATAAATATATAAAATACTAGTTGATCGTAGAGGCTGTTCAAAATGGAACAGCCTCTTTTCTATGTATAAAAATAAGAAAAATTTATTTCAAAATTCAATTGCAAATAAACACAAAATGTGATAGCATAGAGCAAGACGAAAAGAGAGAAAAAGAAGGTGAAAAAAGTGCCAGAAACAGAGCAAAAACATAAAAGCAGAAAAATAGGAGATTTATTTAGTGATTATAAAACAAATAGTAATATAGAAGATGCAGAAATAGCAAGAATGAATTTACTAAAAAAGATAAACACATTAGAAATAGAAATGCAAGCAAAAGAATATATAGAAATAAAAGAAATATGGTACTTTGAAAAATTCTTAAGACAAAGATTTCAATTTGAGCAAGTGCATATAAAAATAAAATATGCAGAAGGAGTAAGAAAAAAGCCAATAGCAGATGAGTGGGAAAATATAGTATGTTTAATGGCACATAAATATCCTTTAATGAAACCATTATTATTATTAAAAAGTCAAATTGAAGTAACAGAAAATCAAATAAATGTATATATGAAAATACAAGGTG
>ERZ824598.4413-NODE-4413-length-10564-cov-2.849082_pt1 | contig 10564 bp, 14 predicted proteins | sample MGYA00519934_ERZ824598 | MGnify/ENA primary metagenome ERZ824598 (study PRJEB31778, sample SAMEA3449177) | human gut metagenome | biome: human gut; feature: human-associated habitat; material: faeces | place: United Kingdom | collected 2010/2012 ... | reverse complement strand
TGACAAAATAGAAAAGTTACGTAAAAATCAACGACTAATAAACTATATTGGAGGAGGTATAGGTGTCCTTGGGTGCATACTTTGCTTAACTAGCGTAAAAAGAGATTTTTCGGGAGGATACGCCATAACCAAAAGACTATCATTTAAAGATAAAAAGAGAGGCTTAGCTTTGGTATACCGATTCTAACAATTAATAATCAAAATAAATCATGATTCTCATTATTAATTCTTGTAATACGATAAAAGCAACATCTGACAAAACAAACACTTAATACAAATTAAAATCAAGGAGATCATGAAATACTTCATTGTTATATCACTTGCATTATTGTTCATTAGCAGTACAAAAATTACCAATGAAAAAAAATACACCATAAATGAATTTTATAAAGCTACAAATTTAGAGTTCGGCTGCAAGGTTATTTCAAGCAAAGATTATATTATTGATGACATTAAAACTCTTTTAACGCCAGCAAAATACGAATACGGAACTTTTGAAGTTCAACTAACAAGTAAGTGGTCTGACTATTATTTAATAGAAGGAACCAATTGGTATTTAAGAATACCTAACTGCGTCGAATCAGGATATGCTCTAAAAGCGAAAATGAACATTACTATAGGTAGCTATAATGCGGGGACTGTGTTTTTTCAATAAATATTAAAACAAAATAAATCTCTAAATCCTTACAATCATGGAAAGAATTTTAACCTTAAAAGAGTTTTACATATATCCTAAAAGGAAAAAGGATTATTTCATTTTAAATAATGTCAATGGCATAGATTGTTTCACATTATTAGAAGAGAACTTAAAGAGTTATATTAATTCTTACACAAAAAAGAAAGAAGAAAAGATACAAGAAGAGACATTTTCATATGGATTGATAAATTTAAATAATGTATCAGAACAATTGAAAAGTGATTATAAAAAATATTTTGATGAGAAATTACCAGAAAGTGATAATATATTAACACAAGATTTGGAATATGGACAAAATAAAAGAAATGTAGAAAGTGTGGTATACAGAGCAAAAACTTCAATGGTGCAAGAACTATTATTAGATATAGAACATAATCATAACATTACAAATTGGGGCTATGTTCCAGAAACAAGATTTGGTAAAAACTCAATACAAAAACATAAAAAACATATACTAATTTCAATAGACTATCCAGGATTTAATATGCCATTAAGATTACATCTTGAAAAAGAAGTTGTGGAAAATTTAATAAATATAAGAAAAAATAGTACAGTTATACCAATATATGAGGGTGACCAAGATTTTAATTATAGAGGAGAAAATTTAACAACAAAATTATTCATGCCATTAACAGAGCAAGGAGAATCAGAAATAATAAAACAAAACAAAAACATAAATGCTACAGATTCAAGATATGGTTATATAAAACATTTAGGAAATTTAATTACAAAAAAAGTAAAATCAATAAAGAAAATGTACCCAACTAGATATGTTGATTTAAAAGATGGTACAGAAGGAATAAAAACAAAAGATAATAAATTTATACCAGACAAACCTATTGACGAAAACAATAAAGTGAGATAAAATATTAAAAATAAAATTAGGAGGTTTTAATATGGAATTAAAAGGATCAAAAACAGAAAAAAATTTAATGGAAGCATTTGCTGGAGAATCTCAAGCAAGAAATAAATACACATATTTTGCAAGCAAAGCAAAAAAAGAAGGATATGAACAAATAGCTGCATTATTCTTAGAAACAGCTGATAATGAAAAAGAACACGCTAAAATGTGGTTTAAATTATTACAAGGTGGAGAAATAAAATCAACAGCTGAAAACTTAAAAGCAGCAGCAGAAGGAGAAAACTACGAATGGACAGATATGTATGACAGAATGGCTCAAGAAGCTAAAGAAGAAGGATTTGACCATATTGCATATTTATTTACAGAAGTAGGAAAAATTGAAAAAGAACATGAAGCTAGATATTTAAAACTATTAGAAAATGTTGAAGATGGTTTAGTATTTAGTAAAGATGGAGATAGAATTTGGAAATGCAGAAACTGCGGACATATCGTTGTTGGAAAAAATGCTCCAGAAATTTGTCCTGTATGTAGCCATCCAAAAGCTTATTTTGAAATCAAAGCAGAAAATTATTAGTAGAAAGCAGAATTTTCTGCTTTCTTTTTTTGTAAAGGACTGGAAAATAAATTTAAAGTGTGATAAAATACAAAAAGTGTAGAAAATGAGAGCAAAGGAGAGCTTAGAATGCCTAAATTTTTTGTAAGACAGGATCAAGTTGATGATGGTAAAATTGTAATAAATGGTCAAGATGTAAAACATATAAGAAATGTGCTTAGAGCTAAAGTTGGTGAAAAATTAGAAATATGTAATAGTGAAACTGGCGAAAACTTTTTGTGTTCAATTTTAGAGTTTAATGAAGATAAGATATGGTGTAAGATTGAACAAAAAATACAAGAAGAGACTGAATCAAATGTAAAGGTTACAATCTTTCAGGGTTTACCTAAAGCTGATAAAATGGAATATATAATACAAAAATCAGTGGAACTTGGAGTATATGATATAACTCCTGTTGATATGAAGAGATGTGTTGTAAAGTTAGATGAAAAAAATGCTAAGAAAAAAATAGAGAGATGGCAGAAGATATCTGAGGTTGCGGCTAAGCAGTGTGGTAGAAATATAATTCCTCAAATAAATAATGTAATAAATATTAAAAAACTATGTGAAATTGTAGAAAATTATGATATAGTATTGGTAGCATATGAAAATGAAGAAAACAATTCATTGAAAAATGAACTAAGTCAAATAAAAAGCACAATTATAAATAATCAAAGTCAAGAATTAAAAATAGGAATTGTAATTGGTCCAGAAGGCGGATTAGAAAAACAAGATGTAGAAAATTTAAAAAGAAGCGGAGCAAAAATTATTACATTAGGAAAAAGAATACTAAGAACAGAAACAGTAGCATTAAATGTTTTAAGTATAATAATGTACGAACTAGAAAATTAGGAGGAAATATGGAAAAAGAGAAAAAAGAAGTTGATGAAAAATACATAAAAGCAATATGTATAAATATTGTAAAAGCAATAATAGTAATATTTTATTTTTTAATTCTAAATTTAATATCAGAAAAAATTGGAGAAGAATTGTTTAGAAGAGGAATTCAAATATGTACAATGATTTTTTTATTTGTTGCAATTTATATTATTGAAAAAGCTTATAAAGAGGATGATGGAGTAAAAGCAATAGACGGAATAGAAGTATTAGTATTGGCAACAGCTGTACTTACTTTGGAATACATTACAAATAGATTCAAATTTCAATTTAATTCATATTCATCAACATTATCATATGTATTTGCAATATACTTTGTTTTAAAATCAATTGTTATATATACAAAAGGAAGAAAAGAAGTAGAAAAAAGTTTAAGCGATATAGAAGAAATTGTTAAAAAAGAAGAACCTATAAAAAAAGAAGCAACTAAAAAACGTAAAGAAAAAGTTGAAGAAATAGAAAATAAAGAAAAAACAAATAAACAAGAAAATAAAACAACTAAGAAAAAAACAAAAAAAGAGGTAAAAAACAATGGTTAAAAGTATGACTGGTTTTGGAAAAAGTACATTATCAAAAGAAAAAAGAGAATATCAAATGGAAATAAAAAGTGTAAACCATAGATATTTAGATATAACAATAAAAATGCCAAAAACATTAAGTTACTTAGAAGATGAAATTAAAAAAGAAATATCATCAAAAATAAAAAGAGGAAAAGTAGATGTATATATAACATATGAAAATGGTAGTCAAGAGGGCAGAAACATAACAATAAACAAAGAACTTGCAAAATTATATATAAATCGACTAAAAGAACTAGCACAAGAAGAACAAATATCAGACAAAATAGAAGTCATGGAAATAGCTAAACTACCAGACATATTATCAATAAAAGTAGATGAAGAAGATGAAAAAATAAAACAAGAAGTAATAGAACTTACACAAGAAGCAACAGACAAAATATCACAAATGAGAAAAACAGAAGGAGAAAAAATTGCACAAGATTTATTAGAAAGAATAAACAAAATAGAAAGCAAAATAATAGAAATATCTAAAAAATCTACTGGACTTATTGAAGAATATGTAGTAAAATTAGAAAAGAGAATAAAAGAAATACTAAAAACAGAAGATGTAGACAAATCTAGACTAGCACAAGAAGTTGTAATATATGCCGATAAATGCTCAATAGAAGAAGAAATAACAAGACTAAAAAGTCATATATTTCAATTTAGAAACTTAATAACATCAAACAACGAAGAACCAAAAGGAAAAAAAATAGACTTCTTAATTCAAGAAATGAATAGAGAAACAAACACAATAGGTTCAAAAGCCAATAACTTAGAAATAGTAAATGGAGTTATTGAAATAAAAACACAACTAGAAGACATAAGAGAACAAGTACAAAATATAGAATAGAAAGGATTGAGTTATATGCAATTAGTAAACATAGGATTTGGAAACATAGTTTCTTCAGAAAGAATAGTAGCAATAGTAAGCCCAGAATCAGCACCAATAAAAAGAATGGTACAAGAGGCGAAAGACAACAAAACAGCAGTAGATGCAACATGTGGAAGAAGAACAAGAGCAGTTTTAATTATGGACTCAGGTCACATAATTTTATCAGCAGTGCAACCAGAAACAGTTGCAGGAAGATTAGACAAAGACTTAACAGCAGCATCTGCACAATTAACAGATGAAAATTAATAAAAAAGTGGAGGTATAAACAATGATAATAAAACCAAGTGTTACAGAATTATTAACAAAAGCAAAAAACAGATATGAATTAGTTATAGCAACATCAAAAAGAGCTAGACAAATAGCAGAAGGAGACGAACCATTAATAAAAATAAAAGACAAATCACCAGTAACAATAGCTGCAAACGAAATAGCAGAAGGAAAAGTTAATATCATAAGAGAAGATGAACAAGAAGAAACTTCAGAAAATGCAGTTGAAGAAAATGAAAAAGCAGAAGAAACAACTGAAGAACAAAACGAAGAAAGTGAAGAAAACTAATAAAAATCAAAAAGGAGAAAAACAAAAATGTTGGTAATACTATCTGGAGTTTCAGGAGCAGGAAAAGACACAATAAAAAAAGAATTAATAAAAAGAATGGAAGAAGTAGAATCACTTCCATCTTTTACTTCTAGAAATCCAAGAGTTGGAGAAGAAGAAGGAATACAATATCATTTTATAACAAAAGAACAATTTGAAGAAAAAATAAAAAACAACGAATTTTATGAATATGACTTACACCACGAAAATTACTATGGAACATCAAGAAAATTAATGAATGATAAAATTCAAAGCGGAAAAATAATAGTAAAAGATATAGAAGTAAACGGAACAGAAAACCTAGTAAAATTATTAAAAGAAGACACAAAAATTGTTACAATATTTTTAAAAGTAGATAAAGAAGAATTAAGAAGAAGACTTGAAAATAGAGGAGATAATCTAACAGAAGAAGAAATGCAACTTCGTTTAGGAAGACTAGAATATGAAGAGTCAAAAATAAAACTATATGATTATGTTATAAAAAATGATGATTTTGAGAAAACAGTTGAAATAATAATGACAATAATTGAAAATGAAAAAAGATTAGAAAATAAATAATAAAAAATGTGAAATATTTGTGAAAAATATTGCTTTTTGAAAAAAGGTATGGTAGTATATAACCATACCTTTTTAATCTTTAAGTTACATTTTATACATAAGTATAAAATGGTTGCTTCAAAAAATTGATTTCAATATGAAAATTTAATTCGAAATTCATATTATTGCTTCAAACTTTAAACTTTATTCTAGAAGCAAAAGAGAAAAGAAAAGGAAATTAAATAAGGAAAGGAGGGATAGTATGAGTGCTGAATTTGAAAAAATAGTATTGCAAAAGCTAGACTCTATGGAAGCAGACATAAAGGAATTAAAGCAAGATGTTGCAGAATTAAAACAAGACGTAACAGTGTTAAAAGAAGATGTTACAGAATTAAAACAAGACGTAGCAGTGTTAAAAGAAGATGTTGCAGAATTAAAACAAGACGTAACAGTGTTAAAAGAAGATGTTGCAGAGTTAAAACAAGACGTAACAGTATTAAAAGAAGATGTTGCCGGATTAAAGCAAGACATAGCAGTATTAAAAGAAGATGTTACAGGATTAAAACAAGACGTAGCAGGACTAAAAACAAACGTTATAACTTTAAAGAAAGAACTAAAAGAAGTAAAAGAAGACGTCGGTGTGCTAAAAAATGAAGTGTTCAATGTAATAAAACCAACATTAGAAATAATAAACGAAAAAGTAGATATAATGATAAATATAAATACAGCTAAAATATTAGATGGACAAACTAGAAATTACAAAGAACAAATAAAAATGCTAAGAGATTACGAAAACAAAAATGCATTAGAACATAGCAGAATGAATTATGAAATTTGCAAACTAAAAGCAAATGCATAAAGTATAAAAAACGAAGTGCCTAAAAGCTTATAAAAAGCTAAAAATAGGCACTTTTTTTGATGCAATAAAAAAATAACGACAAAATATAATAAAATACCAAAAAAAAATTGCAAAAAAAAATCATATATGTTACAATTAGAATGCACAATTGAAAAAACCAAAAAAGGTGGTAGAAAGATGGGATTACTAGCAATAGTATATGTATTAATATTCATAGTATTTGCTTTGGTATTATATGCAGTAATGCAAATAAAACTATTAGGACTAAAAGTAAAAGACTTTTGGGACTTTATAGAAGCAAACGAAATGTTAGACAAGCTAAATAAATTCGCAAAACAATATCAAGCAATGTCACCACAAGAACAAGTAATATACTTAACAGAAGCAGAAAAAATATTTACAGCATTTGACAAAGTACCAGAAGAACTGTGGGACGAAGAATATGAAAAATACAAACAAGTACTAAAAAAATATAATGATATAAAAATGTTTAGATGGGCATCAAGTTAATACTAACTGAATCCAAATAAACTATAATCGATAAAATAAAAAAAGAAAAAGGGGCGATTTAAAATGGCTGGAAAACACAGCGAAGGAAGAAGAGAAAAACAAACAAAAAGAATAGAAGAAGAGGAAGAAATACCAAAAGCATTCAGAAAAGATGGTGATAATATGCAAAAAACAAAATCAAAAACAAAGAAAAAACATGGAAAATTAAAATTATTTGGAAAAATAGTTTTAACACTAGTAATAATATTAGCCATACTAGTAGGAGCAATGTTCTGGTATGTAAATAACAAATTAGGAAAAATGCAAAAAATAGATTTAAATGAAGAAGATTTAGGAATATCACAAGAAGCAAAAGAAAATCTATCAGGTTATAGAAATATTGCAATATTTGGTGTAGATAGTAGATCAGATGATTATGGAATAGGAAACAGAAGTGACTGTATAATAATTGCAAGTATAAATAACTCAACAGGAGATATAAAACTAATATCAGTATATAGAGATACATATGTAAAAATAGATGGACATGGACTAGATAAAATAACACATGCATACTCATATGGAGAAGCACCACTAGCAATAAGCACACTTAACAAAAACTTAGACTTAAACATAAAAGAATTCGTAACAGTAAACTTCGACTCAGTTGCAAAAGCAGTAGACCAACTAGGAGGAGTAACATTAAATATAACAGCTGAAGAAACAAAATATATAAATGGATATATAGATGAAACATCAAAAGTAACAGGAAAAGCCTCAAACCACATAACACAAGCAGGAACATATAATGTAGATGGAGTACAAGCAGTAGCTTACTCAAGAATTAGATATACAGCAGGTGGAGATTATAAAAGAACAGAAAGAATGAGAACAGTAATCGAAGCAATGTTTAATAAACTAAAAACAAAGAGTGTAGCACAAATAAATACATTTGCAGACAAAATATTACCATCAGTATATACAAACATAACAACAGGCGATATAATATCAATGGTACCTAGTATGGCAAAATACAAAGTAGGAGAAAGCATTGGATGGCCATATCAAACAAAAGGAATAACAATGGATAGATGGTATGGAGTACCAGTTACACTAGAAAGCAATGTAACACAACTACATAAAGAAGCATTTGGAGAAGATAATTATACACCATCTGAAACTGTAAAAAGTGTAAGCAACAGTATAATAAAAAAGACTGGATATAATAAATAAAATATGCAAAAATTACTAGAGAAGTCTCAAGTATTGAAAACAATAGTACTTTAGACTTCTTTAGTAAAAAAATATCGAAAAATGACACAAAAAAGGTTGAAAAGAAAAGAGTAATAATATATAATAAATTTGTATTTGAGCAGTTTGTAAGGGGGATGTATTATGAATACAAATGTTAGCGAAAGCAATGTTATTGTGGACGAAGCAATTGTACAACCAAATATAAAAGAAAAAGTAGAAGTTAGAAAAGTTTTATATAAAGTAGTAAAAAGATTAATAGATATTTTAGGTGGATTAGTAGGATGCGTTCTACTAGTTCCTATAACTGTGGCTGTTTATATAGCAAGAAAAATTCTTAAAGAAGATGATGGTCCAATGTTTTATGAACAATTAAGACTAGGTAAGGATGGCAAACACTTTAAATTATACAAATATAGATCAATGATAATAGGTGCTGATGAAATATTAAAAGAATATTTGGCTAATAATGAAGAAGCAAGAATTGAGTTTGAAAAAAATCAAAAATTGAGAAATGATCCTAGAATAACTAAATTAGGAAATTTTTTAAGAAAAACTAGTTTGGATGAATTTCCTCAATTTATAAATATTTTAAAAGGTGATATGAGTTTGGTTGGACCTAGACCGATAGTTGATAGAGAAGTAAAATTATTTGGAGATAAAATGGAGATTGTACATAGTGTTAGGCCGGGACTTACAGGATATTGGGCTGCTAATGGAAGAAGTGACACTACTTATGAACAGAGAGTTAATATGGAAGCTTATTATGCTGAAAATTTTTCATTTTCTTTAGATATTAAAATTATTTTAAAAACAATAAAGGCAGTATTCGAAAAAGAAGGAGCAATTTAAAAATGAATATAGATATTATTTGCCCATTATATAATGCGGAAAAAGATATTGAAGGTTTACACAAATCATTGTTAAAACAAAAAAAAGTTGATTTGAATGAAATAAAATATGTTTTAACAGAATGCAATGATAAAACGGAAGAAAAATTGATTAATTTAAATTTGAAATATAAAAAAATAAAAAAAGAAGAATTTTCACATGGATTAACGAGAGAGATAGAAGCTTTTGAAAGTAAAGCTGATATTCTTGTATTTATAACTCAAGATATAAAAATATTAAGAGATGATTGGCTGTATAATTTGACAAGAAGTATAATTGAAGGACAAGTTGATGCTTGTTATAGCAGACAATTGTGTGATAATAATACAATTGAAAAATATACTAGAGAGTGCAATTATCCAGAAGACTCAAAGATTGTATCTAAAGAGGATATTAAAAATTTGGGATTGAAAACCTTTTTCTTTTCTGATGCGTCATCTGCCATAAAAAGAGAGACATTTATAAAATTGAATGGATATGATCATAAAAAACTGATTATTAATGAAGATATGTATATTGCTTATAAATTAATAATGAATGGATATAAGATAAAATATTGTGCGAATTCAGAAGTTATCCATTCACATGTATTTACTTTGCAACAATATTATGATAGATATAAAGACACTGGAAAGTTTTTTAAGGAAAATGATTATTTAAATAAGTATAAAGTAAACCAAGCAGGAGGAAGCATGGCTAAATATGTTTTAAAAAGGGCTGTGCAAGATAAAAATTGGAATGTATTGTTAAATTATATTCCTAATATGGCTGTTAGATTTATTGGAATGAAAGTTGGAAAAATAAATGGAAAATGAACCTATAAGAATATTAAATATAGTTCCTAATATGAGAGCTGCAGGAATTGAAACCTTTATAATGAATATTTATAGAAATATTGATAGAAAAAAAGTACAGTTTGATTTTTTAGTTCATAATGAAAAAGAAGAATTTTATGATAAGGAAATAAATGATTTAGGTGGAAGAATATATAGATTAACTTATAAAGATGATAAAAATATTTTTAAATATATAAAAGATTTAAATGATTTTTTTAAAGGACATAAAGAATATAAAATTGTTCATGGACATATGCAGAGTATGATGCCTATATATTTATATATAGCAAAAAAAAATAAAGTAAGTATACGTATTGCACATTCTCATAATAATTCTTATGAAAAAAGTATAAAAGGTTTTTTGTTACATATATTATCAAGATTTTCTAGACTGTTCGCTAATGTGAAATTTGCTTGCTCAAAAGATGCTGGAGTATACTTATTTGGTAAGAATAAAAAATTTGAAGTGATTAATAATGGAATCAATATTGAAAAATTTGTTTATAATCTTGATTTTAGAGAAAAGATTAGAAATAATCTGGGTTTAACAGAAAATGAAATTTTAATTGGAAACGTCGGAAGAATGGAAAAACAAAAAAATCA
>ERZ824598.4412-NODE-4412-length-10570-cov-2.731336_pt1 | contig 10570 bp, 10 predicted proteins | sample MGYA00519934_ERZ824598 | MGnify/ENA primary metagenome ERZ824598 (study PRJEB31778, sample SAMEA3449177) | human gut metagenome | biome: human gut; feature: human-associated habitat; material: faeces | place: United Kingdom | collected 2010/2012 ... | reverse complement strand
CACAATTTGGAAAAATACTAGTGCGTTCAATATTTGATAGAACCTTATTTGTTTTAGGTAGAGCAATATCAGTTGCAGCACCAGCGGGCCTTGTGATATGGCTTATGGCAAATATAGGAATTAATGGGCAAAGTTTGCTTTCGATTATAGCAAATTTCTTAAATCCATTTGCAAAATTGATGGGATTAGATGGATATATTTTAACTGCGTTTATTTTAGGAATCCCTGCAAATGAAATAGTTTTACCAATAATTTTGATGTGTTATTTGAAGAGTGGAACATTAGTAAATATAGAGGATACAATTCAAATTGGCCAGATTTTAATTCAAAATGGATGGACTATGCTTACTGCTATGAATGTTATGCTCTTTACAATTTTACATTTTCCTTGTGCTACAACATTGCTTACTGTAAAAAAGGAAACTGGCAGTTGGAAATGGACTGCAATTTCTTTTGCAATTCCTACTGTTTGCGGAATTGTTTTGTGCATGTTTACAAATTTGGTATATAATTTTATTTTAGTTTACTAAAGAGTACTATTCATAGTCTTACATACACAAGATTTTGGAGGCTATGAATAGTAATATTACCATCAGTTTGTCGATTTTTGTCGAACGATTTTTCTTGCATTTTAAAGCAAACTGTGCTAATATAAGAATACGCAATAAAAATTGCATTGCTAAATCTATTATACAAATTTTTTCACTCAACTTAGGAAAGACAAAATAAAATCTTAAATTAAAATATCCAAAAATACTAAAAATAAAAAGAAAGGAGGGCAAAAATATTTTTATCATTTAGAAGAGCCCATAAATAGTAACAAATATTGAATAATATTAGAAAAATAACAAGCAATAATATTGAAAAAAATCAAAAAATAATGTATTATATTACCATAGAACAAATCTGAAAATTAAGCATAAAGAAAAGGAATGGGATGATATGAAAACAAAATATTTTAAATACATATTTATAATATTTGCAATTGCTATAATGATATTTGCAATAATAAAAATAAAGGGCGATGAACAAAAAAAGGAAAATACAACAACAGAAACAAAACAAGAAGAAACAACAGAGGTAACAGAATTAAAACTTGGAGTTGCATCATTTGATAGTATAAACCCAATATTAAGCAAAAATAAAAATGTACAAGATATATCAAAAATAATATTTGAACCATTAATGACATTAACAAAAGACTATAAATTAGAATACTGCTTAGCAAAAGAATGGGCAAAACAAAATGCTACGACATATATAATAAAGCTAAAAGAAAATGTAAGATGGTCAGATGGAGAAAAATTTACAGCAGATGATGTTAAATTTACAATTGATAAAATTAAAAATTCTAGTTCAATTTATGTTACACAAGTTCAAAATATAGCCAATGTTGAAATCACAGATGATTATACTTTAAAAATAATTTTAAATAAGGAAATACCATTTTTTGAATATCAATTAACATTTCCAATAATGTCAAGTCAATTTTTCCAAGATAAAGAATTTAATGCTAGTTTGGTGCCAGTAGGAACAGGTATGTATAAATATACTGATGTTCAATCAACATATTTAACTCTTGAAAAAAATAATAACTGGTGGGATACTAAAACAAAGTTAACCATAACAAAAGTAACAGTGAATTTATATTCATCATTAGCTGAATTATATAATAGTTTCAAGATGGGAAGTATTGATATAATAGACACAGATAATAATAATTTGCAAGAATATATAGGAACAATAGGATATGCTAAAAAAGAGATGAAGGGTAGAGAACACATATTTTTGGCTTTAAATAATACAAGTAATTTTTTATCAAGGAAGGAAATAAGAAAAGCAATATCATATTCTATAGATAAAACTAATATAGCATCAAATATATTTAATAATCAGTATTTTACATCAAGTTTTCCATTAGATTATGGGAATTGGATATATCAAGAACAGGACTCAAGTGCAGGATATAACTTAGAACAAGCAAAACAAATTTTAGTAGATGATGGATGGAGTTACAAATATAAATATTGGCAAAAAACAATTAATTATAGAACACAAAGAATATCTTTAAATTTTGTAGTTAAAGCAAGTGATGCAAATAGGGTTGCAGTTGCACAAAATATAAAAACACAATTAGAAAATCAAGGATTTAGAATTAATTTAATAAAAGCAAATGACACTCAATATCAAAGTTATTTAACAAATAAAAATTATGATATGATTTTGTGTAGCATGAATTTATCTGTAAGCCCGGATTTGTCAACATTTTTTGGTACTAATAATTTAGCAAATTATTCAAATGAAGAAGTTACAAACATTATGAATGAAGTGAAAAATTCAAATGATGAGAACAAATTAAAACAAGATTACAAAAGATTAGGCGAAATATATAAAAGTGAAATGCCATATTTAAGTTTATACAATAACAAATACACAGTGGCATATAGTACTGGATTAGCAGGAACATTAGAACCAAACTGGTTTTATCAATTTTACAATATAAAGGATTGGCACAAATAAAAAATATTTTTAAAATGTATTGACAAAAACAAGTGTTTAGTGATATAAAGTAGTTATCAAACAAAAGTTCAATATTTTAAGGAGGAAATTATAATGGCAGAAAATACAGAAAAGAAAAAGGCTCTAGAGGCAGCAATGAGTCAAATAGAAAAACAATTTGGAAAAGGTTCAGTAATGAAACTTGGAGAATTTAAAGCAATGGAAATAGAAGCAATTCCAACAGGAGCTTTAAGCTTAGATATGGCATTAGGAATAGGAGGAGTTCCAAGAGGAAGAATTATAGAAGTATTTGGACCAGAATCATCTGGTAAAACAACACTTGCATTACATATAATAGCAGAAGCACAAAAAATGGGTGGAGAAGCAGCTTTCATAGATGCAGAACACGCATTAGACCCAGTATATGCTAAAAAATTAGGAGTAGATATAGACAACTTAATAGTATCTCAACCAGACACAGGAGAACAAGCCTTAGAAATAACAGAAAGCCTAGTAAGAAGTGGAGCATTAGATGTAGTAGTAGTAGACTCTGTTGCAGCATTAGTACCAAAAGCTGAAATAGATGGAGACATGGGAGACTCACATATGGGACTTCAAGCAAGACTTATGTCACAAGCCCTAAGAAAATTAGCAGGAGCAATAAATAAATCAAAAACAGTATTAATATTCATAAACCAATTAAGAGAAAAAATAGGAGTAATGTTTGGAAATCCTGAAACAACAACAGGTGGTAGAGCATTAAAATTTTATGCATCAGTAAGATTAGACATAAGAAAAATAGAAAACATAAAACAAGATGGAGAAGTAAAAGGAAACCGAGTTAGAGTAAAAGTAATCAAAAATAAAGTAGCTCCACCATTTAGAGAAGCAGAATTTGATATAGTATATGGTAAGGGTATTTCTAAAGAAGGAAATATTTTAGATATGGCAGTAAACTTAGATATAATCGAAAAGAGTGGTTCTTGGTTCAGTTATGACGGAAATAGAATTGGACAAGGTAGGGAAAATGTTAAGAGATATTTAGCAGAAAATCCAGATATAATGGCAGAAGTAGAAAAGAAAGTAAGAGATAATTTCGAAAAAGCTTTTGAAAAAAGCTTAGGCGATGAAGAAGAAAATAATGATGATGATGACGTAGTAGTACTAGTAGAAGACGAAGAAGCAAAGCCAAAGAAAAAATAACATGTAAGGAATAAAGATGTATAGTATAGAAGAATTTGACAAAACAAAAACGAAAATCTTAAAGTATATTATGTATAAAAAGAGAACAGAAAATGAAATAAGAATAAAATTTAATACAATAGATGAAGACCTTCTAGAAGATAGTATAGAATATCTAAAAGAAGCAGGCTATATAAATGATAAAAATTATATAGAAAGAGCAGTTGCTGAATTCAAAAATTTAAAAAATATGTCAATAAAAGAAATAATATATAAACTATATTCAAAAGGAATAAAAAGAGATGTGTTAGAAGATTATGTGAGTGAACACATAGATGAATTAGAAGAATACGAAAAACAATCTGCTCAAAATATAATAAATAAGAAAATACATAATACAGAAAAAGAAGATATAATAAATTATTTATTAAGAAAAGGATATAAAAGAGACAATATAAAGATTGAGGAGTAATTATGGCAAATATGTTGATGTTCGAAACAAATAAATACGCAATAAAAATAGATAATTTTGAAGGACCATTAGATTTATTATGTCATTTAATAGACAAAAATAAAATGGATATTTATGATATAAAAATAAACGAGATTGCAGACCAATACATAGAATATTTAAATCAAATGGAAGAAATGAATTTAGACATAGCAAGTGAATTTATAATGATGGCATCAACATTAATCTATTTAAAATCCAAAAGTTTACTTCCAAAACAAGAAGAAGCAGAAGAAGAGCTTACAGAAGAAGAACTTATACAAAGAATTATCGAGTATAAAAAATACAAAGAAATTATAAAGAAATTAAAAGTAAATTACGAGGAAAATTCAAAAATTTATTTAGGAACAAGAGAAAATATAGAATTGCCAAAACAAGAAATTGAAAAAGAATACGAAAAAGATTTAATTCCTAATTTATATAAAACACTTTTAGAGAAAAACGAAGAAAAAATAAATAAAAATGCAGAAAATATAGAGAAAATTGCGATAACAGATAATTATACAGTAGCAAGTAAAGTAAAAGAGATGTTTAAAGCATTAATAAAAAATAACAAATTTGTATTTAATAAATTATTTTCGTTAAAAGAACATAATAAGCAGGAAGTAGTAACTGCATTTAGTGGACTATTAGAAATGTCAAAAAGAGATAAAGTAAATACAAAGCAAGAAGATCTTTTTAAAGACATAATCGTAGAGAAAAAGAAAAAAATAGTATAAATTAATAAATATTGGAAAAAATACTAGCAGAGGAGGAAATATGCTAGTATTTTTTTTTATAATATTAATAATAGTAAGTAGTTTAATAGTATTACTAGCAGTCACTACAGCACAATTACAAATAAATAATTTAGAAATAAAAGATAATAAGAAAAATGATGGAGAAATAAAACTAATATTAAAGTTTTTAAAATTAATTCCATATTTAGAAATAAATTTGCTAGATAGTAAATTTATAAAAAAGAGGATTACATTAAAAAGCATAGAGAAAACTATAAAAATAGCAAAACTAAAGTTGTATAAAGATAAGATTACTCGATTTTTAGAAATAACAAAAGTAGAAGAATTATATTTAAAGATAAATTTACAAAGCAATAATTTAATTATAATGAGTTTTATTACAGTAATTCTTTCAACAATTTTGTCCATTGTTTTTGCAAAAAATATGATTGATAAAGATGAAGGAAGATACGGAATAAACATGGAATATTCCAATAATACAAGATATGAAATTTATTTGAATTGTATAATAAACTTAAAATTTATACATATTATTAGTGTAATGTGTGAAAGTTTTAAAAGAAAGAGAGCTGATAAAAATGCAAGAAAATCCTATAGAAGGGCTTATGAATACAACCATGAATAGTATTAAAGATATGGTAGATGTAAATACTATTATAGGTAAACCAATAGAAACAAAGAATGGAATTATTATTCCGTTATCAAAAGTAACTTTTGGATTTGCTTCTGGGGGTAGTGAATTTAATAGTGAAACAATTGATAACTATAACAAAAAAGAAAAAGAAGAGTCTATAGAATATAAATTGCCATTTGGAGGAGGCAGTGGTGCCGCAGTAAATATAAGTCCAATAGCATTTTTAGTAGTACAAAATGAAAATGTAAAATTATTACCTATAGAACATTCTTCATCAGTTGATAAATTATTAGATTATGTTCCAGATATAATGGAAAAGGCTAATAATTTAATTAATAAATGTACAAAGAAAGAAGAAAAAGTAAATACTAAGAAAGAGAAAATAGTAAAGGTAAAAAGACCATTTGAGTACGAAACAACAATTACATCAGAAGAAATAGAAGATGATTAAAAAGCGGGCTATTATATAAGTTCGCTTTATTGCGTTATTATGAAAAGGTAATAAATTTGACAAAAAAAGAAGATATGATAAAATTTTAGCGTAATTAAAATTTAGTAAAGCTATATAAAAAGAATTAGGTGAATTAATATGGAACAACAGGAATTAAAATATTTAAAATTACTAGCGGAAAAATTTCCGACAATACAAGAAGTGTGTACAGAAATAATTAATTTAAAAGCAATTCAAAATTTACCCAAAAGCACAGAGCATTTTTTAAGTGATTTACATGGGGAATATGAATCATTTTTACACATTTTAAAAAATGCTTCTGGAGTTATAAAAACAAAGATTGATGAAAACTTTGAATATACAATGACAAGTAGCGAAAGAAGGAAATTTGCAACATTAATTTATTATCCGGAGGAAAAATTAAAATTATTAAAAGAAGAAAATAAGGATAATCTATATGAATATTATAAGATTACTTTATATAGGTTAATAAAACTATGCAAAGTGGTAGCGTCGAAATATAGTAGGTCAAAAGTTAGAAAAGCAATGCCAAAAGGATACGAATATATTATTGATGAGCTATTGCACGGAAGTATGGAATCAGAAGATAAAGAAACATATTATACACAAATAATAGAATCGATAATAAAATTGGGAAGAGCAGAAGCTTTTATAATAGAAATATCAAAACTAATCCAGCAATTATCAATAGACCATCTGCATATTATAGGAGATATTTATGACAGGGGACCAGGTCCAGATATTATTATAGATAAACTTATGAAATATCATTCAATAGATATAGAATGGGGAAACCATGATATTGTTTGGATGGGAGCAGCATGTGGAAATGCAGCTTGTATAATGAATGTAATAAGAATATGTGCAAGATATGGTAATCTATCAATTTTAGAAGAGGGCTATGGAATAAATATAAGAAAGATGACAGAGTTTGCTAAGGAGCAATATACAAATAAAGTTGAACCTATATTTCATTCACACACAGAAGAGTTCGAAAAAGGTTTAGATATAGAACTTATGGGAAAAATGGAAAAGGCAGCAGCAATTATGCAGTTTAAGCTAGAAGCAGAAATAATTAAAAGACATCCGGAATATGAAATGGAAGATAGATTATTGCTAGATAAAATAAATTTTGAAGATGGAACTATAGATATTAATGGTTATACGTATAAGTTACTAGATACAGATTTTCCAACTATAGATGAAGATTCGCCATATGAATTATCAGCAAAAGAAAAAGAAGTTGTAGAAAAATTAGTAAAAAGTTTTAAGAACAGCGAGAAATTGCAAAAGCATATAAACTTTTTATATACCAAAGGTAGTATTTATAAAATATATAATCAAAATTTATTAATTCATGGTTGTGTTCCGATGAATGACCTGGGAGAGCTAGTAGAAGTAGAATTTGAAAATAAAAAGTTAAAAGGCAAGGAATATTTAGATTATATAGATGAAATTGCTCGTAAAGCTTTTTACTTAGACGAAGGTGAAGAAAAAACGAATGCAATGGATTTTATGTGGTACCTATGGTGTGGAAAATATTCACCAATATTTTGTAAAAATGCAATGAAAACATTTGAAAGATATTTTTTAGAAGATAAGAATTTAAGAAAAGAAATAAAGAATCCATTTTATGAATTTGCACAAGATGAAAAAGTTTGTAAGAATATTTTAAAAGAATTCGGAATAAACGAAGAAGAAGGAAGAATTATTGGTGGACATATGCCAGTAAAACTAAAAGATGGCGAAAGTCCAATAAAAGCAAATGGAAAACTTTTAATAATTGATGGAGGATTATCTAAACCTTATCAAAAAACTACTGGGATTGCAGGATATACTTTAATTTATAATTCATATGGTTTGTTACTTACTGCACATGAACCATTTACATCTACAGAAGATGCAATTATAAATGAAACAGATATACATTCTACGAAACAAATCGTAGAAAAGGTTGAACGTAAAAAGATTGCAGATACTGATATAGGTAAAAAATTAGAAGGACAAATTCAAGATTTAAACAAGTTATTAGAAGCATACAAAACAGGGAAAATAAAACAAGAAGAATAGGGAGTTGGGGACGTTCCTTTTTTCCCTATTCTTATATGGTTAAAACTAAGTCTATTTTAACTAATCCACGAATTAAAAACATATTGCAACATGTGTGGTAAATCTATTTTTGCTACACTATTTTTTGCCACTATATCAATTGTTGCAATTATTTCGCCATTTAAAGAATAAGAAATTTCTCCTAATTTATCACCTTCATTAATTGGAGCTGTTATTTCTTCAGGTAGATTTACATTTTGTACTATATTACTTTCTTCACCTTTTTTTAAAAGTACACCTGCATCGCTAGAAAGTACTGCAGAAACAGATGAAGAAACGCCTTTGGATATTGGAATTTCTTTTATAGTATCACCTTTTTTAGCAAAAGTTTTATAAGAATAATTTGAAAAACCATAATCTAATAATTTAGTTGCCTCGGCAAATCTATCTTTAGTAGTAGGAGCCTTCATTATTACAGCAATTAAAGATAAACCATCACGAGTTGCAGATGCAGACAGATTATATAATGCAAGAGATGTAGAACCCGTTTTTAGACCAGTAGCACCTCTATAATTTCTAATTAATTTATTTGTATTAACTAATTCAGATTTTCCATCACGTAAAGAATCCATATATATCGTTGTATATTTTGTTATATCAGGATGTTTTTCTAAAAGTTCACGAGACATAAGAGCAATATCATAACTAGAAGATACATGCCCATCTTCATCTATACCATGACAATTTTTAAAAGTAGTATCATTCATTCCAAGTTCTTTTGCTTTTGCATTCATTTGTGCTACAAAGTTTTCTTCAGAACCAGCCAAATATTCTGCCATTGCAACAGTACAATCATTTGCAGAAACAACACATATAGCTTTTAACATTTCGTCTACACTTAAAGTTTCTTTCGTATCAAGCCATATTTGTGAACCACCCATTGAACTTGCATTTTCGCTACATGGTATTTGGTCTGTATAACTTAATCTTCCAGAATCTATTGCTTCCATAATTAATAGAACAGTCATTATTTTTGTAACACTTGCAGGGCGTAATTGTTCATGTATATTGTGTTCATATAATATTTTGCCAGTTGATTGCTCAATTAATATAGCACTTCCACAAGTGAGATTTAGACTATTTTGTGCTAATTGTGATTGATTATCAGCATTAACACTTGTTAGGATTTCTGGCGAAGACCAAACATATGAAGAATCAGTATATGCAAAACAAGAAATTGGGGTTAATATTAAACTAAAAATAATTATAGAAATAAAAAGTTTATAAACAAATTTTCTTATTTTAATCCCCTCCTTTTCCTAAAATATATGCTAAAGGAGGAAATATATGAATTAAATTTTCATTAATTTTACTACCACATAATTTTTAGAAGTTTCGACTAGAATTTTTATACTAAAATTATTTGTGTTTTTAAATTTAAAATCAACACTTCCATATGCTACTGCAGCATCGTGTCCTTCTTTTACATAAGGAACTGTATTGCTATGTTCGTGTTTTTCTACAACTTTTAGCGAAGAAACTTTTTGAACAGCATTATAAAGAGTGGAACTTATTTGGCAATTTCCACCACCATATCCTTTTATTTTGTTTCCGTTTGAATCATAAATATCAGCTTCTTCATATCCTTTGGCAGCAGTGGAAGGACCAACTGTTTTGGTAAAGGAAAATGTCTCATTAGGCTTTACAACTGTTCCATTTAATTTCTTAGATGTTATTTCTAAATTATTTTGTCTAGCAGAATCTGTAGAGTATATTCTAGTAGAAAATTGTGCTAACAATTCCTCGGATTTATTTGAAACTTTTGAGCTAGAGGAATTAGATGTATTATCAGCTTGATTAGTAGAAACAATATTATTATTAATTGTATTATTTGATATATCATTTAAATTTAAATTACTTATGTCAGTAGATGTTCTATTGACTTCTACAGTATTAACTTCTGTTTTAGTATCATCTTCTTTACTACAGCCAGAAAAACAAATTGTTGTAAATAAAATAAGAAAAAATAGTATTATCTTCTTTTTCATATAAATTCAATCCTCTCGAAGTAAAAAATGTTTTATAATATTTTTACACAAAATGAACAAAAAAATACCAAAACATACGATAAACATTAAAAATATTGACAAAAAAATAAAATATAGTATAATAGAACTATGAGTTCAAGAAAGAAGGAGAGGTCCAAATGCTAGCTAAATATTGGAAAAGAATAGGTTTAATTATTTTAGTAATAGCTTGTTTGTTTAATATAACTTTTAAACTAGTAAATAAGACATCTTTAAAAGAAGAGCTAGAAACATCTGGGCAATATATTCTAGAACAAGAACAAACAACAAATGAAGTAAATTAAATAAAAAAGAATTTAGGTATTGAAAAATAAATAAATATATGTTATGATAGTATACAGCATTTTACGAAGAAAAGGAAGAGGTGAACATAAATGAAAGAAGGAATACATCCAA
>ERZ824598.4408-NODE-4408-length-10582-cov-10.200627_pt1 | contig 10582 bp, 8 predicted proteins | sample MGYA00519934_ERZ824598 | MGnify/ENA primary metagenome ERZ824598 (study PRJEB31778, sample SAMEA3449177) | human gut metagenome | biome: human gut; feature: human-associated habitat; material: faeces | place: United Kingdom | collected 2010/2012 ... | reverse complement strand
ATAATTTTCTATCTCTGTGACAGACATCGCATCCCTTCCTTTCCGTTCCGGCGGTATTACCGCCGCTGTTTCCCGGAAGGGAATGGAATCGGTATTTGATCCATGAGTATTTTGTTTTTGGGTATTTGATTTCTTAGTATTTAATTGTGTTGGATTTTCCGGTAACGGATTTACCGCTGACGGGTTTACCGTTATCGGGTTTTCCGACAACGGCTTATCCAACATCGGTTCTCCCTCGATGGGACGCTCAAAAATGGTATACTCATTGGCTGCGAATTTACCAGAAGCATCAGTTGTCTGTCTGCGCCGAATGTATCCGGCTGTTTCAAGCTCATTGACAGCAGAGCGGATTGCATCTTTGCTTTCTCGATTGATATAGCTGAGTCCTGACAGCGTATAATCCCAGTCATCAGGCAGAGATAACATTTGCGACAAGAGACCCTTTGCCTTCAAAGAAAGTCGTTTGTCTTTTAGATGAAAATTGCTCATAACCGTGTAATCGCCAGTGCGTTCTACACGAAAAACAGCCATTTACTTCACTCCTTTCATTTCTCAGGTATGAAAAAAGCCGCAATTCATAAAAGAATTGTGGCAGCGGTTAGGGTCTGTCTGTATCTTTTTTCTTGCGTCGGTAGGGGCGTTTTGGCATTGGTGGTTTATCAAACAGATCCCTTTCCTGAGAAAATGGTAAGGTTTGAAAAACACGGTCAATCTCGGTGGATTCCATATCACGCTGTGAGCGGCAATCTTCTTGAATAGCTTCTCGGATTTCTCTTACAGTACACATATTCATTCCTTTCCTTTCGTTGTATCGGTTATGAACGACGGTGTTTTTTAGGCTTGAAGTCGAGGATATGCCCCTCAATAACATGGGCATATCTCTTAATTTTGATTTCTCGACGCTGCTGGCTTTGCAGAGCTGACTGATACCCGTCCTCTGTGAGAAAAAGCCTCATTTCGTCACCAGGTTCTCCATAAGCAGTAGGGCGCAAGACAGTAAACTCAATCATCCAGAAAGTGCTGTCCCAAAATCGCTCCACTGCAAGAATGTTGTGGCCTTTCAGTTCCCTTGCTGCAATATCTTTCATAGGCTCTCCCTTCATCGTTCCTGATCTCGTTGGCGTTTTTTCTGCCATTGTTCCAGCAGTTTAATAATGGTTTCCTGCATTTTGGCCGGTGTATAGCTTTTGGGGAAATACTTTCGCAAGGTATCGCTGCTCAAGGTCACTTTATCCAGATCACCCTTTTTTTCCTCTGACATGATGGCAAGCATCACATCTTCTGACAATTTCCCTTCCTGGCTGAACTTTTTCATTCGCTGAGCCTGAGAGAGAGAAGGGGTAGCCTGCTCATAGTCCATTGTTTCCACCAGCATTTGCTGTTCGTCCGGTTTCAAAAAAGAGAGTTCATAGGCTGGGTTAAATGCGATTTTCTTTTCATCCACCATATCCAAAAGCTCTGGAATCAGTTCAGTCAAACGAACATATCGCATTACCTGGATACCGCTTCGTTCACCGGCTTCTTTTGCCACCTGGTCTCTGGCGCTCAACTTCTGTTCAACTTGAACAGAAGTCAGGTCTGTTCTTGCTCCTTGATGTTTAATGGCTTCCAGCTTCATTTTGTAGGCAAAAGCCCTTTCACTGGGGAGCAGATTTTCTCGCTGCAAATTGCTGTCAACCATAATAATTGTGGCAGCATCGTCATCCAAGTCGCGCACAATGACAGGCATGGTTTCTTTTCCGGCCAATTCGCTGGCTCTGCGGCGTCTGTGACCGGCTACCAGCTCATAACCGCCATCAGGCAGTGGTCTGGCAATCGCAGGAACCAACACACCATACTTTTTGATGCTGTCTGCGGTTTCTATCATTGCATCATCATCCTTGACCTTGAAGGGGTGATCCTTGAACGGATGCAGTTCAGATAGGGGAATTTCCTGAATTTTTTCCAGTTGCTCGTCTTGCCGACTTTCTTCTGTAGAAAACAGGTCATCTACTGAGGCCAGCTCTATTTTTTTCGCGCTGCTTTTCAAGTTTCAATACCTCCTTCGTCAGATTTTTGTAGCCCTCAGCCACTTTGCCATTAGGATCATGGGCATAAATGCTTTTTCCTTCAGCACTGATTTCTTTAGCCCTGACAGAATGAGGAATTTCTGATGTAAACACCTTGATCTTACTGCCATAGGTTTCGCGCAGAAGAGCGGAGATTTCTTTGGCAAAGTTGGTTCGGCTGTCTACCATCGTCAGCAGAATCCCATCAATTTGCAGCTTAGGATTGATTTGTCTGCGAACCTTATTGATAGTTTGCAAAAGTTGCTCCAAACCTTTAGCTGGAAGATACTCTGCCTGGACGGGGATTATAACCCTATTAGCGGCAGCCAGTGCATTGACCGTAAGCATACCCAGGGAGGGCTGGCAATCAATAAGGATATGGGAGTATTGCCCCTTCAGCGTGTCCAGATATTGTCGCAGAATGGTTTCTCGGCTCATAGCGTTTACCAGAGATACCTCCATACCAGATAGCTGGATGTCCGCAGGCATCAGGTCTACGCCCTCAGGGTGGTGCAGGATACCCTCGCCGGGACGAATTGGTTCATCCATCAAAATACGGCCCATAGCGTCTGACAGTGTAAAGGGCAGCTTATCAGGCTGAGGATTGCCCAAGCTGATGGTCAGGCTTCCCTGTGGGTCTCCGTCAATCAGAAGGACTTTCTTCCCGGACTGCGCCAGACCAATTCCAAGATTGGCACAAGTGGTTGTTTTGCCGACACCACCTTTTTGGTTGGCTATGGCAATAATCTGTGTATTCATAATTTCACCTCATTTCTTTCTAAGTTTAGATATGAAAAAAAGTGCCTGCTCTACCTTTCCTGAAAAAGATAAAACAGGCACTTTTACTGGCTCTATACCTCTTGTAATGAACCTCTATGTATGGTAAACTATGTCCACGATACCATGAATATAATTAAGTCTCGACGGGAATTGAACTTTTGGCTAACGCCAAATTTCGCGCCTTTGCAAACAGAGTGCAAACAATAGGGGGCTAAAATCCTTTGTTTTTGCTTGATTTTGCTTGTACAAGGTTTATAGAGAACATGGAGAAAAGCCTTGATATAACTGCATTTTCTTTATCCCCGTTGATAGGGAATATATGCACTGGGGCCATCTCCTGGATGGCCTTCTGGATATCTTCAGGGAAGCTGTTCCACTTTTCCTGGTTTATGCAGATGACGTTCATCGCTGCAAGGTGATAGGTGTAGGACATGTAGTTGTTAACTTCCATCCAGTTCTGCTGAACGATGTTTGCGAGGTCGCACTCGCAGCCCTCAACAACGCCCTGCTGAAGAGCCTGATAGGTCTCGGAGAAAGCGGTGGTGGTCGGGTTTGCGCCCATGTCCTTGAACATGTCAACGTAAATGGTCGCGTTCGGAACGCGGATCTTCATGCCCTTGAGGTCGTCAAGAGTCTTGATGGGAGACTTGACGCTGAGCATGTGACGGAAGCCGGAGTAAACGTTGCCAAGAACGTACAGGCCGGTGCCGTCTGCGATCTTGTTGAGCTCGGGGCGGATGAGGTTTGCGGTAACTTCCTTAGCGGCGTCAATGTTGCTGTACTGGAAGGGCAGGCCGAATACAGCAAACTCGGGCTTGTTTGTAACGGTTGCCCAAACGGAGCCTTCGGAGAAGCCCATGTCGCATGCGCCGGTGACGCACTGCTCTGCGATGTTCTGCTCGTCGCCGAGCTGCTCGTTTGCGAAGATCTTGACCTGGCATGCGCCGTTGGTCTTCTCTTCAACGAGCTCCTTGATCTTGGCCATCTGCTTGTGCTCGATGGAGTCCTCGGTGTAGACGTGGCCGATGGTCAGGGTGTACTTCGCGTCGGCGGTATCGCCGTCCTTGTTGGTGTCGCCCTCGCCGCCGCGCTTGCCGCAAGCGGTCAGAGAACACAGGGACAGAACCATTGCCAGGGAAAGTAAGAGAGCTATAAACTTTTTCATACATTACCTCCTATTGTGTCTTGTTCTTTTTCTCTCTTTACAGGCCGTGCGCGCCGTTTGGCTCGCAACGGCATGATTTACGGGGTTTGCGGATAAAAATTTCTGAAATAAAATTTCAGAGATTGACACAACACGAACGAGTGTCAAAAACGTTACCGTGCCTGTTGCTATTGCCATTCTAATTCCAAAACGCTGTATTTTCAACAAATTTTTGCGCATTCGCTCATTTTTGACGCTTTTGCACAAAAATAGGCAGCAGATTTTGTGAATTATTATTTCTGAAATAATATTTCAGAAACGAAAATTAATTTTTCGCTTATCTTTTAACGGTACTTGAAAAAAATTCGATGATTTGTTATATTTAATACAATATTTAATATGTATAGCAGTGATTTATCAAATAGTATGGAAGAAGGGGCGGCAATGGATAAAAAACAAACTCCGGCGATGCTGCTGAAAATTAAATCGATGCGCGAAAATCTCAGCAAGGCGGAGCTTCTTGTGTGCGACTATATAATCGAGCATCCGGAGGAGGTGATCTACCTTTCGGTGTCCGAGCTTGCGGCCAAGAGCGGAGTGAGCGATGCAACGGTCATCCGTGCAAGCCAGAAGATAGGCAGCAGCTCATATCAGGATCTGAAGATATCTCTTGCGCAGGATATCGTTACGCCGCTGCAAAGCGTAAATGAAGAGATCGAAGCCGGCGACCCTACAAATGTTGTGGTCGAAAAGGTGTTCCAGGGCATACTGCATACGCTCAATTACACTTACAGGCTCCAGGACGGCGGAATGCTCGAGCGCGCGGCGGACATGCTACTTGGCGCAAACCGCATCTGCATATGCGGCCTTGGCAACTCGCACGCCATCGCCGAAGATATCCAGCATAAGCTGATGCGCCTCGGCCTTAATGCGACGGCATATTCGGATAATCATCTTCAGGTGATATGCTCGTCGTTTCTCAAAAAGGGAGACGTGCTGTTTGCCGTAAGCCACTCGGGCAGCTCGCGCGACGTTGTTCATGCCGCGGAGATAGCGCTTGAAGGCGGAGCTGCGGTCATATCGCTCACGAATGTCGGCCGCTCGCCGCTTGCGGATATCTCTACGATCGCGCTGCACACGGCCTCGAACGAAACTCGCTATCGCCGCGTTGCGCTGTCGTCGCGTATCGCGCAGATGGCGATAGTCGATGTGCTGTATACGATGATAGCGCTTAAAAAGCCGGACACGGCCGACGGCTTCTTCAAAATCGAAAAGGAATTGGTCAACACCAAGTATTGATGCTATGAGCGAAAAAACGGCAGAAAAAAAGCCCTGTGCTTTCAGCGGCAGGGCAGTGTATAACGAAAACGCGATCAAGGCCTTCTGCAAGGTTCAGTATTCCGCGTTCAAAAAGAAAAATCAGATACTCATCGTTCTGCTTGGCATTGCGCTCATTGTGCTTGCCGTGTGCGGACTTACCAAGGGCGCTGCGTCCATTGTTATCGGCGTTATAGGCTGCTGGGTCATCACGCTGCCGGGCGTTGTTCCGAAAAGCGATGCGGATAAGCTTATCGCGGCAATGGACGGGAAGTTCGGCACGTCAAAATACAGCTTTGACGATAAGGGCTTTGATATCGTTGCCGGAAGCGATACGAACAGGCTCGGATATGACAATATGATAAGGCTTATTGAGGATAGCGATTACTTTTTCTTTTTTGCTACGCCGCAGCTTGCGTATATAGTTGAAAAGAAAACCCTCGATCCCAAGTCGGAGGAAAAATTCAAAGCTTACACCTCGCGTCGGGTCGGACTTGAGTGGACTTCTGCGCGCCCGTGGTATTCCCTTAATCTCAAAGCCGTGATAAATGATAAAAAGAATACTCGAAAGATACCCAAATAACGAACAAATAACGAAAAATCCCGAGGTCAACGACCTCGGGATTTTTATCTAAAACATATCGGGATACAGCACCTGGGCGATGGCCTCAACGGTGGACACGCAGCGGATGCCGGGCATTGCGTCTTCAAGCGAAAGACGCACAAAGCGCTCGTTTTTAACGCAGTCGAGCTGCGAAAGCTGCGGATCGGCCTTCAGCGCGGCGACCTTCTCGTCATAGCTTGATCCCTCGTAGTCGTGGATGATGATGCACCAGGGATCGGCCACGGCTACGGCCGACGGCTCGACCGCGTCCCACGCCTTTGATATCTCGCCGAAGGCGTTTGCGCCGCCGGCGGCGGTGATGTAAGCCGACTCGATGTTTGCACTGCCTGCGGTGTAGAGCTTTTCGCCGATGAAGCTGTCGAGCACGAACACCGTTTTAGGCTCGGTTACATTGCCGAGCTTGTCGGCCACCGCTTCAAGGCGTGTGCTCTGCTCGCTGACGATCTCCTCAATGTTTTCGACACTGAATATCTTCGCAAGATCGCGCATTTCCTGCCACACGGCCTCGATGGTCTCGGCCTCGCTGACATAGACGGTGATCCCGGCCTTTTCGAGCTGAGCCACGGTCAGGTCGTCGTCAAATATCCAAGAGCTTGCGTAGAGAAGATCGCATCCGCTGTCGATTATCTGCTGCGCCGTCGGGTAGCCTATGCTGAGCGTCGGTATGCTTTCAACGGCGTCGGCGTATTCGGGCAGAGCGCCCAGCGAATGATTTTCCATGCACTTGCCGATGACCTTATCGGCAAGGCCGAGCGCGCAGAAAACCTCGGTGCAGTTGGGGCCTGCCGTAACGACCTTCTGCGGAAGCGCCGTGACGGTGCTCTGCTTGCCGTGATTGCGAAAGCTCACGGGAGCGTAGCTTTCCTCGGGAGTGGGCTGCGCTGTCGGCTGAGCCGTCGGTTCCGGCTCATTGCCCTTGCATGCGCACAGCGAAAATGCCATGACAAGGCACAGTAAAAATGCAACTATTCTTTTCATATATCTCTCCTTTTGTGATAAAAGAGCATTTGCGGATAATATACCACTATATAATTGGCATTTCAACGGCTTTTTGTTAATAAAAAAGGCATTGAGCATAAGAAAAATGTGTGTTATTATATGTATTTATCGAAATGTACCTTACGGAGGCATTGATATATGGACGAGACTAATGTTTTAGACGAAATGCCGGCTGAGGAAATAACTCAGACGGAGAAAAAAAGCCGCGGCGGCAAGCATTCAAAGCCCGGCAAAAACGGACGCCGCGGCGGCAAAAAGAGCAAAAAGGGACTTGTCATAGCCCTGTGCGTGATCGCGGCGCTTGCGATCATTGCGGCGCTTTTTGTGTTCGTCGTTTACGGCGGACGGCACATGTACCTCAAAGCCGAGCTCGGCGATGGGGCACCGGCGGCGTCGGCGTTCATGAAAGACGGCGCGGATGCAAGCTACGTTGGCGATGCCAACGTCAGCACGAGCAAAGAGGGCACCTATATATTAAAGGTCAAAAGCGGCGGCAAGGTTCGCCCGGAGCTTCTTATCGTACGCGATACGAAGGCTCCGACGACCGATACCACCGAGGCCCAGATAACCATCGACGATAAATCCCTCGACCCCGAAACGGCTCTGGGCGAGATAAAGGATGCGTCGAAGGTCACCGCAACGTGGGAGAAGGAGCCGACCTACGGCGCTGCCGGAGCATATGATTGCAGCATAAAGCTTGAGGATGCCTGCGGAAACAGCCGCAGCGTCAAGCTCACGGTCAAGGTTCTCGGTCTTGTCGATGTCCTTGAGCACGAGGCCGGTCAGCCGCGCCCGAGCCTTAAGGACTTCATGGCCGTAGAGCGCGAGGATGCAAAGCTCGTGACCGATCTTAACGACATCACATGGGATAAGCTCGGCGACTACGAGGTCAAGGCCGAGTTTGACGGAAAGACCTTTACCTCGACCCTGCGCATAGTCGATACAACGGCTCCCGACCCGGACATCGTTCCGGCGGCGGTGCTCGTAAACGGTAAGATAGAGGCCAAGGACCTCGCCCTGAGCGGCGGCGACGCGACCGCTGTGAGCTATGAATTCACCTCCGAGCCGGTGCTGTCGAAGGCCGGAACGGTCTCCTGCGGAATAAAGGCTACCGACGAGGCCGGAAACAGCTCGGAGAAAACGGGCAAGATCATCGTCTGCGACGCGATAGCCGAGCTTGAGGCATCGATGGATATGGTCACGGAAAGCGATGTGCTCGCGGCACTCGGCAGCGACTATGCCGGATACAAGATGGAAAGCGAGCCGTTCGAGCGCACAAGCCTCGGCGCACACGCGATGGTTTTTGCAAAAGGCGACGAGAAGATCAACGTCGGCGTTGTGATAAAGGACACCGTTGCCCCCACTGCCGAGGGCATCGACTGCCAGTGCAGCACCGGCTACTACTGCGAGCCGATAAAGTTTGTGACCAATGTTGCGGATATGTCCAAGGTCACGGCAAAATTCGTAAACGAGCCCGACTGGAGCGTTGAGGGCGAGCAGAATGTTCAGATCGTGCTCACCGACCGCGCCGGAAACGAGACTACGGTCGAGGCAAAGGCGATCATAGCCCCCGATACGACTGCGCCCGTTATCTACGCCGCGCGCGACAGATACTGCTATGTTGGCGAGGCGGTGTCCTATTTCAAAGAGGTCTTTGCCGAGGATAACGCCGATCCCGAGCCGGAGATCGAGGTTGACAAGTCCAAGGTCGATGCCAAAACTGCCGGGACCTACGACGTTACATACACAGCCACCGACCACGAGGGCAACACCTCGAGCGTTACGGTGAAATACACCTTTGTTGAGAAAAAGATCGACGATGCTAAGCTTGACGAGGCCGTGGACAAGGTCATCGGCGAGATCATAACCGACGATATGAGCGTGCCCGAGCAGGCGTATGCGATATTTGATTACTGCTACAGCAATATCATCTACACCGGCACCTCCGATAAGACCGACTGGAAGAGTGAGGCCTACCGCGGTCTGACCGAGGGTGTGGGCGACTGCTTCACCTTCTATTCGGCAAGCTATGCGCTTTTGCAGAAAATTGACTGCCAGGTGCTCAGCGTTGAGCGCTTAAACGGTAAAACGCAGCACTTCTGGTGCCTTGTGAACCTCGGCACGGGCTGGTATCACTTCGATGCCTGCAATGTCGGCCCGGAGCACCTGAGATGCTTTATGAAAACAAGCGAGGAGCTTGTCAAATACAGCGTGCAGTACTGGCGTTTTGACACGAGCCTGTATCCGCCGCTTGAAACAACGCCGTATTCAATGAGCTGAAAATGAAAAACGTACTTGAATTTTTAGAAAAAACCGCGCCCGCTTGCGGCGATAAGACCGCTTTTTCCGACGGCGAGGAGAGCCTGAGCTTTGCCGAGCTTGCGCATCTTTCGCGCGCCGGAGGAAGCGCACTGATCGCCCGTGGGCTTAAAAACGAGCCTGTCGCGGTGTTTATGAAAAAAGCGCCTAAAACGATAGCCGCGTTTTTCGCGGTGCTCTATGCCGGGTGCTATTATGTTCCGCTGGATGCGTCCATGCCGCTTTACAGGCTGCAAATGATATTCGAGCAGCTCTCGCCCCGCGCCGTTGTCTGTGACGAGGCTTCAAGGGAGCTTGCCGAAAGGCTCTCGCCCGAGGGCAGCGTTATAAGCGCATCCGAGCTTTTCGCGGTCGAGGAAAATGCCGCGGCGCTGGCAGCTGTTCGCGCAAAATGCATCGACACGGACCCGGCGTACATCGTCTTTACCTCCGGCAGCACAGGCGTTCCCAAGGGCGTCACCGGCTGCCACAGGGCGCTTATAGACTATGCAAACGCACTGTGCCCGGCTATCGGCGCTGACGAGGAGAGCGTTTTCGCAATGCAGGTGCCGCTTTATGTCGATGCCTGCATGAAAGAGCTGCTGTCGGTCATAAAATGCGGCTCGACCGCTTACCTCATGCAGCAGAGCATGTTCCTTTCGCCGTTAAAGGCGGTGGAGTTTTTAAACGAGCATAGGGTCAACACGCTGTGCTGGGTGGCCTCGGCGCTGACGATCATATCCGGCCTCGGCGCGTTTGAGGATATTAAGCCCGAGTATATGCGCACAGTGTGCTTCGGAAGCGAGGCCTTTCCGGTAAAGCAATTGCAGCTTTGGCAGTCTGCCTGCCCCGGTGCGAGGTTTGTTAACCTCTACGGCCCGACCGAGGCAACCGGCATGTCGTTTTACTATGTCGTTGACCGCGACTTCTCCGACGGCGAGCCTATCCCTGTCGGACGGCCGTTTGACAACACGGGCTTTATGCTCCTGCGCGAGGACGATACCGAGGCTGCACCCGGCGAAACTGGCGAGATATGCATCCGCGGCACGGCGCTCACGCACGGATATTTTGACGATCCGGAGCGTACTGCGGCGGCGTTTACTCAAAATCCTCTCAATAAGCACTATCCCGAGCTTATCTACCGCACTGGCGACCTTGGCAGAATAAACGAGCGCGGCGAGCTGGTGTTCGTTTCGCGCAAGGATCATCAGATAAAGAACATGGGTCACCGCGTCGAGCTTGGCGAGATCGAAGCCTGTGCCGACGGCTGCGAGGGCGTTGTGCGTTCGTGCTGCATGTTCGATAAGCAAAAGGGCAAGCTGCTTATGTTTTATATGGGCGCTGCCGACGAAAAGACACTCGGCAAATATC
>ERZ824598.4403-NODE-4403-length-10600-cov-2.712565_pt1 | contig 10600 bp, 10 predicted proteins | sample MGYA00519934_ERZ824598 | MGnify/ENA primary metagenome ERZ824598 (study PRJEB31778, sample SAMEA3449177) | human gut metagenome | biome: human gut; feature: human-associated habitat; material: faeces | place: United Kingdom | collected 2010/2012 ... | reverse complement strand
CCCAAGGCCAGGGGTCTTGGAGCCAGGCGTCGCTGTTGGCGCCGTTTAAGGTCAGGGGGCCAAAGCGGGCCTCGTACTCCTTGGCCAGGGTATCGTATTTTTCTTTATAGGCGTTATAGAGCGCCTTGGCGTCCGGGCAGTTGGGGTGGGTATCCAGGAATTCCCGCATCTCCCACATAGCAAACTGCATGGCGGACAGGCGACGCAGCAATTTATCTTTCTTCACTTGGCGCTCCCTCCTAAAAAGACTTTGTTCAAGGTGGGGAACAGCGTGCCGCATTGCAGCGCTTTGTCCTCATCGTAGGTGATCATATCCGTTTGCAGCGGCACATAGGCCATGGTCACGGCAGCGTCCTTTGGCAGCGGGGGTCGATTGTCGCAGGCATCCTTTGCCGCAGACTCTTTTTTTAAGAAAGAGGGGTTAAAAAGCTCCTCGTATTTCTCCATAATGAACTCTCCTTTCTCACTATTCTATGCCGTTTTTTAGGCGGGTGTGCACAGTTGCGCCCACTGGTGGGTGGCATAGAATGATAGGGGAGTTTTTATTTTCTCTCCCTTTGATTAAATTCTTGCAGATCCGGCTATCCTATGCATGACGGGAGTGCGGCCGCACCCGGGTCTGAATTTGCATACGAGGGTGATCCAAGTGCTTGTAAAGCGCGGAGAAATTTATTACGCGGACTTAAGCCCGGTGGTGGGCTCAGAGCAGGGGGGCGTGCGCCCGGTGCTCATTGTACAAAACGATGTGGGCAACAAATACTCGCCCACGGTGATCGCTGCCGCCATTACCTCCCAGCACGACAAAAGCCGACTGCCTACCCATATTGAGGTGAACGCCGGCAGCTGCGGACTGGCACGGGACAGCGTGGTGCTGCTGGAGCAGGTGCGCACCATTGACAAACGCCGCCTAAAGGAGCGTATGGGCGCGCTGGACGGTCAGGATATGGGCAAGGTGGACCACGCCATTTCCGTGTCCTTTGGGTTGTAGCTTTTGCGCATCGGCTCTTTCTTTTTGCCGCTCTTTGTGCTATACTGGGAGCAGAAACGCAAAGGAGAACGGATATGCAAAAGATCGCCAAGTTTGAAAAAGTAAGTTTTGACCGGTTCCAAAAGGACTGGCTAAAAGCGTTCCCGGAGACGGAGGATGTGCAGGCTGTCTATGACAGTATCGTGCTGCCACAGCGCGCCACCGCCGGGTCTGCCGGGTATGATTTTTATGTGCCGGCTGCGGTAACCTTCCCGAAGGACGCCTCTGTGCTGGTGCCCACCGGCATTCGCGCCCGGATGGCGGAGGGCTGGGTGCTGGCGATCTTTCCCCGCTCCGGGCTGGGCTTTAAGCACCGGATCGGGCTGGATAATACCGTTGGCATTATTGACGCCGATTATTACGGCTCCTCCAACGAGGGGCACATTATGATCAAAATGAGCTGCACCGCGCACGATGCGGGTCACAGCGCCACGGTAGCCGCCGGCGACGGCTTTGCCCAGGGCATTTTTCTGCCCTTTGGGATCACCGAGGACGACGCCGCCAACGGGGTGCGGGACGGCGGATTTGGTTCCACCACAAAGAAATAAATCACGCACAAATGGCCGTGTGCCCACGCACGCGGCCTGTATTTTTGCAAAAGAAAAGGGCTTGAGATCATCATATCTCAAGCCCTTTTTGTCTGCTTTCTATTAGCCCTGGTCAATGGGGTTGGCGTTGTCCTTTTTGGACTCGCGGCAGTATTTTTCCTCAAAGCCGGGATTGATGTAGTCCTCCACGATCTTGCCGTCACGGATACGCACCACCCGCTCCGCCTCCATGGCGATCTCATTATCATGGGTGATGACCACCACGGTGCGGCCCTCGTCCTTGAGTCGGTGCAGAATCGCCATAACCTCTTTGGTGGATTTGGTGTCCAGGTTGCCGGTGGGCTCATCGGCCAAAATGACCGGAGGTGCTGCGGCAATGGCGCGAGCCACGGCCACACGCTGCTGCTGCCCGCCGCTCATTTCCGCCGGCAGATGGTGCATACGCTTATCCAGTCCCACGCGAGCCAGCGCTTTCTCGGCGATCTCTCGCCGCTCCTGGCGACCCATACCTCTGTATACCAGCGGCAGCTCCACATTCTCCACAGCGGTCAGGGAGGAGATCAGGTTGAACCCTTGGAAGATAAAGCCGATCTGCTCATTGCGGATCACGCTCATCTGGTCGTCGGTCAAATCCTCTACCAGGTTGCCGTTGATGTAATACTCCCCACTGGTGGGTACATCCAACAGACCCAGCATATTCATCAAGGTGGATTTACCGGAGCCGGACTGGCCGATAATGGCTACAAATTCACCCTCGTCAATGGTCAGGCTTACGCCGTCCAGCGCGTTCACCTGGTTTTCGCCGGGGTTGTAGATTTTATAAACATCGCGTACATCAATCAAGTGCATGACGATACCTTCTTTAATTAAGATTTACAAATAGTATAATGCTATTTTACAGAAGCGAAAGACAAATGTCAAGGGTATAATCGTGAAGTTTCTATGAATAATAGGAATGAGGTGATTTCTTTGGGTATCAGTAAGAGTGATTACAGCAAGATGGCAGACAAGGCCAGCCCCAATTCCCCAAAGCTGTTGAACGCGGTGAAAGCGTTTTTGTTCGGCGGTGGTATTTGCCTGCTGGGGCAGCTGCTGAATACATTGTTTGAGAGCCTGGGATTGGGGGAGCGGCAGGTGCGCCTGGCCACCCCGGCGGTGCTGATCGTTGCAACGGCGGTGCTTACCGGTATCGGTGTGTTTGACAAGATCGCCCGCCAGGCAGGTGCAGGCACGATTGTGCCCATTACCGGTTTTGCCAATGCTGTGGTGTCGCCGGCGCTGGAATTCCAGCACGAGGGCTTTGTACTGGGTACGGCGGCGCAAATGTTCTCCATTGCCGGACCGGTGCTGGTGTACGGTGTGACTACCTCCGTGCTGTACGGCCTGATCCTCTTTGTTTTTCATTTGTATTAAGGGGGCGGGACGATGATCTATCTCTATGCGTTTTTGATCGGCGGACTGATCTGTATGGCGGGGCAGCTGTTGATGGATCTGACCAAGCTGACACCTGCGCGGATTTTGGTACTGTTTGTGTGTCTGGGAGTGGTGCTGGGCGGTCTGGGCTGGTATCCTAAACTGGTGGAGTTGGCAGGTGCCGGCGCTACGGTGCCGCTGACCGGTTTTGGCAATGCACTGGCTCAAGGGGTCAAGGAAGCGGTGCAAAAGGACGGTCTGCTGGGCGTGTTCACCGGCGGGTTTACCGCCTGCGCCGGTGGGGTGACCGTGGCGGTGCTCAGCGCACTGGTGGTAGCCTGGGTGGCAAGACCTAAGGATAAATAATTTGTCACTACGAGTTATTACAAGTGAAAAATTGCGAATATTTGTTGAAAGTGCACAATAAATGTTCGGAAACTCCTATTGAATGTGCAAGACTATTGTGCTATAATAATAAAAAACAGATAGGAGGTACATACTAATGGCTGCTATGACATACGAGTCTATTGTTGCGGCTGTGCGCAAAAAGCTCAGCAAGGCAGATGTTTCGTCCATTCCCGGCACTTTGGCATTCCAGGTCGATGTGGAAGGCAAAGCAGAGGGTATCTTTTACATAGAGATCAAGGACGGCCAGCTGCATGTGGAGCCTTATGATTACCATGATCGCAATGCACGGCTGATCATCAACGGCACCAACTTGATGAAGTTGGTGAACGGCAAGCTGGATCCGGTGCTGGCTTTCACCACCGGCAAGCTGAAAGTAGACGGCGACACCAACGCCGCTATGGAGCTGATCCGCTTCTTAAAGTAAGCGGCTTTGACCGTTGTACGGACAAGCGCTGCACCTGTTTTCGTATTAAGCAGGGGCGGCGCTTTTTTCTTCCTTTTTGCGGGGGCAGGAGGTGCGGCCGATTCTTTGTTTCCGTGATTTTGGTAAAAATCCCATATCTTTTTTTCTTTTTTCACAAAAGGTCTTGGAAACGACCGGCAAATATTGTATAATGTAACAGCGAATTCCATTCGGCATTATGTGAAGGGAGATTTAGAATGAAACACGCTGACATTGTGAACAAGATGAGCCTGGAGCAAAAGGCGGCTTTTGTTTCCGGTTTTGACTACTGGCACCTGGAGGAGGCCCCGGAGCTGGGTCTGCCCAAGATCATGGTAACGGACGGCCCTCACGGCCTGCGTAAGCAGAACCCGAACGGCGACTCCGTGGGTCTGGGTAACTCTTATCCGGCTACCTGCTTCCCTACCGCTGCTACTTCCAGCTGCTCTTGGGACGAGGAGCTGCTGCGCAAAGAGGGCGAGGCGCTGGGTGAGGAGTGCTTGCAGGAAGAAGTTTCTGTAATTCTTGGCCCCGGTACCAACATTAAGCGCGCGCCGGTTTGCGGCCGTAACTTTGAGTATTTCTCTGAGGACCCGTACCTGGCCGGTAAGTGCTCTGCCAATATCATCAACGGCGTACAGTCCAAGGGCATCGGTACTTCTTTGAAGCACTTTGCCTGCAACTCGCAGGAGGCATACCGTATGGTCATCAACGAGGTGATCGACGAGCGTGCTATGCGCGAGATCTATCTGACCGCCTTTGAGATCGCCATTAAAGAGGCGCAGCCTTGGACGGTGATGAACTCTTATAACCGTATTAACGGCGTTTATGCTTCTCAAAACGGCTGGCTGCAACAGCAGGTGGCTCGCGGCGAGTGGGGCTTCCAGGGTCTGTTCGTGACTGACTGGGGTTCTTCCGTAGACCGTATTCCCGGTTTGGAGAACGGCACCGATCTGGAAATGCCGTCCTCCGGTGACCTGAACACCCAGCGGATCATTGCCGCTGTCAAAGAGGGTAAGCTGGACGAGAATGTGCTCAATGAGCGGGTAGACAATGTGGTCAACCTGATCCTGAAAGCCAAGAAGACCCTGGACGAGGGCAAAAAGACTTATGATGTGGACGCGCACCACGACCTGGCTTGCCAGGTAGCCGAGGGCTCCATTCAGCTGCTGAAGAATGACGATGGCCTGCTGCCGCTGAAGAAAGGGCAGAAAGTGGCCGTCATCGGCGAGATGGCGAAGGCTCCCCGTTACCAGGGTGCCGGCTCTTCCGTGATCAACCCCACCAAGATGGAAAATGCCTATGACAATCTGGTAGAGTTGGGCGTAGATGTGACTTATGCCCAGGGTTACAAGAAGGGCACCGAGCAGGTGGACGATGCACTGGTGGCCGAGGCTTTAGCTGCTGCTAAGGCTGCGGATGTGGCTGTGGTGTTTGCCGGTTTGACCGAGGAGTTTGAGGGCGAGGGCTATGACCGCGCGAATATTGAAATGCCCGCCAATCATAATCAGCTGATCGAGCAGGTGGCTGCTGCCAATCCCAACACCGTGGTAGTGCTGGCAGGCGGTTCCGTTATTCACATGCCCTGGCTGAACAGCGCAAAGGCGCTGCTGAACAGTGGCCTGTCCGGCCAGGCCGGCGGCAAGGCTGTGGCTCGTATTTTGACCGGCGCCGTATGTCCCAGCGGTAAGACCTCCGAGACGTATCCGCTGTCCTTTGAGGATAATCCCACTTATGGCAACTATCCCGGCCAGCCGGTGGTCAGCGAGCATAAAGAGAGTGTGTACATTGGCTACCGCTACTATGACACCGCAGAGAAAGAAGTGCTGTTCCCGTTCGGTTACGGCCTGTCTTATACCACTTTTGAATACAGCGATCTGGAGCTGTCCTCCTCCAATATTAAGGACACGGACGACCTGACCGTTACCTTTAAGATCAAGAACACCGGCGATGTGGACGGCGCAGAGATCGCAGAGATTTATGTGGCCGATCAGGAGAGCACCATCTTCCGTCCCAAGAAGGAGCTGCGTGCCTTTAAGAAAGTGTTCCTGAAAGCCGGGGAGGAGAAGGAAGTCTCCGTTACCCTGTCCAAGCGCGCCTTCGCATTTTATAATGTGGAGCTGCAGGACTGGCAGGTAGAGACCGGTCTGTTTGATATTATGGTTGGTGCTTCCAGCCGGGATATTCGCCTGACTAAGGCTGTAAATATCATTTCCGACTGCACCGCTGCCGTGCCGGATTACAGAAAGACGGCACCGGCTTACTACACCGCAGACCTGGCGGCAATGGACGATGCCCAGTGGACCGCTGTGTACGGCAAGGCATTGCCTGCCCGTGAGCGGGACACCACCAAGCCCATTGACCTGTACAACTGCCTGGACGATGCCAGCCACACCAAATGGGGCGGCAAGATTTGCCGTCTGATCAGCAAGGTGGTGGGCAAGTTCGGCTCTGCGGAGAACGGTGACGGTCAGATGCTGGCAGCTATGGCTACCCAGATCCCGATCCGTAACTTTATCGCCATGTCCATGGGCGTGTTCTCCCCCAAGATGGCAGAGGGCCTGTTGATGATCCTCAACGACGATCGTTCCACCTTCGTTGGCTTTAATAAGATCCTTGGCGGTATTGGCGGTGCTTTGGCGAAGCTGCCCAAGCTGCTCAAGTCCATCTAAATTTCCTTACATAACTGCAGAACCCCGCACCAAACGGTGCGGGGCTTTTTTATGTATTTTTGACGGATCAACGGTCTTCTAACTTGACCGGGTCTAAGTAGAATAGGGAAGTGTATTCGTCATAATCGGATATGATCGCTTTGATCTTTACATTTTTGCCTACATGCAGCCCCTCTCCGGTATATCCCATATCCGTGCGATTTACATTATCGTATTTGAAGTTTGGACCCTTTTGTTGGGACTCATTGTAATTGCCGTATCCAAACATAACATCATATCTGGTTTTATAAATCGTGCCGTCATCCTTATAGTGATTGGAAACAAAAGTGACGCAACCGTTAAACTGGATGGTATCGCCTTTATGTTCCTTTGCAAACGCCTTTACATACTCGTCATCCGGATTTTTCAGCTCTAACAGCTTTTTCAGTTCCGGGCAGTTCTTGACTGTCAGTACGGTTTGCTCCTTTGCTTGTGCGGAATGGGTCGTTGTGGCCGTAGTCGGTTTGGCGGCGGTTGTCTTTTCCGTGGTGCTTTCTGGTTTTTCTGTTGTGGCTTCAACTGTGGTCGTTTCTGTTAAATCACTGAAAGCCTCTGTACTTTCGTCCGTTATATGCACCGCTGAAGCAGTGTTTGTATCTGCACTCGTCGGTTGGTTTCGTTCGGTCGCTATGCCGATCTCAATGATGATAAAAAAGAGCAGAAATATGATCACGATACCGACGATCCAGTATTTTCGCTGCTTGCGGTTATGCTTTTGTTCTATTTCTTTTTGCTCTTGTAGTAGCCGGGCTTCTTGCTGTTTGTAAGTATCGCTCTTTTTGATTTTATACCAGTTGTCCTTTCGTAATTTGTTCAGTTCCTCCCGAATTGTTTTCAGTCGTTGGGTTTCTTGTTTGAAGTCGCAGAGGTCGTCTTTCACCTTTTTTACAACTTTTTTCATTTTTCTTCTCCTTAAAATAAAAAAATGCGTACAGCAGAAGCCATACGCACAAAAAACGCATAGCTCAACTGTCGCCAAACATCATTACAACTCACTTAAAAAGCAGTATGCAAATAAGAGCATGCATTTTTATCAAGGATAAAAAGACATACTGCACAAGTGAGTTGTTCAAATGTAATAATGTTTGGCTCTTTCATTATATCATCCTTCTGCCGCCATAACAAGTTGCATTTGTAAAATTAAAAAGAAGAAGTTACAGACAAAGAAAACGCCATCCTGTTTCAAAGAACAGAATGGCGTTAGGTTTAATAGATCTTATTTATACAAGGGACCGTAGGTGGCGCAGGCGCGGTAGTCTGCGGACTGGCGGTCTTCTGTGCCAAAGGCAGCCCAGGCGTGGGGGCGGAAGATTTGCGCTTCCGGCACATTGTGCATATTCACGGGGATACGCAGCATGGAGGCCAGGGTGATCAAATCAGCGCCCACATGGCCGTACACGGTAACGCCGTGGTTGGCGCCCCAGTTGGCCATCACACTGTACACATCCTTAAAGGCGCCCTCACCGGTGAGTCGGGGGCAGAACCAAGTGGTGGGCCAGGTGGGATCCGTGCGCTTGTCGATGGTGTTGTGGATCTGATCCGGCAGGTCGGCGGTGTACCCCTCCGCCAGTTGCAGAACCGGCCCGATGCCGTCAATCACATTCACGCGCAGCATGGTTACCGGCATTTCTGCACGGCAGCGGAAGTGGCTGGAAAAGCCGCCACCGCGGAAGTATTCATAGTTCGCTCGGCACCAGTCGGTGGCGTTCAGGCAGGCTTTAATGTCCGCATCCGTCATTTCCCAAAACGGTTTCATGCAAGGCTCGCCCTTGGCATTGCGGCAGGCACCGGTGCCGTCCAGTGCGGTAGCGCCGGAGTTGATCAGGTGGATAAAGCCATCTTTTGCCACGCCGGTGGGCGCCATTCCGGTGACCCGCTGGCAGGCCTCCGGGCTCCAATAGGTGCGCACATCGTGGAAGCAAGGCGCGGTGCCGGAGACCAGAGTGCCCAGCATCATCGCCACGCCGTTCAGAGTATCGTTCTCTGTGGCAAAGGGCGTGGGGGCCTTTTTGCCGTTCCAGTCAAAGCTGGAAGCCATAATGGCCTCGGTAAAGTCCGCATTGGGCAGCCAGTCGGTCCAGTTGCGTTGCCCCTGGAAGCCGCCGGCAATGGCGTTCTTGCCCAGTGCCTCCTCGTGCCAGCCCATTTCGTCCAGCTTGGGATTGCCGTACAAAATATCCCGCATGATCATGGTCATCTTGGTGATGAACGCCCAGTCCTTGTCCGGGTCTACCACCTTGGACTTGCGAATGATCTCCGGCAAGTCCTTACCGGCGTTGCAGTCAAAGCCCTCTTTGCAGTTGGCTTTAACCCAGCTCAGCGCCTTGTCAAACTCGTCATGATCGTAAATGCCCAGGGTGATCCGGCGCACAATCTCGGTCATATCTACCCACTCGGCACGAATGCCAAAGTATTTTTGGAACATTTCTGCATTGCAGAAGCTGCCGGCAATACCCATGGCAATGCCGCCCAGGTTCACATAGGCCTTGTTCTTCATCCAGCCTACTGCAGCGGCAGCGTGGGCAAAGCGCAAGATCTTCTCTGCCACATCGGCAGGGATCTCTTTATCCGTCATATCCTGCACATCATGGCCGTAAATGGAGAAGGCAGGCAGCCCCTTTTGCGCGTAAGCAGCCATGACGGCGGCCAGGTACACAGCGCCAGGGCGCTCCGTGCCGTTAAAGCCCCAAACCGCCTTAATGGTGTGGGGGTCCATGTCAAAGGTCTCTGATCCGTAGCACCAGCAGGGGGTCACCGTCAGGGTGGCCACCACATTCTCGCCGGCAAAGTATTCGGCGCACTTGGCTGCCTCTGCGCCGCCGCCGATGGTGGTGGGGGAGAGCACGCACTGTACCGGCGTGCCATCCGGATAGTGCAGATTTTCTTCAATCAGCGCTTTGGCTGCGGTGGCCATGCCCATGGTCTGCGCCTCCAGGCTCTCCCGCACGCCGCCCCAGCGGCCGTCAATGGTGGGGCGAATACCGATTTTTGGATAAGTCATCGTCATTACCTCCGTTTGCGCTTAGCGCAATATGTTTTGAAAGTCACGGTACGCCCGGTCTCGGGCTGCCGTGGGCTTAGGTTCATAGGTTCTTAAGGTCTCGGTTTTGCAGATCAGCTCCCGACCGGCTGCCACATCCGGCAGCTGGTTCAGTGCGATCAGTTGCAGCAGCATATTGCCGAGAGCCGTGGCTTCCGTAGGTCCGGCAATCACCGGGAAAGCCAGGCTGTCTGCCGTCATTTGACAAAGGAAGCCGTCTTTGGTGCCGCCGCCCAGCAGGTGCAGCACATTGAATTGCCGCCCGGTGCGGGCGCTGATCTGGTCCAAAGCAAAGCGGTACTTCATAGCCAGACTCTCGTAAATGCAGCGTACCACGGCGCCTACGCTTTCCGGTACCGGCTGTCCGGTCTCCCGGCAAAAGTCACGGATCCGTTCCGGCAGATCGCCGGGGGTGGAAAAGCGAGGGTCGTCCGGGTCGATAAAGCAGGTGAACGGCTCCGCCGCCCGCGCCAGCTGCTCTAAGTCGTTGTAGCTGTATTCTGCGCCTGCACGGCGATAGGCCCGCCGGGTCTCCTGGATCAGCCACAGACCGCTGATGTTCTTTAAATAATTGGTCTTTCCGTTGGCACCCTGTTCGTTGGACAAATCGTCCGCCCGGCTCTCCGGCGTTAGGATGGGTTCGTCCAGCTCGCAGCCGATCAGCGACCAGGTGCCGCAGGACAGGAACGCCGGCTGCTCACCGGCAGCGGCAGGCATGGCCGCCACGGCGCACTGGGTGTCGTGCCCGGCGGTGGCGATCACCTGTATGCCGCCGTCTGTTTTACCCAGAACGGTAGCCGACGGGCCAACGGCGGGCAGCAGCTGCGGGTCAATGCCGCAGGCCTTGGCAATATCTGTCCGCCATGTTTGGTTCACCGGATCCAGCAGCTGAGAGGTGGAAGCAATGGTGGGTTCCGTTTGCATACTGCCGCACAGATGGTGGGCAAATAAGTCCGGCATAAACAGCAGCTTCTCTGCACCGGCAGTGTCTTCCGTGGTCAACTGGAACAG
>ERZ824598.4397-NODE-4397-length-10620-cov-2.599148_pt1 | contig 10620 bp, 11 predicted proteins | sample MGYA00519934_ERZ824598 | MGnify/ENA primary metagenome ERZ824598 (study PRJEB31778, sample SAMEA3449177) | human gut metagenome | biome: human gut; feature: human-associated habitat; material: faeces | place: United Kingdom | collected 2010/2012 ... | reverse complement strand
TGCATTTTGCATAGATTTTACATATAGTATTTTTATGCTTTGTGTAAATTCACTCATTTTTCATATCATGTTCATATTTTGTTCATAATTAATTGGTATACTTTACTTAAATCAAAGGAATCAATCCTTTATTAACAAAAGACATCTACCGAAAGATAAATTTTTTCATAATAGCCGCGGGGCCGAAAGGCTTCGCGGCACTCCTCATTTTATAAGGTTTTTTATATTGTCAAAATGATTCTGCATCTTTGCAAGCCTGCTTTTACTGTATGGGTGCTTCCAAAGGAATATCGCCATTAAAAAAAATACCGCCGTCCGGCAGTATTTTTTCTTTATATAACCGATTCTTCTGTTTTGACTGCCTCTGTCTGAGCCGCCTCCTCTTTCTGTCTGGCGATCAGTTCCTGAACCTCCTCATTCAGAGAAAGCATTCTGGCATCCAGATCCGAAACCATCATGGCACATTCCACCAGTTCCTTCTTAATATGCTCCGGTGCATTACCCTCAAATTTGTAATGGATCTTATGCTCCAGACTTGCCCAAAAGTCCATAGCAACCGTTCTGATCTGGATCTCCACTTTGGCATCTACAATACGATCCGATAAAAAAATCGGTACTGTTACGATCAGATGGTAACTCTTATATCCACTTGGCTTCGGATTCAGGATATAATCCTTCACGGAAAGTACGCGGATATCATTCTGATTGATCAACATTTCCGCAATCCTGTAAATATCAGAAGTAAAAGAACAGATAACACGGATTCCCGCAATATCATTGACATACTTTACCATATTCTGGATACTGGACTCGTAGCCATGCTTTTTCAGCTTTTTAACGATACTTTCCGGTGATTTGATACGCGATTTGATATGTTCGATCGGATTGTACTGATGTACATGCTGGAATTCATCATTTAAGATCTCCAGCTTTGTCCCGATCTCCTTTAATGCAGAATTATATACAAGCTGGACTTCCTTCCAGCTGTCAATGTCGTTCCTCGTGTTTGGTACAAATTCCATAAATTCCCCAACTTTCCTTAATTTACTACACTATAATAACTTATGATGCCATGGTCAAAAGGTCTAAGCCCATGTGAGCCTGCTCATAGGTGGGTGAAAGACCTTGGGACCCGCCCCGATATCCGTGTTTTGTTAAATCATGACATTCGGGAACCCCTCGCATTTTGATTTGTCGCACATTTTAGGGTCGTACATTTGCTTTGCAAATATGTGACAAGCTCCGCAAATATGCAACAGGGCTCGGGGCTACATCGTGATTTTGTTAAATCGCGACATTAATTATACCACATTTTTTTATTTTTTGTGGATTTTTACTAATTTTTAAGAATTGCTGTTCCATAATCTAGTCTTCTTCGATCATCTGAATCTCCAGATAATCAAAATCAATGGTTTCTATAAAATTATCCTGATAAAAACGCGCCCTGCTGTGATTTTGAAATTCTTTGACCGTTTTATCCAGCCAGATCGGTTTCCCCAGATCAAAGGTATAAATGATCTCATCCATTGCATGGAATACCTTCTGCGTTCTGCCTCGATCAGAAGCATCCTCCACAACAGTATCTTTGATCATGTGATTGTTTTTCCAAATCTTTGCCCACATTCGAAACATAAAATCCGTCCTTTCTGCCGTACATTTTAGTGGCTTTTGTCTCAGATCATCCGCATTAGTCTGTTGACTTTTGCACAGACTTATTGTAGTATTTGTATTATAGTAAGTAGTTTTCAAAACTACTTGTTGCTTTTTGCTTGATTTATCAGGTAGACCAGGAAATTATTATCGATCCTGTTTTATTAAGGAGGTTATTATTATGCAAATCACATTACGCGAACCGGGAAGTGCACTTACTCATTTTATTGCCATGATCATGGCAGTCGGCGCGGCAGTTCCGTTGTTGTTAAAAGCCGCATCGCATGGCTCTGTCTGTCTGCTTGCCATGCTGGTTTTTATCATCAGCATGATCTTATTATATGGTGCAAGTGCCACATACCATTCTGTCAATCTGCCCGCATCCGTGATCAAAATACTGCGGAAGGTCGATCACTCCATGATCTTCGTCCTGATTGCAGGCTCTTACACACCTGTCTGCCTTCTGGTGCTGGACCCGAAACGGGGATACCCATTGCTGATCGCAGTCTGGTCGCTTGCATTGATCGGGATCGGCATTAAATTTCTCTGGATCACCTGTCCAAAATGGTTTTCTTCCGTGATCTATATTGCCATGGGCTGGATCTGTGTCTTTGTATTCAGTCCGATCGTCCATCGCCTGCCTGTTGCTGCCTTTGGCTGGCTGCTCGCCGGTGGGATTATTTACACAGTCGGCGGGATCATATATGCACTGAAGCTCCCGCTTTTTAACGCCAGACATCAATATTTTGGTTCTCATGAAATATTTCATCTGTTCGTCATGGGCGGAAGCTTCTGCCATTACATGATGATGTACGGATATGTGGCAGCTGCATAAAATTTTCGTAACTGTTCAGTACCTTCACACCTACAGGAACCTCCCCCGGAGCTTCCCTTCGGATGCATGGCAACTTACGAGCAAAAATCCATTTTAAATTCGCAGCCACTTTATTTTCATAGTTTCATTCCATCCATATCGTTCGCCGGATGGCTGTATTCCATTTAATTTTAAGGGTTTGCAGCGTCCCTGTCAATCCCTGCCGAACCTCAAAGCAGACCTACATTCCGCATTTTTTCCGAACTGCTTATACAATAAGCCTGGCTCCCGGATGCAGCTTATCACTGATAACCGCGTTCGGTGCAAGAATGTGCTACTCTTTACATCTCACATAATACTTCCCTCTATAATAATGAAGTCCCCCAAGTGCATTCACCGCGTCATACCCGCACCCTGCAAGCTTCCTCGCCGCAAGCAGGCTCTGGCCCCCGTAGGCGCAGTAGATGACCACAGGGCGGTCTTTCGGAATCTCCGACTCCACTTCATCCAGCCGCTCATAAGGCAGGTTCACAGCCCCCAGGAGATGTCCTGCCTCATATTCCCTCTGCTCCCGCACATCCAACAAGGTGAATGTCCGCTCCCCGTCCAGAAGATACTCCAACTGCTGCACCGAAATCGTCCGAAACATATACCTTCTCCTGAAACATATCCTTAATGTAAGGTATGCCGGGCGGTCCGGACAGGTTCTATGTACACTATTACACACAAAAAATGTGCCTTGGCACATTCTCGCACCTCGCGCGGTCGCTTGCGACAATCTGCATCTTCGCGCGAGTGCGCATCTTTGGCACGTTAGTGCCTTTTTATGTAACAGGAAATTCCGAGGAATTCCCTGTTACATAAAAAAGAGGTTCATCTCCACATAATCGGAAATGAACCTCTTTCTTTTCTGTTTTTCAGGTCTTACGCCTCCGGTTTTTCAACCTGAACGATCGCCTGTTTCTGCATCGGGATACGGCAGTTCTTATTGTTGCCAAACTCAACGATAACAGTATCGTCTGTCATATCAATGATCACTCCGTAGAATCCGCTGGATGTCAGCACGCTGTCACCGACTGCGATGCTTGCCATCAGTTCCTGCATTTTTTTCTTTTCCTTCTGCTGCGGTCTGATCGCAATGAAGTACATGAAAGCAAAGATTAAAACAATATATCCAATCCAAAATGCCGGGCTGTTAGTCATATCCGTTGCACCTCCTTTTCTTATACCTTGTCTTTATAGTTCCCTGTCACGCCCTCCAACTTTTTCTCTTTGTACTCGGCATAACAGTGGTTCTCGATAGCTTCCCTGATCTCCGTCATCATCGTGTTGTAGAAGTAAAGATTGTGGAGCACGCATAAGCGCATTCCGAGCATCTCTTTTGCCTTCAGGAGATGGCGGATATAGGCCCTGCTGTATGAGCGGCAGGCCGGACACTGGCATCCCTCTTCGATGGGGCGCATATCCTTTGAAAACTGCTCATTAAACAGGTTGATCTTTCCGTGGTTTGTATATACATGACCATGACGGCCATTTCTTGTCGGGTAAACACAGTCGAAGAAATCGACGCCGCGGTCCACCGCTTCAAGGATGTTCGCCGGGGTTCCGACGCCCATCAGGTAAGTCGGTTTCTCTTCCGGGAGATGCGGAACCACCGCATCGAGGATGCGGTACATCTCCTCGTGGCTCTCACCGACCGCAAGTCCGCCGACCGCGTAGCCGTCGCAGTTCATCTTCGAGATCGTATCTGCATGCGCGATCCGGATATCCTCGAAGGTTCCGCCCTGATTGATGCCGAACAGAAGCTGTTCCTTATTGACGGTATCCGGCAGGGAATTTAATCTCGCCATCTCCGCCTGACATCTCGCCAGCCATCTTGTAGTTCTCGCGACAGAATTCTCCATGTATTCTCTGGTACACGGATGTGGAGCGCACTCATCGAATGCCATCGCGATGGTGGAACCAAGGTTTGACTGGATCTGCATGCTCTCCTCCGGTCCCATGAAGATCTTATGACCATCGATGTGGGAGTTGAAGTAGACGCCCTCTTCCTTGATCTTTCTGAGTCCGGCGAGGGAAAATACCTGAAATCCGCCGGAATCGGTGAGGATCGGACGATCCCAGTTCATAAACCTGTGGAGACCGCCGAGCTCCTTGATCAACTTGTCGCCGGTCCGGACATGAAGATGGTAGGTGTTGGAAAGCTCCACCTGTGTCCCGATCCCGCGAAGGTCATCGGTGGACACAGCGCCCTTGATCGCGGCGACAGTTCCTACATTCATGAATACCGGCGTGTGGATCGTGCCGTGGACTGTCTCTACGTCAGCCCGTTTGGCACGTCCGTCTTTTGCCAGAATCTTATATTTCATATTTTTCTTGCCTTATAAATTAGTCCCGAAAATTATTTTCCGGATTTCTTCGCTTCCTTTGCTGCCTTCTCAGCATCCTTCTTTGCCTGTTTTTCAGCTGCGTCCTTCTTCTGCTTCTTTGTAGTCATAACATACCACATAGCGCCTGTCAGGCATACGGAAGAGTAGGTACCACAGATGATACCTGCCATTAACGGGAGTGCGAACTCACGGATGGAGGATACGCCCATGATGAACAGAACAAATACCATGACAAAGGTCGTCAGGGATGTATTGATGCTTCGTGTGAAGGTCTGGGTGATACTTGTATTTACAATATCAACGGTGGATGCCTTCGGTCCCATGAGCTTAATGTTCTCACGGATACGGTCGAAGATAACGATCGTCGCGTTGATAGAGTATCCGACGATAGTAAGCAGGCAGGCGATCGCTGTGGAACCAACGGACCACTTTGCGAGGGCGTAGCATGCAACTACAACCAATACGTCATGGACAAGGGCTAAAACAGCACTTGCAGCGAAACGGATATCCTTGAATCGTACCCAGATATAGAGAAGCATAAATACGGTAGCGATCGCTGTAGCCATAACCGCGTCGCGCTTCATCTCAGCACTTACTGCACCGGAGATGCTCTCTGCAGTAATCTTTGACTCATCAACACCGAAGTTCTCAACAAGTGCCTCGTCTAATGCCTGACGCTCTTCCACGCTTAAGGTTCTTGTCTTGATGATCACCTCGTTTGTTCCGGCAACCTTCTGTGTCTGCGTATCCGCACTGTTTGTGATGGATTCGACTACCGGAACGACCTCGCTTGAGATTCTATCCAGAGACATGTCCTCATTGAAGGTCACGCTTGTGGAGGTACCGCCCTGGAAGTCAAGGGAGTAATTGAACGCGTTTCCGATGGAGGACTTGTTCATTACCATTCCTGCAACACCTGCGAGGATCATGACAGCTGAGATGATAAAGCAGATATTTCTCTTTCCGAGGAAGTTGATCGCCTTCTTCTCTTTTCTGATGCCGTAGAACTTCTGATCCTGGAAGCCAAGGTTATACAGGGTGTTCAGTGTGAACTTTGTAACGAAAAGTGCTGTGAACATGGAAAGAACGATACCAAGGGCAAGTGTTGTAGCGAATCCCTTAACTGTACCGGAGCCTCTCCAGTAAAGAACAGCCGCTGCGATCAGTGTTGTCACGTTACCATCGACGATGGCGGATAACGCTTTCGCAAAACCTGTCTTGATCGCGGAATGAACTGTCTTTCCGAGACCGATCTCCTCCTTGATACGGGTGAAGATGATGACGTTCGCATCAACTGCCATACCGATAGAAAGGATGATACCGGCAATACCCGGAAGTGTTAATGTAACCTCAAAGGCCGCGAGCAGGATCAGCATCAATGCCACATAGAGGCAGAGTGCAAGGGATGCCGCAAGACCCGGGACGAGGTAAACTACGATCATGAATACGCATACGATTCCGAAACCGATCGCGCCGGCCTTTAAGCTTGTCGTGATCGCTTCCTGACCAAGTTTCGCGCCTACCACGTTGGAACGGAGCTCCTCCAGTTCCAGGGAAAGGGAACCGATACGGATCGTGGACGCAAGATTCTCAGCCTCTTCATAGGAAGTCATGCCGGAGATAGATGCCTGTCCGCCTGTGATCGCCTGCTGTACGGTCGGGTTAGAGTACATCACATTATCGTAAACGATCGCGATCTTCTTGCCGACGTTCGCTGCAGTCACATCTGCGAATTTCTTAGTACCTTCATCCGTAAATGTAAGCGCTACTTCATAGTTATTGTTTCCTGTCTGCTGGTCTTTATAGATCACAGCTTTCGCAGAAGCTACATCGGTTCCTTCCAGTACAACATTCCAGTTCTCATCATAGAACTGTAAGGATCCCGGCTTACCGAGCTCTTCCAGGATCTTGTTCGCGTCTGTGACACCCGGAATATCAACATTGATACGGTTTCCGCCTTCCTGGTAAACCTCTGCCTCAGAGCTGTAGTTCTGTACTCTCTGCTGCAGCTTGTACTGGGTATCGGACATATCCTCGGCGCTCGGATTCTCTTCCTTCGCCTGGTAGGTAATGCTGACGCCGCCTGCCAGATCCAGACCGAGCTTGATTCCGCCATTCTGGGAAGTTACCCCGTTCTCATCGGTGACCAACTTACTCTTCTGAAGAGTATCATAGCCGAAAAATCCGAAGATACCGAGCACAACGAGCAGTCCCAGGAGGCCGAGCAGTCCCTTTCCTTTGTTGCTCTTCATGATAAAATCTCCTTCTTGATATGATTTCGAGGTTCAAAAGGCTTTTTGTCCCTCTTGATTCCGGAGTCTGCCGTAATCACCGCCTCCGTCATCCTTACAATAACAGTCCGGGGCTTTCTGCCCCTGACCGCTATGATCGATTTAGTTGTTTTCCTCGTCCTCCGCTAAAGCAGCACGGATCATAATCGCGCACTCGATACGTTTTTTCTGCATTTCGCAGCCGATATCGTAGGCATCCGTAATGCTGCCGTGGAAGTTGAAGGAATTTGCCGCGCATCCGCCGCTGCAGTAGAATCTCGCAAAGCAGTTTTTGCATTTTTCTTTCGCGTATACGTTGCAGAGCTTGAATTCATCGCGCACCTTCGTGTTGACCACGCCGGTATCCACGTTTCCAAGCAGGAACTCTTCATTTCCAACGAACTGGTGGCACGGATATAAGTCTCCCCACGGAGTTACCGCAAGATACTCGGTTCCTGAACCGCAGCCGGACAGACGTTTCGCAACACACGGTCCCTGACTTAAATCAAGCATGAAGTGGAAGAATTTGAATCCTCTTCCCTCTTTCTGACGCTTTACAAACTCTTTTGCGAGTCTGTCATACTCATCCATGATCTGCGGAAGATCTTCCTCACGGATGGAGTACGGCTCTTCCGGAGCTGCAACTACCGGCTCCATAGAAAGCTTCTCAAAGCCGAGATCCGCATAGTGAAGGACATCGTTTCCGAAATCCAGGTTGTTTCTTGTGAAGGTTCCGCGGACGAAATAATCCTTCTCGCCGCGTGATTTCGCGAATTTCTGGAATTTCGGAACAATAAGTTCGTAGCTTCCCTTACCATTTCTGAACGGACGCATCCGGTCATTGACCTCCGGACGTCCGTCAAGGCTTAAGACCACGTTGCTCATTTCTTTATTGCAGAACTCCATGATCTCATCGTTTAAGAGTACGCCGTTTGTTGTCAGCGTGAAACGGAATTTCTTATTGTGCTCCTTCTCCTGGGAACGTCCGTATTCCACAAGCTGTTTTACCACGTTCCAGTTCATAAGCGGCTCGCCGCCGAAGAAATCAACCTCAAGGTTGATGCGGTTTCCGGAGTTTGCGATCAGGAAATCCAGTGCCTTCTTTCCGACCTCAAAGCTCATGAGGGCGCGGCGTCCATGGTACTCGCCTTCCTCTGCGAAGCAGTACTTGCAGGCAAGGTTGCAGTCATGGGCAATATGAAGGCAGAGTGCCTTCACGACCGTCTGGCGTTTCTTGAAATCGATCACATAATCTTTGTAAATATCCGCAGCGAACAGCTCCTCCGCGTCGATGAGCTCCTGAATATCGGAGAGGGCATCCTCAATATCTTCTGCAGAGTACTTACAGACCAGTGCTTCTCTCACTGCTTTTTTCTGGTCATCCGTGAGAGGCATCGGTTTTTCCATATCCGGGACGATCTTCGCGAGAACCTCCACGGCATCGTAGAGCAGCGCATCCACAGAATGAACCGATCCACTGTTTACGTCCAAAACAATATGGTATCCATTATTTATATACTGATGTATCAAAGCTAACTTTCTCCTACTGTCTTAATTTTCAGGTGACTGTTCCGTCTCTTACCGGTTACAGTCACGATCTGGTGGTCTCCTGACTTCTTTCTTACCTGCCCTTTGTGGTCTGTCAGTGGCGGCTTTCCCGGCATCGCTGTCCGGGAAACCCGTCACCGGCAGATTCTTTGATCAGACAAGAAATAGCCCCTACAATCATACGACCGTAGGGGTCTCTTTAAAAACTTCCGTTTATTCGAAGCCCCGCATTAGCGGTTGCTGTTTTCACAGCTCTGGTTTCCTACTGTGCAGGATGTCTTGCATGCAGACTGGCAGGATGTCTGGCATTCGCCGCAGCCGCCCTTCTTCATGCTGTTCTTTAAAGTGTTGGAACTTAAAGTCTTTACATGCTTCATGGTATCATTTCCTCCTGTTCTCTTATCGTGGGCATAATACCCCGAATTTAAATGAAATTATACCATACGATTTTCTATTATGCAACGGATTTTATTGCCGTGATGCAGGAAAATCCGGTACGGATATCCACTTTTTATCCGCATAACATGCCGCAGGCAGCTTCCTGATCGTGTCCGGCAGCCACAAGGGAAAAATATCCGGGTGCTTTTTTCAGCCAAATCGGCTCATCAGTTACAAGATCAGCCGCGCGATGCATATGCATGGCCTTTCCCCACATATCCTGTATAAAGCAAACGCCCACATCATGATGTCCTCTCAGGATCTTTCTGTACCTGATTTTATGAGTTCCGGAAAGACTCCCGGAGTACATCCTTCAAGAAAGGAGCTTTCTCATGCAGACAAACCCGGTATGGCGCATGGTACGCGCCCTGATCGTAACTTATATCCTCTCCGGCATTCTTCTGGTGGTGCTTTCCTTCGCCCTCTTTAAGTTCCGTCTCCCGGAAAACCAGGTAAACGTCGCCGTCTGTGCCGTCTACGTCATTTCCTGCTTCTTCGGCGGCATCCTCGCAGGAAAAACAATGAGGACCAGGCGCTTTTTCTGGGGCCTGGTCCTCGGAACTCTCTATTTTCTGTTTTTATATCTCATGTCCCTCGCCCAGAAGGACGGTGTCACGGAAGACACGAAAAGGCTTCTCTCTGTCCTCGCCATGTGCACATTGAGCGGAATGGCGGGCGGGATGGTGAGCTAACGGTCTCCCACCTTCGTGAGGAGATAAACAACGAGCGCCAAAATCCCCATCACAACGAAGATTCCAAGCATTCCCTTCCACATGATTCCTAAAGCAAGCATTGTATTTACATTCATAGTCCAGACCTCCTACATAAAGAATCCAAGGACGATTCCGCCGGCAACCGCCGATGCGACCTGTCCGGAAACATTGGCTCCGATGGCATGCATCAGGAGATGGTTCGTCTTGTCCTCCGCAATTCCCATCTTCTCAATGACACGGGCAGACATCGGGAATGCGGAGATTCCTGCTGCTCCCACCATCGGGTTCACTTTGTTCTTGCTGAACAGATTTAAGAATTTCGCAAACATGACGCCGCCGATGGAGTCAAAAATAAAAGCGAAAAGTCCAAGTCCCATGATCATCAGTGTCTGTAAGCTTACGAACTGGTCCGCTTTCATGGAGAAAGAGATCGTGATTCCGAGAACAAGTGTGATCAGGTTCGCGAGTGTCGTCTGTGCTGTTTCGGAAAGGCTGTTTAAGCAGCCGCATTCACGGATCAGATTTCCGAACATCAGGAATCCTACAAGAGCAACAGACGCCGGAGCGACAAGTCCTGCGACAAATGTTACAATGATCGGAAAAGCGATTCTTGTGAACCGGCTTACTTTTCCCGGCTCATACGGCATGCGGATCATGCGTTCTTTCTTTGTCGTAACCGCTTTGATCGCCATCGGCTGGATGATCGGCACAAGTGCCATATAGGAATATGCCGCCACCGCGATCGCTCCGATGTAGTTTGACTTTAACACCTGAGATACCAGAATCGAAGTCGGACC
>ERZ824598.4393-NODE-4393-length-10626-cov-2.633431_pt1 | contig 10626 bp, 9 predicted proteins | sample MGYA00519934_ERZ824598 | MGnify/ENA primary metagenome ERZ824598 (study PRJEB31778, sample SAMEA3449177) | human gut metagenome | biome: human gut; feature: human-associated habitat; material: faeces | place: United Kingdom | collected 2010/2012 ... | reverse complement strand
AGCAACAGCATAAAATACCGTGACGAAAAGAAAACGGACGGCAGCGTAATAAAAATATATGTCATAAAAAATGATAAATCGACAGTACTTAATATTTATGATAACGGAATAGGAATACCGGCGGCCGATTTGCCAAGAGTGTTTGACAAATCATTTACGGGAGAAAATGGATATGCTTACTCAAAAGCTACCGGAATGGGAATGTATATAGTAAAGAATCTTTGTGAAAAACTGGGACACAAAATAACAATCGAATCTGTAAAAGGTGAGTATACGCTTGTAAGTATTGAGTTTTTTAAAAATGATTTTTATAAAGAGACATTAGTATTACGTAATATTATGTAATGTTACAAAATTGTAATGTTGTGTAATATTAGTCGAACGACCGAATTAATAAAAAGTGGTAAAACATAATTAATCTAAATGAAAGGACAGATTATTTATGGAAACGATACTTAGAATTGACAATATTGAAAAGTATTATGGAAACAAATCGAGCCTGACAAAAGCGATTGACAATATTTCTTTTGAGGTAGAAAAAGGCGAATTTGTATCTATAATGGGAGCGAGTGGCTCTGGAAAGACCACGCTGCTTAATTGTATCTCTACACTTGATAAAGTTACGTCCGGCAGAATATTTGTTGGCGGATATGATATTACGGGATTAAAGGGAAATAAGTTAAACAAGTTCCGAAGAGAGGAGCTGGGATTTATTTTTCAGGATTTCAATCTGCTTGATACACTTACAGCATATGAAAATATTGCACTGGCACTTTCTATTCAGAATGTAAAAGCCGGTGAAATTGACAGACGTGTGAAAAAAGTTGCAAATGAACTTGGAATTTATGAAGTGTTAAATAAATATCCGTATCAGATGTCAGGTGGACAGAAGCAGAGAGTTGCAAGTGCTAGAGCGATTATCACTAATCCAAAGCTGATTCTTGCTGATGAACCTACAGGAGCACTCGATTCAAAATCTTCAAGAATGTTACTTGAAAGTTTTAACTATCTTAATGCAGAACTGGAAGCAACAATACTTATGGTTACACATGATGCGTTTACTGCAAGTTATGCAGACAGGGTAATATTTATCAAGGACGGCAAAATTTTTAACGAGATTAATAAAGGCGACAATACCCGTAAAGAATTTTTTGATAAAATTATTGATGTTGTAACACTGCTCGGAGGAGATTTGAACAATGCTCTTTAAAATTTCTGTAAAAAACATCAGAAAGAGTTTTAAAGATTATGCCGTTTATTTCTTTACTCTTATACTTGGTGTTGCGGTATTTTATGTATTTAATGCGATTGACAGTCAGACAGTAATGCTTGATGTCAGGAAGAACGTTTATGACATAATAAAGCTTATGAACGAGATGCTTAGTGGTGTGAGCGTATTTGTGTCATGTGTTTTGGGCTTCTTGATTATTTATGCAAGCAGATTTCTTATCAAAAGAAGAAATAAGGAATTTGGAATTTATCTTACGCTTGGAATGAGCAAGAGAAAAATATCAGCAATTTTGTTTTTTGAAACATTATTAATCGGCATTGTTTCACTTGTTGTGGGACTTCTTCTCGGAACAGTTTTATCACAATTTATGAGTATCCTTGTGGCCAATCTTTTTGATGCGGATATGACAAAATTCAAGTTTACATTTTCGTCAAAAGCATGTGTGAAAACACTATTGTATTTCACAATTATGTATTTGCTCGTAATGGTATTTAATGTTGTGAACATAAGCAGATGCAAGCTGATAGACCTTCTTAACGCAGGAAAAAAGACAGAGAAAGTCAAAATGAAAAATCCTGTTATATGCACAATCGTATTTGTAATCGGAGTGGGAATTCTTTCGTATGCGTATTGGATGGTAACGGGCGGATATTCAAATATGGATATGGCGGATAAGATAATTATTCCTATTGCTATGGGCTGTGTTGCTACATTTTTGATATTCTGGTCGCTGTCGGGACTTCTTATAAAAATATTTACAAGTATTAAGAGTGTATATTACAAGGGCGTGAACAGCTTTGTGTTAAGACAGTTTTGCAGCAAGATTAATACAACGGTATTTTCAACAACGATTATATGTTTAATGCTTTTTATTACAATAAGTGTTTTGTCGGCTGCTTTGTCAATGAAAAATTCAATGTCTTCGGATTTAAAAAAAATGTGTCCTGTAGATATTCAGTTTACAAAAATCAGCTATGAAGCGTTAAAAGAGGCTTATGCGACAGCGGATAAGGATAGTGATGATTATGAAAAGACAACAAAAATCCTTGAGGATTCAAAGCTTAGTATAAGTGATACGCTTAAAAATAACGGCTTTGACGTTGATGAGTATTTAAAAAATATGACAGAATACAGTGTTTATCAGACCGGGCTTGAAGAAATGGATACATTGGGAATTCTGGCAGATGAAATTTGTGAAAAATATCCGATGGTTTCATTTTTGTCATCTGTCAATTTTATGAAATTAAGCGATTATAATAAAATTGCAACGCTTTACGGTAATGAAACTTATTCGCTTGGTGACAATGAATATTTAATTGTTGCCAATTTTAAAACAGTGGCAGATATAAGAAATATGGCATTAAAGGCAGGTACAAAGATTGATATAAACGGGAAAACATATTCTCCGAAATATCAGGAATGTAAGGATGGATTTATTGAACTTGCTTCGCAGCATATCAATGATGGAATTTTTATTGTACCTGATGACGCATTGACAGACTCCCAGCTATATAAATGCGGAATGACAGCGGATTATAAGGCTGATTCAAAAGAAGAAAAATATGATATAGAAAATAAACTTGATGATATATCGAAAAATATTTTTAATCAGACGAGTTATCTTTCATATAATTCAAAAATTGATTTGGCAGAGGCGAGTGTAGGGCTTGGTGCACTGGTAACATTTATCGCATTGTATCTTGGAATTATATTCCTTATAAGCAGTGCAGCAATACTGGCTTTAAAAGAATTATCTGACAGTGCGGATAATAGGGAAAGATATGGAATGATTAGGAAAATCGGTGTTGATGAGAAAATGATTAACATGGCGTTATTTAAACAGATTGGAATATTTTTTGCTTTTCCGTTGCTTCTTGCAATAATTCATTCTGTATTCGGAATTAAATTCATTAATTTGATTCTTCAGACAATGGGTATGAGTTCAATGCTTGCGTCGGTTGGTATAACATTTGTATTTCTAGTTGTTATTTACGGAGGATATTTTATTATCACATATCTTTGCAGTAAAAGCATTATAAGACCATAATAATAAAAAATAAGCCGGGCAGTGTAAGCTGTCCGGCTTAAAGTATTTTTATTGTTTGTGTCTGTGGATATGAATTTCCGGAATTGCCATATTTTCATACTGGGTGTCTATGTGTTTACTGTCTGAATCCTGAGTGTCTTCATTGGCAGGGGGTTCATTTTTCTTTTTACCTGTATGAATTTCCGGAATTGCCAGATTATCATAAGTAAAATCATAGTCGCTTTTTTTTTCAGAATGTTTTTTACCAAACTTAAACATAATATACCTCCATTATAAAAAGTTAATGAAAAATGTAATTACTAAGCTGTTAATAAAATCTGCAAAAAGGCTTCCGATAAGAGGAATAAGAAGATAAGCCTTTACAGAAGGTGCATACTTATCACATATTGCCTGCATATTTGCCATGGCATTAGGTGTCGCACCCATACCAAAACCGCACGTTCCCGCCACAAGAACTGCTGCGTCATAATTTCTTCCCATAATATTAAATTCGATAAAATATGTAAAAATACACATAAACAATGCCTGTGAAGAAAGCAGTATTATGAGAGGAAGAGCGAGTGATGCAAGTTCCCACAGTTTTAAAGTTATCATTGCCATACCGAGGAAAAGTGAGAGTGAAATACCACCAAGGTCATTAATTTCACCCATGTGTATTGTACCTTTTCCGGAGTATTCTGATATATTTCGTATAAGTGCTGCTGCAATCATTGCTCCGATATATATTGGAAATGTAAGTCCGGTCTTTGTAAGCATCCATGAAAAAATTGTTCCGAGACCAATTGCAAGTATAAGCTGGAATACAGCTGAGGCATACATGCTTGTGTGACGCTCATGTTTTTTTTCATCTTCAACAAGAAGGCTGTCATCTTCAGGAACTACTGTTGATAAAAGATTTCTTTTTTCAATGAGGAGTTTTCCCAAAGGACCGCCGATAAGGCTTCCTGCGATAAGACCGAATGTTGCTGCAGCTGTACTTATTGTTGTTGCTCCGTTTACATTAAAATCTTCAAGTACGGGACCGAAAGCACCTGCCGTACCGTGACCGCCAACCATTGAGATTGAACCTGTACACATACCTATAAGCGGGTTGATGTGCATGAGCTTGGAAAGACCTACAGCCAGGAAATTCTGTGCTATTATTAATGTAATTACAAGTCCTAAAAATACAGCCATTGATTTGCCGCCGCTTTTTAAGACTTTAAGATTTGCCTGAAATCCTACGGACGTGAAAAATAAAACCATACAGACTTCACGAAGTGTGTTATCGAATGTAAATTCAATAATTCCCGTTACATGGCATATGCAAGTAAATATTGCGAATAAAAGACCGCCGATTACAGGTGCGGGAATACAGAATTTTTCAAGAAAATATATTCTTTTTTTCAAAAAACTTCCAAGTAAAAGAACCAGAACAGCCACAGCGACTGTCTGATACATATCTAAAGATAAAAGCATGTGTGTCCTCCTGACTATTCTGTTATAACATCAATTCCGTGTTCGGAATAATACGCTGCCGCACCCGCATGGAAGGGGATTGTTATTCCTTCTGCTGCGTTACGGATATTAAGGTTGAGGTCAACAGAAGTCGCATATTGCAGCTGTTTTGAATTGTCAAAAAGTGATGATGTTATCTGTTTAACCGTATCCTTCGAAAGACTGTCGGACGCAAGAAGCACTGATTTGACGCCGAGTGTTTTTACCGATTCAGTTTGTCCGTTGTATGTATACGCGGGAATTATATATTCTGAATAAAAAGGACATGCGGCTTTTAATTTGTCCATGCAGTTATCGTCAATATTTAAAAGACGTACATCACATTCTTTTGAAAGTTCTTCAATTACGGTTGTTTTAATTCCTGCCGTGATAAAAAGAGCGTCGATTTTTCCTGTGGTAAATTCCTGTGCAGCATCACTGTAATCAAGGTTGACGGTCTTGATTATCTCGTCGGTAAGACCGCTGTATTTAAGAATCTGCTTTGCGTTGCTCTCGGAACCTGATTCCTCGGAGCCGATGCTTACAGTTTTTCCCTGCAAATCATTAAGGGAATAGATGTCAGAATCCTCTTTTACAACAATCTGGCATGCCTCTGTATAAAGCGTTGCGATTGCTTTGTAACCCTGATATTTTTTTTCGTCTGATGGTCCGTTGCCATTGTAGGCACTGTCAGCAATATCCATCTGTGCAATTCCTAAGTCAATATATCTGCCTGACAAAAGACGAATATTGGCAGCCGAACCTGCCGTGTTTTTCAGTTCTATTTTTGAGGCGGTGTTATCCTGGTTGAATATACCGGCAAACGCACCGGAAAATGAATAATAAATTCCGCCTATGTCGCCGGCACCCATGCGTATGTTTTTATTTGCTGAGCCACAGCCGCCAAGTACAGTCATAAGCACAAGCGGAATACACAGCAGAATACTTAATTTTTTATTCATACGTTTAATTCCTTTCACTTTCTTTGTAATATATTTTACATTAATTCATAAAAGTTGACAAGAAAACACGGTGAAATTAAATTTCTTAATAAAATTTTAATAATAGGGTTGCATTATCTTATAACTTATGATAGTATCATCTAAGTGCAAAATACAAATGTCCGTCACAGAAAGACAGAATAAAAGATTTGCAAAAAGAAAAAGAAGATAAAAAGGGAGATATTTAACATGAGTGATAAGTTGAGAGTTGGTATACTTGGTGGTACAGGTATGGTTGGACAGCGTTTTATAACATTGCTTGAAAACCACCCTTGGTTTGAAGTTGTGCTTGTTGCGGCAAGCGGACGTTCAGCAGGCAAGCTTTATGAAGAAGCTGTAGACGGACGTTGGAAGATGGCAGTAGCTATGCCTGAATATGTTAAGAAGATGACAGTTTACGATATGGATAAGGATTTCGATGAAATCGTATCAAAGGTGGATTTCGTATTCTGTGCTGTAAATATGCCTAAGGATGAGATTAAGGCTCTTGAGGAAAGATATGCAAAGGCAGAAGTTCCTGTAGTTTCTAATAATAGTGCTAACCGTTGGACACCTGATGTTCCTATGGTTGTACCTGAAATCAATCCTGAACATCTTGAAGTTATCGAGTCACAGAAGAAGAGACTCGGAACAACAAGAGGTTTTATCTGTGTAAAGCCTAACTGTTCAATTCAGAGCTACACACCGGCATTAAACGCACTTAAAGAATTCGAGCCTAAGCTTGTAGTTGCTACAACATATCAGGCTATCTCAGGTGCAGGCAAGACATTCAAAGAATGGCCTGAAATGGTTGAAAATATCATCCCATACATTGGCGGTGAGGAAGAAAAGAGTGAGAAAGAGCCATTAAGACTCTGGGGTAAAGTTGAGAATGGACAGATTGTTCCGGCAACAGAACCTGTTATTACATGCCAGTGTATCAGAGTTCCTGTTCTTGACGGACATACAGCAGCTGTATTTGTTAACTTTGAAAAGAAGCCTACAAAAGAGCAGATTATTGAAAAATGGAGAAATTTCAAGGGACTTCCACAGGAACTTGAACTTCCAAGTGCTCCAAAGCAGTTCATCCAGTATATTGAAGAAGACAACCGTCCTCAGGTTAAGCTTGATGTTAATTATGAAAATGGTATGGGAATTTCACTTGGCCGTTTAAGAGAAGATAGCGTATTTGATTACAAATTCGTAGGTCTTTCTCATAATACATTAAGAGGTGCAGCAGGCGGTGCCGTTCTTATCGCTGAACTCTTAAAGGCTCAGGGTTACATCACAAAGAAGTAATTAATAATATAAAATGTTTAATAAAGAAAACGGTGGCTCCGGTAAGGGGTCACCATTTTTGTCGTGATAACGAAAAAATTATGCACATGTGTGGTATCTCTGTTATGGACAAAAGTTTATTTTTACTGTATGATATTTCACACAGATAACAGGTGAAATAATATGGGATTGCAGCCCGGTTAGGAGAATATAGTGGAAAATAATCAGTTTTATGCGATGCTGTCAAGAATGAAATATGTGAACAGATGGGGAACCATGCGTAACACAAGCAATGAAAATATTTGCGAGCACAGTCTTAATGTTGCATTCATAGCACATGCACTTGGTATTATAAATAATGAAGAATTTAACGGAAATATAGATGCACAAAGACTTGCTGTTCTTGGTATGTACCATGATGTTACAGAGATTATAACAGGAGACCTGCCTACGCCGGTAAAATATTACAGTCCTGTGATAAGAGAGGCATATGCTGATGTTGAGCGTGTTGCAAAAGACGAGCTTTTGAGTGGAATACCTGAGAAAATGAGAAAATATTATGACAGTGTTCTTCTTGAAACAGAAGAGGAAAATGAATTGTGGAAATATGTTAAGGCGGCTGACAAATTATCTGCACTTATCAAGTGTCTTGAGGAAGAACAGATGGGTAACAGTGATTTTGCCGATGCAAAACTTACGATAGAAGAATATCTTAAAAATATGAATATGAAGGAAGTTGATTTCTTTATGGAAAAGTTCCTTCCTGCGTACAGTATGACGCTTGATGAATCAGTTACAAGGTTAGAAGGTTAATTTATGGGAAAATCAGTATTTATAGCGGAGAAGCCGAGCGTAGCACAGGAATTCGGCAAGGCACTGCATGAAAATTTCACGAGAAGAGACGGTTTTTTGGAATCCGACAATTATATTGTAACATGGTGTGTCGGACATCTTGTAACAATGAGTTATCCTGAAAAATATGATGAAAAATTGAAAAGATGGAGCTTTGATACACTGCCGTTTCTTCCGGAAAAATTTCTCTACGAAGTAATTCCTTCGGTTGAAAAACAGTTCAATATTGTAAAGGGAGTGCTTAACAGGGAAGATGTTGAGACTATCTATGTCTGTACCGATTCGGGACGTGAGGGAGAGTATATTTACAGGCTTGTTGAACAGATGGCGGGCGTGCACGATAAAAAAGAAAAACGTGTATGGATAGACTCGCAGACAGAAGAAGAAATATTAAAAGGAATAAGAACGGCAAAAGATTTGTCGGAATATAATAATCTGAGCGATGCTGCTTATCTTAGGGCAAAAGAAGATTATCTCATGGGAATTAATTTTTCGAGAGTGCTTACATTAAAATATGGCAGAAATATTTCTAACTATCTCAAAACTGACAGGACAGTTGTTTCTGTAGGACGTGTAATGACATGTGTTCTTGGAATGATTGTAAGACGTGAAAGAGAGATTCGTGCATTTGTAAAAACTCCGTTTTTCCGTGTTATAACAAAAGCACAGATAGCCGAGTCATCATTTGAGGCAGAATGGCGTGTGACTGAGAAGAGCAGATACTATCAGACACCGTATTTATATAAGGAAAATGGTTTTAAAGAAAGAAAGTATGCAGAGGAACTTGCAGCCTTTCTTAGTGAACCGCTTCCTGCAGAAGGAACTGTTGAGAGCATAGAACGTAAAAAGGAGACAAAGAATCCTCCGCTTTTATACAATCTTGCCGAAATCCAGAATGAGTGTTCAAAGCTTTTTAAAATTAGTCCGGACCAGACACTCAATATAATTCAGGAACTTTATGAAAAGAAGCTTGTTACATATCCAAGAACAGATGCCAGAGTTTTATCAAGTGCGGTCTGTAAAGAGATAAGCAAAAATATCTCCGGACTTATAAATTATGAGCCGGTAAAAGCATTTGCACAGGATATAATTTCAGGTGAAAAATTTAAAGGAATTGAAAAAACACGTTACTGTGACGATAAAAAAATAACGGACCATTATGCGATAATACCGACGGGACAGGGACTTGGTGCATTGAAGAGTCTTTCACAGACTGCTGCAAGAACGTATGAGATTATAGTGAGAAGATTTCTTAGTATATTTTATCCGGCAGCTGTATACAGCAGGGTTTCGCTGGCACTTGAATGTAAAAATGAGCGTTTTAACGCATCATTTAAAGTTCTTGTAGATGAGGGGTATCTTAAAGTGGCAAAAAATTCATTTGCAAAAGCATCAAAACAGGATGATCCGGATGGCAACGGCACAGATGACGGCAAGGCTGACGCGGCTTTACTTGAGGCATTGAAAAAGTGCAGAAAAAATGATAAACTCAGTCTTGTGGGTTTTGATATAAAAGAAGGTGAGACATCACCGCCTAAGCGGTACAATTCCGGTTCCATGGTGCTGGCAATGGAAAATGCAGGACAGTTGATTGAGGATGAAGAACTGCGGGCCCAGATCAAGGGAAGTGGTATCGGCACCAGTGCTACCAGGGCAGAAATCTTAAAAAAATTATTTAATATCGGCTATCTGAACCTGAACAAAAAGACCCAGATTATCACACCGGCCTTAAAAGGCGAACTGGTTTTTGGAATCGTCCGTTACTCGATGCCCCAGATGTTGTCGCCAAAATTGACGGCCAGCTGGGAAAAGGGTCTGACCGGTGTGGCAGAGGGAAATATTACAGAAGAAGAGTATATGGTAAAACTGGACCGGTTTATAGAACAACTTGTATCCAGTGCCAAAAGTAGTGACCACAGAGGACGCCTGGACTCCTTTTACCGGGTGGCTGCTCCTTTTTATAAGACAAAAAAATCAAAAACAAAGACAAAAAAGTAAAGTTTTTATGGAGGTTATAAAATGAAAGAGATATCTGTAAGCAGTTTATTTGATCTGAACAATACCATTGCCGGAGAACTTTTTGAAGGAAAAGAAAATGCCTATGAAGTGCTGCCTTTGATCCATGATTTTATCCTGAAACTGGGAGAGACACTTCCGAAAGAAAAATTTGAAAAAAAAGGTGAAAACATCTGGATCGCAAAATCAGCCAAAGTGGCAGAGACAGCAAGCATTACCGGTCCGGCTATCATTGATGAAGAAGCGGAAGTCCGCCATTGCGCTTTTATCCGCGGCAATGCCATTGTGGGGAAAAATGCAGTAGTGGGAAACTCCACGGAGTTAAAAAATGTAGTGCTTTTTAACAATGTCCAGGTTCCTCATTACAACTATGTAGGGGATTCCATCCTTGGATTCAAATCACATATGGGTGCCGGATCCATTACATCTAATGTAAAGTCTGATAAGACTCTGGTAGAAATCCGTGTCGGACAGGAAAAAGTGAAGACCGGTCTTAAGAAAATGGGAGCGATCCTGGGAGACCAGGTAGAGGTAGGATGCGGAAGTATCCTGAATCCGGGTTCTGTCATCGGTGCCAATACAAACATCTATCCATTAAGCAGTGTAAGAGGTTATGTTCCATCCGGCAGTATCTACAAAAATCAGGGAGAAATTGTGGAAAAACAGTAAATTGCAGGAAGTATGCCGGTGGGCTTCCTTGACATTTCAAGAAAATTATTGTAAAATTTTATCAGTATCTGACGCAA